>Ga0123519_10016479_pt1 | contig 10255 bp, 17 predicted proteins | sample YelNatPaOPRAMG02_FD_87396 | JGI IMG/M metagenome (GOLD analysis project Ga0123519, IMG submission 87396) | Hot spring microbial communities from Yellowstone National Park - Yellowstone National Park OP-RAMG-02 (version 2) | ecosystem: Environmental > Aquatic > Thermal springs > Hot (42-90C) ...
ATGAAGTAGTACCAAAAGAGCATTACGAAAACCTGAAAAAGGCTCTTCAAGAAGCAAGAATCAAATCGAAAACCGAAATAGAATCTTTACGCAGACGGTTAGAGGAATATGAGAAGACCCTCTCCGAGTTTCAATCCTCGGTTAAAAAAGATGAGTTTGAGGAGCTCTTCAAAGATTATTCCGATGAAGACGTGATAACCGTTGCTGGTGTAAAGAAGATTCTTGAGGTTCAAAACAAAAAACTTCAAGAGAAAGAAAAACAGTATGAGCAAATGGTAGCGGCAGTCGCTACAAATATTGCCGAAAGCATGTTCAGGGAAGCTCATCCTGATTACGATGAGATTGTTTCCCCATTTCTCGATTTACTAAAAGACAAAAAATTTTTGGACATGATAACTTCAGAGGGGATGGCAAAAGCACCTAAAAAGTTCTATGAATACTGCAAAAAAAAGATGCAGGAGGATACAAAAGAGGATTTTGAAGCTGAGAAAGTAGGGGCAACCGAACTACCTTCCCAGATAAAGGGGCCTGCTACTATGAGCAAAAAATCCAAAACCGAGTCTTCAAAGACTGATTTTTCAAAACTTTCACTCGAAGAAAAAAGAAGGATGAGATTGAAAGAAGAAGACTTTGATAGACTCTGGTTAGATATGATGGGAAAGAAATAAGTTCGGTGTCGTTGACATCGTGGCAAAAACCAATTTTAAGAAAACGGTCTGAGTGATATGGCTACTGGAGTATCTGTTTTTGGTAGTGATTTGACTGCTAAACAGTGGTCGGAAGCTACAATTCTGCTTGCCGAAAAGTACTCCAATATTCAGAGATTTATAGGCGAAGGTCCAAATAACATAATCGAACGAAGAACTGACCTGAACAAAGGTAAAGGGCAGACCATTGAGTTCGACCTTCTCAAGAAAGCTACTGGCGACCCAATAATTAATGAAGAAGAGCTTGCTGGTAATGAAGAGAAGATGGAATTCGTCGCCGATACTGTAAAGATTGCAGAGATGGCTTTCGCTCGGAAAAAGTATGGTAAATTTGAGGACATAAAGTCCAAAAAAGACCTGCTTTCTCTGATGAAACAGCATCTTGCAATTCAGATTAGAGAAACTTATGATAGTTATATCATAAGGCTTCTCTGCGGTGACACAACTCTGGATAAAGGAGACGGAGCATGGAGGGGTACCGCACCTACGACCTACCGTAAACTTTACGGTGGTGACTGGGACGGTGCAAGTACTCTTGATTCTGGTGATGATTGGCTCAGAGTAAGAGATATTTCCCGTGTTAAGACTTACGCACGAGTTAGTTGTGGCATAAGTCCAATAATTGTGGATGGTGTGGAAACCTATGTTATGATTCTACACCCTTACCAATGGGAAATGATTAGAGCCAAAGACCCAGATTACAAGAATGCCATGCTGTATGCCGAAGAAAGAGGAAAAGAGAATCCTCTGTTTACAGGTGCTATTCAGGGTTATTGGGATGGTGTGGCTATTTTTATAAATGACCACATTATTCAGAACTCGACATACACCGATGCTCGAAGAGGACTTTTCCTCGGAGCACAAGCAGGCATGTTAGCATGGGGTGAGGGTCCTTACGCTGGCGAGCAGGATTACGATTATGGAAGGAAAAAGGGCATTTCAATTTCGATGCTCTGGGGGTTCAAGAAATCCGTTCTTGGACCTGATAATTTCCAGAATCCAAGCTCCTACAACCAGGATTATGGTGTGATTGCTGTTGACTCCTACGCCGTTGCTATAAGCGGTCTTGCCTCAGATACGGAGTATTAAGCTATGCCAATACCATCTGGTTCTTTTTCTACGAAAAAGATTATGGCTTGTCTTGGTGGACTGTATCGTATTGTCGCAGGTACAGTGTCTATTACTGCCTCCGCAGGCGGTGCTGTGGACGTAGATACAGGGCTTAATACTGTGTTAGCCGCTGTTGGGTGTGCAAAAGATGCCGACCAGGGTGCAGGAGATATTGCCTACGTTACCATTGATTTTGGTAGCGACGGGCTTCTTGATATCTACTGCTGGGATGATGCTGGTGTAGCGGCAACGAGTGCAGGCACTGTGATGATTATAGCAATCGGTTATTGAGCTAAGCAGTCCAGAAGACAAAGAACAATTCCCATGGCAGGAGGGGTTAAACTCCTGCCTATTTATAAAAAAGAGGTGCTATATGGAAAATCTTGGTTATATTGTATCAGCAAAAAGATTGCATGCTTTTGGAAAGCTTGCTGATAGTGTTGAGGATTTTCTGGATGCATGGTATCATAATAGAGAACATGCTGAACCTGGTGATATTATACCTCTTATTGAGAAGATGAGAGTAGCATTTTCAGATTTAATGGACATTGTTGAAGAAGAATGTCCAATAGGCGATATAACGGATTCAATTAAGAATATAGCAAAGGAGGCAGAAAAGAATGCATCAGATTGATTTACAACAACTTGAATTTATTGATTCTAAATTAAGAACAATAATGAAAGAAATTGAAGAAAAGTTTGGCTCAAAAGTTATTACTTCTCTTTATAGGATAGGTGACACTGGTCCTCATGGCACTTTACCTTTAAGAGCTATTGACATAAGGTCTGAAAGTGAAAAGATAGATGGAAATATAGTTGAATTTATAAATAAAAATTGGATTTATGATGAAAAAAGACCTCTGATGACATGTGCTTTAAGGCATGATGTCGGACAAGGCATGCATATTCATATTCAAGTATCCCCTAATACCCGAAGAGTTTCAGCAAAGGATTTATTAAACAATTCTGATTGTAAAGATAAATGATAGCTCCTATAAAACAACTGAAAAAGTCTGAAATTGAGTGGCTAAGTGAACATAGATGCAGACATAGTCACACTTATCTTGAGCATTATAATTGTTTCATTGAGGAAAAACCTGAAGATTGTCCATTTTCAGAAGAAGTAGGATTTTTTGATATTGAGGCATCTAATTTTAATGCTGATTTTGGATATTTATTAAGTTATGCTATTAAAAGAAAAAATGGTGAAATATACGGGCGGGCTTTAACTGGAAAAGAAATAAGAAACTATGTTTTTGATAAAGAGCTTGTTCAAGAATGTTGTAAAGATTTAAGAAGATTTCATAGAATAATAGTTTATTATGGTACTGATTATCGATTTGATATACCATTTTTAAGGACAAGAGCTATAAAATATGGGCATGAGTTTCCACTTTATAAAGATATATATGTACAGGATGCTTATAGTCTTGTCAAAGCAAAGTTAAAACTTCACAGAAATAGACTTGAGTCTGTTTGTATAGAGTTTGATATTCCTGCAAAAGAACATAAATTAATTCCCGATATATGGCAAAAAGCAATGGCTGGACACGATGAGTCATTGCAATATATATGGCTTCATAATAAAGAGGATGTAATATCTCTTGAGAAGTTATGGATTAAATTAGAATCCTATACTTTAAAAAGTAAAAGGAGTATTTAATGGAGGTAAATATGTTTAATGAATTGAAAAATATTTTAGGAATATTGGAAATTATATGCGTAGATGAAAGGCTTGGTCACACTGGTAACGTTGCAGACCATCTTAATTATTTGTTTAAAAGATATAATGAAAAGGATTTTGAAAAATTAATTAAATTTATAGAGGATTTAGAAAATGAAAAGAAGGAACGAACGAATAAGAGTAGGTCTAAACGTTAAGGATGAATTTAGAAAAAAGAAGTACGAAAGAAAAAAAGCTAATTTAGATTCAGAAATTGACAAATTTATAAAAGAAAATCCTTTTAATTATAAAGTAATCTGGAGGGAAGATATAAAGGGGGAAGATATTGATGGATGGAAAAAGACTAAGGGAAATTTTTCAGACACAATTTGATAGATGTTTAAAAGTAACTTTTAAAAAATCAAGTATTTATGCTGAAAAAGAAGATAGATTAAGTAACTTTTATAGAGCTGGTGATTTAAACAAAGAAGAGCCTGAAAAAGCTTTATGGGGCATGGCTTCCAAACATGTTATAGCTCTTGCAGATTTTATTAATGATTTGAATAATGGTGTGATAAAACCAAGAGAAGAATGGGAAGAAAAAATTACAGATATAATTAATTATCTTGTACTTTTAAAAGCTTTACTTGAGGAAAGGGGGATTTAAATGAAAAAAAGATTATTTGTTGATATGGATAATACAATTACAGATATAAGCGATGGAGCTACAAAGTGGTTTAATGAAAAGTTAAAAGAAAGACAGTTTAATAACAAATATCCTACTACACTTAATTCTAATGATATTGTAAAATATAAATTCTGGGAAAACTATGGTCTTGATGAAAACATAGGTAAAAAGCTTACTGATGAAATGTTCAACACAGAGCATTTCTGGTATGATTTAGAACCTATAAGAGATTCTATAAATGTTTTGCGGGAGCTCTCTAATGTTTATGATATTTATATAGCAACGAGACCTATTATAAATGATATTTGTATTCCTGAAAAGATAGAATGGCTAAAAGTACATTTACCATTTATACCTCTTGAGAATGTTATATTTGTATTTAATAAAGGTATCTTAAATGGTGATTTTCTTATAGATGATGAAATCAACCAATTATTAAACTTTTCTGGACGCAGAATTTTATTCTGCCAACCTTATAATCGAGAAAACTTAACTTTTACACATAATCTTTTCTTTATAACAAATAGCTGGATTGATATTAAAAATGTTTTAATGGAGGCAGCAAATGGGGTTATTTAAATCAATAGGTAATATTTCTGAAGCTATAAAAAATGTTACAGATATAATTGATGAAGCAGTTGTTGATAAAGATAAGCTAATAGAGATAAAAGCAAAACTTGCGGAACTTGAAAATGAAATAATAAAAAGTGCACAGGAAACTTATAGAGCGGAATTAAATGCTCCTATGGACTTCAGGACTGTTCAGCGACCTCTGTGGAGTTTTATCTGTGCATGTTGTTTTACTATTGAGGTAATTAGTTTTGTAATAAGTTATTTTATGAAATATCTTGGTGTACCCAATGTAATTGAGCCTATGATTTTTCCTTTACCTATAAATGCTGTGATTACAGCTGTCGTTATGTTTTATTTTGGTGGTAGGATTATAGATAAAAATAACTTAAGCAAACTTATTTAGGAGGAAGCTTAAAATGGCCGTAAAAGTCAGAAAAAGAGGGGAAGGCAAAATAGGTGAAAAAGTAAAAGCGCCAGGGGGAAAATATATTCATGAAAGAAAAGCTACACCGAAAAAGGGAGCTAATTATGTAACCATTAAAAAGGGTGGAAAATTAATAAGATTGATGGAAGTGTCTGGAAGAACAAAAAAGGGCAGGAGGAAGTTTGTTGCTCAAGCTGTACTTTCTCCTGTTAAAGGTAAGAAAAAGAAATGAGGAGAATATATATATGAAGAGAAATGATACAAAAATTACTGAAACTGAAATGTATAATCTTGTGTGCAAGCAAGAGTTTGCGTGGATTAGAGAGCAATTATCCAATCATATTCCTACATTAATACGAAATAATTTCTGGCAGATGTTAGGTATAGCTTTGGGGCTTGTTAGTTTAGTATTTGTTATTGTGAGGTATATAAAATGACTTTCGCTGAATTAAAGAATAGAGTAGCTGTGGTTAATCTTGGTCGGTCTGATAGTGAAACTTTAGATAAGGCAGGAGAAGCTATTAATTGGGTTTTATGTGAGTATTTACCTATAAAAGGTTTAAAACCATTTTTAAAAACAACTGATTTAACAACCACAGCCGAACAAGAATATATTGATTTACCTGGAGATTTTTCTGGATTAAAAATAGCTCAAGTTTTACAGGATGATGGTAGTTACAGTACGATGTCCGACATGATGTGGGAAGATACAGAAAATAGTGATACGGGCGAGCCTTCATATAAGATGATTCTACCTTCATCTACGGGTTGGAGATTATATTTACGACCTATTCCTGATGATGTTTATACAATTAGAATATGGTATTATGCAAAACAAACAGAACTTACTAATGATGATGATGAACCTATATTGAGTGTAATTTATGGTGATGGACCTATTATTTCGGGTGCTACGTGGAGATTAGCTGTAGAACTTGAAATTGAGTCAGCTATACCTAAATGGGAACAAATTTTTCACCTTGTAGATTTGCCATCTTTATTACAATGGCAGGAAAGCTTTAGTTTACAAGGATATAAAAAGTATTCATGGTTAGATAATCCTTATAAATAGGAGGCGAAATAATGGCTACTTGGAATGAAACAAATCCTGAAAATACAGATTCAGCTGGGTATGGTGCTGAAGAAATACGTAATTTAAAGATAGAAGTACGTAAAAGAATGAATCATCTGGTAACAGACTGGACAGTTGACCCAGATACCACTACTGTAGAATTAAAAGATAGTCTTATAAAAACAAATAATATAAATAATTCTGCTATTAATTCTGATAAAATAGCTACTGGTGCTGTTATCGCCGATAAAATAGCTGCTGGTGTTGTTAATAATGAAAAATTAGCTATTGGTGCTGTTGGTTCACAAAAACTTGCTACAAGTGCGAGTTTTTCTTCTGCTATAACAAGATATAAAAGTTACAGTGCAGCAAATTTTGCTTATACAAATGGTACTTTTACCGATGATTATACAACTGTGTGTGGTCAAAATACAAATACTACAGATAATCGTGAAGGAATTACAAACTTAGATTTACCTCATGGTGCAATAATAACAGAAATGCGTTTTTATGGAGCAGGTCCCTATGGTTCAGGTCGAGAAACAAAATTATATTTAAGGTATGCTTCTCGTTCTGCTACAAGCTGGACTAATATAGCAAGTTTAGTTTTAGATGATAACACACCGCAAGAAGTATCAACTTCACTATCACATACTATCGACCACCAAAACTATATTTATCAATTATATTTTAAAATAGAAGCTCCAACTGTTACAGGTTCTGGCAAAGAAGGATATATTCGTGGAATAAGATTAACTTATACTATTTCCCAACCTTTACCTTAAGGTAAATCAAAATGGAATACAAACCTTATATTGGATTCAAAGGAATATACCCAGATTTACCTACCGATTTATGTCCTGATACTGCTTTATTAAAAGGTTCACAAAATATTCGTATTAGAAACGGTATACTATGTGCAAAATATGGGTATGAAAAACTGCAATCGGAAGTTTTACGTGGTGTACCGTTGTTGTTTCATGAATATCAAAATTTAGCTGGAGAATCTACTTTTTTATGTTTAACTAAAAAAGATGTACTTTACTGGGATAATACATATACAAAATGGAAATATTTGACACCTACTTATGCAACGGGTACAGTGAGTTGTTCTGGTGGTACAAGTGTAACTGGTACAGGTACATCCTGGGTAACAAATGGAATAGAACAGGGTGATGAGATTGGTTTTGAAACAACTAATCCTGATAATGTGACTACCTGGTATGAAATAGCATCTGTAAATAGTGAAACATCTTTGACATTAACTGCTAATGGGCCTGTTGTTTCAGGTGTAAGTTATGTAATAAGAAAAGTTTATCATGCTGATTATAACAATCGATGGTCAGCTGTTAACTTTTATGATGGAAGTATAGGTGCAAATATATGCGTGATGACAAATGGCAGTGATTATCCTATATATTGGAATGGTAATATAGCAAATAAATGTGCTGATTTATCAGGTGGTCCACCAAAAGCTAAATATGTAGCTTCATTTAAAGGAAGATTATTTTTTGCAAACATTTTGGATGTACAAAGCGGAAAAGTTGGTACAGAATTACCTTACACCATAATATGGTCACCTGTTAGTGATGCTGAAATATGGACTTCAGCTGGTGGGGCGGGTTATCAGGAATTATATGATACTGAAGGTGATATAAAGTGGGTTATTACTTTTGGTGAATATCTTGCAATAGGAAAAAGTGATTGTATTGTGTTAATGCGTTCTACGGGTATGACTGATATACCTTTTGAACCTTATTATGTTATAAAGAATAAAGGAAGTTTAGCTTCTTGCGTTAATGCAATTCCTGGTGCTCTTTTATTTATAACAAATGACGATATAGTTTTGTTTGATGGTACACCTGCCTTAAAAAGTATAGCTGAAAATAAAATAAAGGAAACGTTTTTTGAAGAAGTATCGCTTGAGTATGCATATAATTTTGTATCTCTTTATTCAAAAAAATATAATGAATGGATTATTTGTGTACCTACGGAAGGTAATACAATACCTGATAAAACCTGGATATATGATTTATCTTCTGGTGAATGGACATGTGATAATAAAGGTTTTATAGCATTAGGAGAATACAGCATAGAACCTACAACTACATGGGAAAACTTAACATTAACTTGGGAAGAGCTTTTAGCAATTGGAAAAACATGGGATAGTTTACTTGGTGTAAAAAAATTACCAAATATTATCTTTGGTAGTGATTCAAAATATACCTATATTGAAAGAGAATATTTAAAAACTGAAGATGATATAAATATAGAAGCTATAGCCATAACAAAAGATTATCTTTTAGCTGGTCTTGATGCTTTATGCAGAATACAAGATGTGTATATTCATTATAAAGGAACTCTAAGCTCAGATGATAAGATTAGTGTATATCTATCCGTAGATCAGGGTAATTCTTATGTAAACCCGCAGTATTTTAATGATAATGAAATTGAAGATAGATTAAAGAAAAGAACTACCTGGAATAATTCGGGCAGGACAGCAAGATTAAAGTTTATAGGTAGATATTTTAAAATATATGGATTTGAGTTTGGTTACTTGTTACAAGGAGTATCAAGATAATGGGAATAAGAGAACAATTACCAATTAGTGATGCTGAACGTTTTAAAGAAATGCAAGAATATGGTGCTCAGATAAATAAGATTATCACGAAAGGTATAAGACAGTTATCAGATAAAGATGGCGATACTCGTGTAACAGTTGAGCAAAATGCAGATGAAGATAAAGTTAGAATTTATACTAATGGTACTGAGATTGCTATTGTTGATAGTGATTTGTTTGAGATAAAAAAGCAATTAAAAATAAGCGGGGCTTCAAGGGTTAGTGCTTATAGAAATACTGCTCAGACAATACCTAATAGTACTCATACTACTATAATATTCAATAATGTTTCGTATGATAATCTTAATGAGTACAATGCGACCAATGGAAAATTTACAGCTTCAAAAGCTGGTTATTACTTTATTGCTGCACGTGCATTGACCGCAAATGTTGCATGGCCAAGTGGGAGTATATACCATATAGAGGCTTGTAAAAATGGTACTACCACTTGGATTGGTAGTAGACATACAGTTGAATATGCAGTAACTGAATTTGTGGATAGTGTTTTATCATGTTGTTTACAATTAAATGAAAATGATTATATTGAAATTAAAGCCTATCATAATAGAGGTTCTAATACTGATTTATGTGCTGATTCTCCTTATGTTCGTCTTTATATACACAGAATATCTTAGGAGATTAACATGATTACCATTTCAAATGGAAAAAAACAAATAATTATAAATGATGATGAAATAAAAATAGCTGAAATAGATTGTTATGATTTTATGGATTGGATAGAAAATGCTATTAGAGAAAAAATAAGAAGAGTTAGTGATAGCCTGATTCTTGAAAATACAGATAAGAACCCTTATAAATTGACCGAAAATGATAAAATGCAGATAATTAAAAATCTTGAATTAATATCTGCTAAAGAAAAATCAGAAATATTAGGAGGAGTATAATGGGTTTATTAGACTTTTTATTTGGTAAAAAACAAAAGGTGTCATATCTTGGTGCACCTGAATTAAGGGATATATATTCTCAAGTAAGTGGTTTAAAATTACCAAGTATCATGGGTCAACTTGGTAATGAGACATTGATGGCTGGTTTAAGAGAATATATGTCTCAAGCTTTGCAACCTCAAAATGTGTATGAATCTGAGGCTTTTAAAAGATTTGAGCAGGCTACTATGGGTAAACTTGGAGAAGAACTCGGTGGGCTTGCTGGACAGCTTGCTTCAAGAGGACTTATTCGAGGTAGTGGAGCTGAGAATGTTTCAGCTCAAGCTATAACTGAAGCTCAGAGAAATTTGGCTAATCTTGGTTTTCAGGCACAACAAGAAGCTTTGCAAAGACAATATGGGCTTGCTCAATATATACCACAATTAGCTCAGCAAGATATAGCAAATCAGCTAAACTTACTTGGAATGCAAGGTAATCTTGCTCAGGCTATAAG
>Ga0123519_10016481_pt1 | contig 10254 bp, 8 predicted proteins | sample YelNatPaOPRAMG02_FD_87396 | JGI IMG/M metagenome (GOLD analysis project Ga0123519, IMG submission 87396) | Hot spring microbial communities from Yellowstone National Park - Yellowstone National Park OP-RAMG-02 (version 2) | ecosystem: Environmental > Aquatic > Thermal springs > Hot (42-90C) ...
TGCCGGCGAAGCTTAGAGGTTCTCTGTTCAACATCTTACAATCAAGAATAATAGATGCTCACTTTCTGGACGGCTTTGCTGGAACCGGTTCGGTCGGACTGGAAGCTCTGAGCCGGGGGGCCAGCCGTGCGGTTTTTATAGAGGAACTTCCCCTGGCGGCCAGAATTATCGAAGCCAACTTGGCTAAGTGCCAGGCCGAGGATATGGCTGTGGTCATTAATAAAGAATTTAATCGAGCAATCATAGACCTCGGGAAGAAGGGGGTAAAGTTTGACATCATTTTTCTTGACCCACCCTACGTGCTTCTTGCGGAACGAAATCCCTTGAAAGTCATCAGGAAAAGACAAATCATGAAGCCTGGCGGCCTGCTCATCATCAGGCATCACCGGCAGTATAACCCATCCAGGGAAGATTTTTATCTAGTCCGCCAGGTTGATTTTGGGGATGACCTTTTTTCTTTTTATTCAGGAGAAGTAGTTAAAAAAGAAAAAGAAATAGACAGAGAAAACGAAAAATCAGGGTCTGATTGATGAATTGAGCAAAGTAGGTTAAAATATGCGGACAGTTAAAGGGAAAGCCGCATGCCGAAAGATGAACAAAAAATTCAACCCTTCTGGTCAACCGACCTTGACCTCAAGGAAAATGAAGTCCTGTCTGGCCTGGGATTAGCCAAGGGTTCAATACTTTTCCTGGGCAGGTACACCCTGAAAGAAGTCATGGGTGTGCTGGCAAAAAAGAGCTTTTTCCGGGAAGCTAAAAAAAGGAATCTTTGGCCGATAAGATATCGACTTGATAATTCAGATTATCCCGCGCAGAGGTTTTTGATTTATTGGCAGGAAGAAGACCCGGAGAAGGTGGTTGTGGACCTTAAAATTAAGGAAAGTGAGGTAAAATTCCGGGCCCCGGAAAAACATGGTTATAAATTGCCTGTTCAGCATTGCCTGTTATTTGAATGGTTAACGCTTCAAAATCCCAGGATTGGTTTTGATGAAGCACATCCGCCTCTTCCGGGACAAGTTAAGCCCGGACTGAGTTTATCCAAGAAAATTCTGGAGATCTTTCTCTACCTGTCCAGATTAATCCGTCTCGATGGGCTGGTGGCTTTCCCGGCCTATTTTCACAACGCCCTGCTCTTTTCGCGTTATTTTTATTTTATCAACCCGGTAAAAGAAGGTGAGATAAAAGCCATCCGTCGTCAGTTCAGGCACCTGCCTTTCCGTCAATTAGCCTGGGCTGTTTACTTGGGCTGCCTCAGGGACGAAGAAGGCCAGGTTTATGAATGGAAGGCCGAAGAACAGATTTATCCGATAAGTGATATTTTAAAAGAATACATTGATTCGAAAATCTACAGGGAAATAGCCCGCCATGTGGAAAAGAATGCCAGGTTCAGCCTGGATCAGGACCTTTTCCGTAAAAAGTGTCAGGAACAGGGTATCCTTTACTGATGACAAAAAAACTGCTATAATCAGGCATCTGGAAGAGGAGTGAAGAGTATGAAAAAAGGAATTCATCCAGAATACCAAGAGTGCACGGTTATTTGCGCCTGCGGCAACACTTTTAAAACCAGGTCCACTAAGAAAGAAATCAGGGTGGAAATCTGCTCTCAGTGCCATCCTTTCTTCACTGGCAAGCAGAAAATAGTTGATACTGCTGGCCGGGTGGAAAAATTCAGGAAAAAATATGCGGCAAAAGCTAAAAAATAAGCCCGATGCTTCAAGAATTGAAAGCCGTAGAGGAAAAATATAACCAGATTACTGCCTTATTATCCGACCCCAATATTTCTTCTAACCCCCAAAAAATCAAGGAATTAGCCCGGGAACGGGCTGAACTTGAACCTCTGGTCAAAAAGTATGAGGAATTCAAAAAGGTTCAGAAGGACCTTGAGGAATCAAGGACTATTCTAAATGAAGCCCAGGCTGACCAGGAATTAAAAGAACTGGCCGAAGTTGAGCTTAACCGGCTCAGAGAATTAAAGGAAGAACTGGAAAAAGAGCTCAAGAAAATGCTCTTGCCAAAAGACCCCAACGATGAGAAAAACGTCATCCTGGAAATACGGGCGGGAGCTGGGGGTGATGAGGCCTCTCTTTTTGCTCAGGATTTGCTCAGGATGTATACCAGGTATGCCGAGCACAAAGGCTGGAAATGGGAGTTAATGGATGTCAGTTATTCACCGATTGGGGGCGTAAAGGAAGCGATTGTAAACATCCAGGGCAAAAAGGTTTATTCCTTCCTCAAGTATGAAAGCGGGGTACACCGGGTGCAGCGGGTGCCCAAAACCGAAGCTTCTGGACGCATTCATACCTCAACGGCGACCGTCGCGGTTTTGCCAGAAGCAGAAGAAATAGACCTCAAGATTGACCCCAAGGACCTGAAAATAGAAGCTTTTGGCGCATCAGGTCCAGGGGGCCAGAATGTCAACCGCAATTACACTGCCATAAGGATAACGCATAGACCCTCCGGCCTGGTCGTTTCCTGCCAGGATGAGAAATCCCAGCACCGAAACAAGGAAAAAGCCCTGAAAATCCTCAGGACTCGGCTCCTGGATATAGCTCAGCTGGAACAACAAAGTAAAATCTCGCAGGATAGAAGAAAGCAGGTGGGAACCGGGGAGAGAAGCGAGAAAATCAGAACTTACAATTTCCCTCAATCGAGAGTGACCGACCACCGGCTGAATGAAAATTTCTACAACATCGAATCTATTCTTGACGGCGAACTCGAGGGGATCGTAGAGAAACTCATTGTTTACTTTCAGACCAAGGCCCTGGAAGAAGATAGAAAACCAAACTCTATTAATCAGGCCATTGAAACATAAAAATAAACAACCAGAAAGCTTGGAAAATCTTTTCAGAAAACTGGCTGCCCAGCTTACCTTTTCTTCCTGTCCCTTTGTTGAAGCCAGGATATTGATTCAGCTGGCTTCTGGCCTTGATGAAAATAGCTTTTTTAAAAATCTTGGTCAACCAGTCAGCCACCGAGTTTGGCAGAAAGTAAACGCCCTGCGAAAAAAAAGACAAGACGGCTGGCCGGTAGCCTATCTTACCGGGAAAAAAGAATTCTGGAGCCTGGAATTCAAAGTAAACCGGCAGGTGTTGATTCCGAGGCCTGAAACCGAGCTTCTGGTAGAAAAAGCCTTGTCTCTAAAATTACCTGACCGGGCGAAAATACTGGATGTCGGAACTGGATCTGGCAACATAGCCGTGGCCCTGGGCCAGGAATGGCCGGCGGCCAGGATTACCGCCTGTGACCTGAGTCTTCGAGCTTTAAAAATCGCCAGGGAAAATGCGGTTAAAAATAGAGTCAGGAATATTACTTTTATCAGAAGCGATTTGCTCAATTATTTTATCCAGCGGAGAAAAAAGTTTAACTTGGTGGTCAGCAACCCCCCCTATGTTTCTGAGGCAGAATGGTGGATGCTTGACCGACCGGTGCGTGACTTTGAGCCCAGGAAAGCTCTGGTGGCCGGGCCGACAGGTCTCGAAATAATAAAAAAACTTCTGACTCAGGCACCACTCTGTCTCCACCAGAATGGTTATTTGTTAATAGAAATTGGCGCCGGTCAGGCGGAATCGGTCTTAAAACTGGTTAATGAATTCTGGCAAGAAGCAGAAATACTCAAAGATTATGCGGGCTTTCCTCGCGCCGTATGCTTGAAAAGGAAATAAAGGCGAGAGAATATTCAGTTGGGCATATTTTCCCGGCTCTTGAGCATTTTTTGATAATCTTCGAAGGAAGTCAGCAGTTTGGTTGTTTCATAGCGAATCTTTTCCCAGTGTTCGAGGTCAATGGAGCAGAAAGCTTCCACTACTTCAGGGTCAAATTGCTGGCCAGAATGCTTGATGATCTCTGCTCTGGCCGAATAGAAATCTTGCTCAGCTCGGTAGGGGCGGTGGGAGGTGATGGCGTCAAGGGCGTCAGCCAGGGCAAAAATCCTGGCTTCTATGGGGATTTCATCTTTTTTCAAACCCTTTGGATATCCTGAGCCGTCATATTTTTCATGATGAAAGAGGATAATATGGCCGACTTCTTTCAAGAGCTTCATTTCTTTAATCAACCCGAAGCCGAGAGTGGGGTGGAGTTTTATTTTTTCCCATTCTTCCGGGCTCAAGGCTCCGGGTTTTTTCAGGATGGAATCAGGAATGGCAATTTTACCGATATCATGAAGAAGGGCACCCTTCCGGATATTATCCAAAGTAATCTGGTTTCTGATGCCCAGAAGCTCAGCCAGCACCTGGCTGTATTTGGATACGGTTCTCGAATGGCCGAAGGTTTCCACGTCCCGGAGGTCCAGGGCCGTCATCAGGTTTTCTACTGTCGTATCGTATATTTCTTCCAGTTTTAGAAGCTTGCGGATATTTCTTGAATGTTCCAGCTTCAGCTTGGTGAGATTCTTCAGGTAGTTTTCGTTTTCTTTTTTCAGCAAGCGCCGGCTTAACTCGGCTCTGACCGCGGAGTAAACGGATAAAAGATTATTCCTCGGACAGATGAAGTCCACAAGGTCAGCTTCCAGCAGGTAAAGTTGCTGCTCTTCATTGACCTGGTTGCTGAGCAAGATAATAGTGAGTCTGGAAAAAGTCGTTTTCAGCTGGCGGAGCTGGTCAATCTTTCGACTATCCAGACGCGAGATGGTGATGACGAGAATGGAATCCTTCAGGGATTGTTGTTTCAGCCAGTCGCTTAATTTACCTGAGGTAAAAACTTCCTGATGGTGTTTTTTTACCCAGGATGATAATTGGGCCCGGAATTTTTCCTCAGGATCGACGATCAAAACCCGGACATGGTTATTATTAGCCCCGTTGTTCATGTTGTTACTCATCTTGACAAATTTTATACAACATCTGGAGCCAAAGAGCAAGAAAAAAAACGTAAAAGGGGTGAAAAAATTAGGTTAAACTCACCCCTTGCGGTTAATCAGCATAATCGTCGGACCAGCAGAATATCATGCCTTTTATCACCTTTAATTTATCTTGACACTTATAACTGATTGAATTTAAAATAAGCTGGCCAGGGCCAAAGGAGCGGGCAGTGGACGAAAACAGCTACACCGAAAAAAAACCATTCTCCATCATTCAGGAAATAGAGGCACAACTGGAGAACTATCTCCGCCGTCAGCGGGAAGAAATTGAGAAAGCCCTGGATGAGAAAATCCAGAAGGAAAAAGAACTGGCCAGTCAGCAACTGGCTCAGATTGAAGAGGAAGTTAAAAAAGAATGGGGTACACTGGAAGAATACGCCAGGAATTGGGGCCAACTTGAAGAAGAGGGCAATAGCCTCCTTACCCAGATAAACGATTGTCTGCAGGGGATCATCAACCGCCAGGTAGAAATTGAGCGACTGGCTAGAGATACGGCTGAAGATATTAAGGTTTTGCACGAACTCCAGCAGAAGCTTGAGGAGGTCCGGAAAAAGTCTCAAGAACAGGCTGGACAGGTCAGCAGGAGGCTGGAAGAAAGGTTTGGCTTAAAAGCCAGCGTTTTACCTGAAAACCAGGTAATTCCTGATTTAATGGACCTGTCGTCGGAGCTGGAAAAGCTGAAGAGAATCAAAGAACTTCTCACCCTGGAACAAAAGACGGAAACTGAAAACTCTGGCCCGTTAACAGATACGGAGGTCAAAGAAGAGCCTGAGCCGGCAGAAGCAGTTGGAGAAATTGAAGACAGGCAAACAGAAGCAGAGAAAGAAAAAGAACAGGAAATTTCTCTGGAAGACAGATTAACTGAGGAAATAAAAAAAGGATTGATCGAGAGGCTGGGAGCTGCTGCCGGGAGCAGTTCTATTGCCCAGGAAGCGCAAAAGGAAAACAAAGAGGGTTTTAGACCAGAAGCAAGTGGGCGTGAAATGCTTGACCCCTTTTATCATCAGGAAGAGGCCAACGGCTCTGGCGAAATTGGCTATTATCAAAGAGAGGGCAAGGTTATTGTCGAAGTGGGTGAGTTGCTTAATAAATTGAAAGCCACGGCTGAAGAGGCCAGAAAACTAAGCTATAAAGTTTCTTTAATCAGAAATAAAAAAGAAGAGTTCTTCCTAAAACAGGAAATTATTCGTTCTCAGGAAGGTCTCCGAAGATATTTACAGAGAATTTTGCTTCTGGTGAAGAAAGAAGGGTTCCGCTTTCCGGCCCTCACTCAGGACCTGATAAACGGACAAACTTTGGAAGAATTAGCCGACCTGCTCAGGATGCAGAACTGGGGAGCCGGTCAGGACCTTGATTATTTTGAAAAGAAAGTTATTTCCCTGCTGGTAGCTTTTAAAAACAGAACCACCCCGGACAGCCTTTATTATGCGGCCATAAAAAAAGAGCTGGAAGCTTAATTAATTTAGGTTGTCGGCCGGTAAACGGCAAATAATTCAGGCTTAATTCTGAACTTCTTTCTGGAGTTGTTCGAAGTAATTTTCCAGCACTTGGAAGTCGTCAGAAGTTAGAGAAGTAAATTTCAGGCCCGTGTAAAAATTGGGAGAATCGGTCCCGGTCCTTTCTGAATAGACCACCTGACTTTTCAAGGAATGAGCTTTCTTCCCGAGTATGAGCACTACTTCTAACGGCAGGTTTGAGGGGTAAGGCTTGTCGGAAATAAATTTAACTCCGCCCAGACTGAGGTTAATGGTCTTGCTAACTTTAAGTTCTCCATTCTCCCGGTAAAGAAGGAGAGTGGAATTATAGTATCTTTGAAAATGTCTTTTTTCACGGTAAAGTTTTTCTTGAGAAGAGATGGCCAGCTTGGTGTGATTTTGTTTTTCCCATTCTCGAGAATAAGCAACGACCAAATTTTTAGTCAGGGCCCTGTTTTGAAAATCAGAGGGGGGCAGGCGCCAGGTTTGCTTGCCCTTGGCCTCGGCCAGAGCCAGGTCCGATTCATGCACCAGGTGCTTCAGGTCTTCTTTGGTTAAGGGTTCGCTGCTGGCCAGTCTTTTCCGGGGAAAGAGGGTTAGACCAAAGGACATGGTCAAGTTATTGCGGGGCTGAAATTCTTCAAACGGGAAGTAGTGTTCTTCCACGTTATTTCTGATTCTGTCGGTCAGCTGGCAGGCTTCTTCCAGGCTGCTTACTCCGTTCAGGAAAAAGAGAAATTCCTCGCCTCCGTAGCGGCAAATTAAGTCGTCTTCGCGCACCGATTGTTTCAGGACGACGGCCAGTTCCTGCAGCAAGTGATTGCCGGCCTCGTGGCCATTGCGGTCATTGTAATTCTTGAACCAATCTACATCACCCATGACCAGGGCAAAGGAACCCTCTTCCCGCTTTCTCTTGCTCAGAGCATTAACTTTCTGCAAGACCTTTTCAAAAAAAGCTTCGCCACGTAACAGGCCGGTCAGGGCATCATACTGGATCAGGTTGAGTTTAGTCATGGCGATGGCCAGGTGTTCAGATATGTTGCGGAGAATATGCTGATCATCTTTGGAAAAACCTTCTGCAGAAGGATGTCCCATGGCTGTCTTGTTATAAAGTTCTATCACACCGATGGTTTCCCCGGCATAAACAATGGGCACAGCCATTATACTTTTCAGTGGACTTTTCAGGTTGTTCTGGTACCTGGGCGAATAACGCTTGTCATAAGTCAGGTCATAGATGTTAACTTCCTGGCCAAAACGGGCCACGGCCGCGGCAAAGTCAGGAGCATCAAGCCTGGCCACGTACTTGAAAGTCTCAGGATGATTGATGAAGGAGTCGTCCCAGATAATCGGCTTTAGAAATTTTCCCAGAGCTTCATTTTCTTCGATGATGTAGATAGTCATACCCTGAGCTTGGAGCAATTCTTTTATATCTGGTATGATGCTCAACAGACTGCTGACGTCATTGGCCGAATAAATGTTCCTGATGATATCTTCAATTTTCTGCCGTTCTTTCTGGAACCAGACATAACGGGTTTCAATGGAAATCCTTTTTTCCAGTTCCCGGATGTAATTTTCATTGATCAGGTGTTTGATTTCGACAATTTCCTTGAACAGGTGTCTGGTGTTGACGGTGGTCAGGTTGACCGATTGACGAAGATTAGACCATTCTCTTTTTATCCGGCTAAAATAAATGCTTCTCTTTAAAATCTGGCTCAGTATTGGTTCTAAAGACTGCCCTTCTTTTTCGATGATGATATCCAGATGAAAGTCAACTGGCCAGGTCAGAAAAGCCTGAAAAGTTTCTGCTTCATTGTGTCCCAGAATGATGACTGAACATTCTGACTTGAGTAGATCTTTCCAGATTTCGTAGTGGCCAAATTCTGCATCAACAATCAGGGTCCAGATATCTCGGTTTTCCAGGACCGAGGGGATTTCTTCCTTGGAATGGATGATCAACGGCTGGCATTCTCTTTCGCTTACTCTGATGATACGTAGTGCCTGGTCTACGTTTTTAACGTATACCAGAATATTTATAGGATTCATTTTGGTCGGGACGCTGCTCCCTTTGCCTCCGCTAACCTTGGCTTTTCCTCAGCTATAATTTAATAAAATCAATGGGCAGAGTCAACTTTTTTTTTAATTTTCATAATATTAACGAACAGAACCCAGATCTCTCTCAGCAGCCGGCAATTTTTGATAAACCAGTTTGAGTGTGCTATATTTTAGCCTGAAATTAAAGGCGAGAGTATTCCATGATTAGAGTTAGATTCGCTCCCAGTCCCACCGGACATCTTCATGTGGGTGCCCTGAGGACAGCCCTGTTTAACTGGTTGTTTGCCCGTCATCACCAGGGGACTTTTATCCTGAGGATTGAAGATACAGATGTAGCCAGGTCATCAGAGGAAATGAGCCAGTCAATTCTGGAAGCCCTCCGTTGGGTTGGGCTGGACTGGGATGAAGGTCCCATCTACCAATCTCAGAGGTTTGAGCTTTACCGGCAGGCTGCTCAAAAGCTGGTGGCCAAGGGTTTAGCCTATTACTGTTTTTGTTCGCCAGAGGAAATAGAGAAAAGGAGACAGGCGGCCCAGGCTGGCGGAGAACACTGGAAGTATGACAGGCGATGTCTAAAGCTAAGCCAGGAAGAAAAAAAAGGATTTCTGGCTGAGGGCCGGCCAGCGGCCATTCGTTTCCTGGTACCCGAGGGGGTTACCGAATACGAGGACCTAGTTCACGGACCGATTTCTGTAGAAAACAAAAACCTGGAAGATTTTGTTTTGCTGCGCAGTGATGGCCTGCCGACTTACCATCTTTCGGTGGTGGTGGATGATCTTGATGCGAAGATAACCCACGTCATACGCGGGGATGACCATATTTCAAACACTCCAAAACAAATTCTACTGTACCGGGCTTTTGGGGCCCCTGTTCCTCAGTTTGCTCATCTGCCCCTGATTCTGGGACCGGACCGGAAAAAATTGAGCAAAAGGCATGGTGATACTTCAGTCCTGAATTTCCGGGATAAAGGTTACCTGTCTCTGGCCTTTTTCAATTTTATGGCCCAGTTAAGCTGGTCACCCGGACCGGAAGAAAGAGTCTATGCTGTGGAAGAAATGGTCCGCGAGTTTTCTCTAGAGCGGATAAGCAAGGGCAGCCCGGTCTTCGATTTAGCCAAGCTCGAGTGGCTTAACAGCAAATTAATAAACGAGATGTCGGTAGCTGAACTAATTGAGTATCTTAGACCATGGCTGGTCCGCGAAGAGCTCTGGGAAGAGAATTTTCTGAAAGAAAAAAAAGATTGGTTTGAAAAACTGGTCAGCTTGGTCCGTTCACGCTGCCGGACCCTGGTGGACTTGACGGAAATGCTCCGTCCGTTTATCTCGGATAAGATTAATTACGACCCGGAGGCAGTGAAAAAATATTTATCGGATAATCGTCTGGAGCAACTCCTTTTAGGCTTGAGGAAGGATTTTCTGGCCCTGGAGAATTTCAGCGCGGCTGATACGGAGAAGGTACTCAGAGCAAGGGCCGAAAGAGAAGGCATTAAGGCCGCCGCCCTCATTCATCCCCTCCGTGTTCTGCTGGTAGGAAAATCAGTCAGCCCCGGTATCTTTGAAGTCCTGGAATTCATGGGCAAGGAAAAAACCCTGGCCAGGATGGATAATCTGCCTGAAGCCAGGAAATTTATAAAGACTGATGGGGGAGGTACCGCATGAGTAAAGACGAAAAATTCACTTATAAGCCGGTAAGGGCTCCAAGGGGCAGCCAGCTTCATACCAAGGGCTGGTCGCAGGAAGGTGCCCTGCGCATGCTGATGAACAACCTGGACGAAGAAGTAGCAGAAAAACCCCGGGAATTGATAGTTTACGGAGGGACTGGCAAAGCCGCCCGCAACTGGGAATGTTTTAAAGCCATCGTCAACAGCCTGAAAAA
>Ga0123519_10016491_pt1 | contig 10251 bp, 11 predicted proteins | sample YelNatPaOPRAMG02_FD_87396 | JGI IMG/M metagenome (GOLD analysis project Ga0123519, IMG submission 87396) | Hot spring microbial communities from Yellowstone National Park - Yellowstone National Park OP-RAMG-02 (version 2) | ecosystem: Environmental > Aquatic > Thermal springs > Hot (42-90C) ...
AGCGCATCTCCCACCGTGGTATCCTCAAACTTGCAGAAATATTGCTCGTCCATCAACGCCTTAGCCGTGGCCAGATTGGCCGCGTCCGTCGCCAGCCCTGCTTTCTCCGCCAGGGCTGAAAGGATCTCCACTGGGTTTTTTATCTCATCCGCCTTTACCCGGGCCATCACCTGTCCTCCCGGCGGGTCGGTCCAGTCATCCCAGATGATCACCCCCTGATCCGGCAAGGCCAGGTAATTGCTGCTGCCCACCTCCCGGCCGGGCTTGGCCAGGGATTTTTTCGTCATTTTCTGCAGCCATTTCTGCTGGGCGCTTATTTTGGGAACCTCTCTCGGAATTAGCAGATTGTCGGCCCAAACCTCCGTGATATCCTGAAACTTCCCGCCCAGACGGTACCAGCAGGGATACCAGTAATTGGAAAATTCCACCGAATCAAAATCAATCTTCCAGGCCTCGGCCGCCCCCCCGTTTATCAGGCCAAAATTGAGAGTTTTGGGCAGGAGGCTCATTGCCTCATCTTGGACATCCAGGACTTGGCTCCCATCTATCCACAGCCGGAGGAGGGCCTGTCCTGCGGAGCCGGCCAAGTAGCCGAGAGCCACCGCAATATATTTCCCGGCAATCCCGGTCAGGCTGTAATCAGTTTCCCGCCAGTTCCCGCTGCCATATCTAACCCACAAATTTCCCAGTTCGTCCGGCGACAGGGTCAGGACCTCGGCCCCGTTGCTATCCGTCAGCCACAGTATCCGGGTGTTGAGCGCAGTCGGGCTGCCAGGGGAATTGATCAGGCGCAGCCGCAGCGCCGCGTGGGCCCGTGCAGTGGCCCCGGACAGGGTCAGCTGCCCATAGGCCGCCGCCGATCCCCCTGACACCGCCGCCCTAGCCCCATATTGCCCCTGATACGCCGCCGCCGCTGTAACCTCAAACGTCCCGTCCCCTGAGGTGATCACCCCGCTCAGCTGCCAGGCGCCGGTCTCAAAATCCTCCCTGATTGTCGGCTCCCACGGCAGCGACTCGCTCTGCTCCGTGGCCTCCAGCACCAGCTCCCCGTGGATCAACGGCCGGGGCTCCCCGTCCTCCCCCGGCGCGCCGAGGGGAATCTGCCTCGCCAGGGTCAGACCGTCCTCCGTGTAAATCTCCAGCTGCCGCAGCACCTGCCCCCCCGCCTCCACACTAGTGCGGTGCCCCCAGCTGATGACCTGCCCCTCGTACAGTTTGATCAGGCTGACCCCGCCGCTCACCTCATAGCCGAAATATACCCGGAGCCCCAGACCCTGCCACCACTCTGGATAATCGGCCCAGAGAAAATTCTCCCCCGCCGGGTCAAACCGACCGTCACGATCCTTCAGGATTGCCGTATAAGACCCGGAGACCAGGTCGGAAAAATTCACCGGAGCCTGCAGGTCCAGCGACCCTCCGGAAATCACCCACTCCGGCGCCAGTGGATACTCCCCCGCCAGGCGCACCGCCTCCACCCAGCTCTCCTCGTCGCTCTCACTATCCATGAACCAGCCGGCCCAGGGCGCGTCGTCGGTAAAATACAGCTGCTCACCGCCGCCGGCACCGCTGTCCGTGAAATAACAGGCAACCTGACTGAACTCGATTTTTACCTGGTAATATTGCTGGAGGCTGACCTCGGTCTCCAGCACCAGCGTCTCCCAGCTGGCCGAAGCCAGCAGCGCCTCCGTGGCCGCGGTGCGGTAGGACAGCTCCACCTCATATCCGAGGCCTTCCGTCGTCCATTCCGGCGCGGCGCTCGTATTCTCGGCCAGGCCCGTGGCCAAGGCCGGCCCGGTCCAAGTTGCCGACGCCTTCCCCGCATCGACCTGCACCCTGTAAAAATCCCGGTAATGGCAGTCCGTGTAGGTGCCACGGCCTTCCCCCACTCCGGCGTCAAACCGATAGGGGTAAAACCGCAGCCGCAGGACCGGCCGAGCCCCCCGCCGCTTCCGCTCCTCGGCCTCAAAGGCCGCCGACGGCGCCTCGATCACACCTCCTCCAGGGTCAGCGCCACGCTATAGGCATACTCGCCGGGCGCGGCGATCTCAATCTCCGGCGGCTTGGTGATCAGGGCGGTCATGTCACTGGGGAGGTCCGCGTCCAGATACACGGAAATTTCCGTGCCCGCCTCATATGCGGCCCGCAGCGCCTCCACCTGGCTCAGGGGGAGCCACCTCCATGTCACTTCCAGGTGCCGGCGCCGCCGCCCCGGCAGCCAGTAGGCGCACAGGCTGCCGTCCAGGCTCCGGCTCAGGTCCCCCTCCTCCAGGTACCCTAAATTGGCCCCGATCTCATAATTTATCGGCAGCTCATAACTGAGCTTTCCACTCGGCCACCCCGTGTCATAGGCCGCCTCCCCCCCATTCTGCCAATCCAGGGTATAGGCCCCTCCCTCGTCGCTGAGCCGGCCGTCGAACCGCCACACCGCCTGAAAATCCTGGGCCCGGGGTGCCAGCCCCCACCGCAGCCGTTCCCATTCCGCCGCCACCCACTGCTCCGGGAGCAGCCGGAATGCCACCCGGGCCAGGCCGATCAAACCCTTGAACGCAGTCGCCGATAGGAAGCTCTTGTCCTCATGCCCCACGGTGAATTTCCTGGTATTCCGCAGGTCTCCCGCTTGCGCGGCGATGCTCCCTGACGCCGCCTCGGAGCCGTTAATATAAATCACCGCATTGCCGTCCCGGTCCGCCCGCACCGCCACCCAGCTCCAACTGTCCATTTCCACGGATCCGTCCGGCGTCAATATCCAAATGTTGTCGGTCACCATCAGCTGGAAAAACACATACTTATAATATGGCACATAGCCTAGTCTCCAGGACGGCTCCGCATCGTTGTACTTTTTTGCCAAAATACATTTAGCAGCGGTGGGATACGCAGCCGTACTGTCCGGCCGGATTAGCACATCCAACGTCAGGTCCGCGGTCCCCGGGTTGAAATCATCCGAGCCGGTGGTCAGCTGCACATAATGCAACTGGTCCAAACTCAGGGCCTGGACCGCCGGGGCCGTCCATACCAGTTTGCCGTTAGCCAATCCTCCCCTCCCGCAACAGCTCCCGGCTCAGGGCCGCCCGGATGGCCCGCGCCTGTTTTTGCCAGAATGCCTGGGTGAATGTCTGCTGGCCGCCGCCGCTGACATTGACCTGCACCGTGATCGGCCCCGCCGGCCCTGCCAGCGGCTCTCCTCGGTTCAACCGCCCAAAGGCCTCCGGCCCGTACCTGGCCTCCAGGGCCCGCATCCCCTGCCGGGACAACACCCCCTCCCCGGTCTGGGCCAGGATTAGCCGCTCATCCACCGCCAGACCCCGGTGCGCCACCAGCACCCCCCCCTGGTGCATCACCAGGCCCCCGCCGTGGAAAAATCCGAAAATCCCCCCGATGCCGCTCAACACCGAGCTCAGGATATTGCCGATGCCCTGCCCCGCCTGCACCAGCCCCTGAGCCCCGGTGGCCAGCACCTCGCCGATGCTGTCCCCCGCCGAGGTTACCGACGCCGCCCCCTCGGTCAGAGCGCCGGTCAGCTCCTCCCCCGCCCCTCCCAGCACCTCGGCAAAAATATCAGATAATTTTTCTACTGCCAGTTTGCTGATCCCGTCCAGAAACATGTCCGCCAGCTTCAAGCCGAAATCCTCGAGCCTGACCGTATCCCCCCTTACCAACCCTTTGAAAAATCCTGACACGGCCTCCTGGGAAAATTGTTTGGCCGATTCTAGCATGTTCACGGTCGTCTGCGCCCCCCGGGTCTCCGCCGCCCGCCGCTGTCCCAATGCCCAGGCCTGCACTCCCCCGGCCGCCCCCTGGGTCATCAGCCGCCGCTCCAAAAGCGCCTCCTGCTGCCGCTTCTCCGCCTGCCGCTGCAGATTTTGCAGCTGCTGATATTCTTCCTGGGTGATTTTGTGCTCCAGCAATTGCTGCCTGAGTGACTGCCGTTCCCGCTCACCTTCCAGTTGCAGGATTTTTTCCTCTATGGTCAATTGCTGACTCAGCAACGGCGTCGCCCCGGCTAAGTCCTGCAGGTATTTGTTCACCCGCCCCAGCCGCTCCTGGATCTTGGCCGCCTCCGTCGCCGCCCGCTTGTCCGCCATGGCCTGCTGGATCGCGGTCAGCCGCGCCTGCGTTTCCCCCTCCACCTGCTCCAGCGATTTCCCGGTGGCCTCCGCCAGGCGCACCATCGCCGCCCGGTTCAGGCCGTATCTTTTCAGGAGCTGCTGCTCCTCCTCCGCAATCTGGGCGTACCGGTCCCCCAGGGCCCGGGCCTGCCATCGGGAAAATTCCTCCTCGATTTTTTCCGACTTTTGGGCCGCCACCTGCCGCGCCAGGGCGATGCCCTCCTCCGCCGCTTTCCCCTCCTTGGCATACTGGCGGATTTTCTCCAAGGTCTTCTCATACCAGCCGATCACCGCGCCGAAGCTCCCCTCCGCCAGGCGCGTGAGCTCCCCTTGCAGGGTGCTAATCAGATTGGCATACTGCTGAGCCGTGTCCCGGCCCCCGCCGCCCCCGCCGCCCCCGCCGCCCCCGCCGCCGGCTCCCGGCGGCGTCCTGGTCTCGGGCACGGGCTGCTGCCGCAGCCACATCTGGTAGGTCTCCTGCTTGTACCTCTCCGCCTCCCGGGCCAGCCGCTGGTTCATCTCCATCTTGTCGGCGATGACCTGCTCCGGCGTCCGCTTCTGCTCCACCCCCGGATAGAGGTCCAATCCCAAGCCCGCCCCCAGGTCAGCCCGCTGCTGGGCGATGGCCGCCATCTCCCGCCGCCACCCGGCCAGGTAATCCCAGCCGGTTTTGAGCCAGCCCACAATGCCCCGCACCACCGTCAGGACGCCTCCCGCCGCATCCTTGACCACCGCCCAACCGGTGGCGATGACTTCCCCAATCTCCTGGCCATGCTCCTTCAGAAACTTGTTGATCTCCTTGAGTATCTCCACCCCGTCCTGCCACAACCCCGAGTTCCGGGCGATCTGGGCCGCCTGGGTCGCCAGCGTCGTCCCTTGGGCCGTCAGGGTGTTGGTCACGTCAGTCACCGCCAGGTTCAGGCCCGGCCACAGGGAGGCCAGCCACTCGAGGAGTGTCCCGGCCTGCTGATGTTTTTTCACCAAATCCTCCCAGCCCGGCCCCACCTGATCTCTGATCAGCATGGCCACCTGGCTGGTGGCCCGGGCCTGCCCGTCCAGCAGTGCCCGTATCTCCTGGGCGATCTGTATCTGGCTGTTCTGGCCCTTGGTCATGAGCAGGATTTTGTCCACCACCAGGCCCAGGGCCGGTATCTCCTCTTTGCGGACGTTATAGCCCTTATTTACCAGGATATTATAGGCCTCCTGCATCTGCTGGGCCCCGGCGAAATGTTTGGCCGCCTCCCGCTCCAGCTCCGTATACATTTCCTTGGCATGCAACAGGTTACGGGCATAGGTGTAAGCCGGGTCGCTTTGGTCCTTGGCCAGGTCCGTGAGGCTCGCGGCGATGGAGATTACGGACATCTGGTAATCCTCTGTCACCCGCAGGGCCGCCTGTATGGCCCGTTGCAGCCCGTACACCCCCCCCGCCGCCGCCGCCAGGGCCGCCACCTTCCGCCCCAGGGCCGCCACCGACAGGTCCATCCCCGCGGCGAAATCCCGCCCCGCCGCCTCGCCGGCCTGCCCCAGCGCCTCCGTCTCCACCCGGGCTTCCCGGATTTTCACCGTCCCCTGGTCATCAACATACAACTGGATGGTCACCCGATCCGTAGTCGCCATCCCGCACCCCTGTTCAATGCCGGAGATTTTCCACCGGCGCCGTCACCTCAACCTCTCCTGCGCCTGCCGCGCCGTCTGATACACCGCCGCCAGCCGCCGCAGCACCCGCGGCCGCGCCTCCCGGGGCACCCCGTACCACTCCAGCACCTCCCCGGGCGAGAGGTGAAAATCCATTGCCAATTGATTGTGCATAGTCACGAAAATTTCCCAGAGAAGCCGGTTGCCGGGCAGCAGCTCCGGCGGCTGGCAATCATGGCATGGGGGCGCTACGCCGAAGAGGATTTCTTCCCGGTGGCACCGCCGGCAGGTGCGGGCTGTGGGGTCAAACTGCCTCTCCGCGTAGCTGAGGAGTTTTTTTCCAGCTCCTCCTCCTCATTCCTTCGCAGTTCCATCACCCGCAGGAGCCAGTTCACAAAAAGAAAGCTCCGTTTGAGCAGAGCCTCCAGATTCTCCGGGTTGTAGGCAAATTCAGCCCCCTCCGGGACTTCCCCCCGGAACCGGGCCATGGGCAGCAGCCGCCGCAGCCCCGCCACCGTCAGACCCCGCCAGCCGGTCACCGCCCGCCGCAGAGTGGCCAGCAGCTGCGCCTCCGGCTCCTCCCCGGCCCGCACCGCGGCCACCGTCCCCGGCACGTCCAGGAGCCTCACCTCCACCGCAAACCCGTCAATCTCCGGCACCTGCACCGGCGGCAACTCCCGCCACTCCTCCCACCGCGGCACCAGTGGGTCAGACGCCAGCATCTCCTCCAGCCTCATTTTCCCCCCCATGACGGCACAGGTTTTCAACCCGCGCTCTCTTAGGTCAATGCGATGGACAGCTCATCATCGCCGGCATTCATCGCCGCAACCGCCGTCAATTGGTCCGTTAGGATGCCGGCTCGGTTGCCCTCTTTGAGGTCGCTGATTACCAGCTTGGGGCAGGAGATGGCGATGGTGTTGCCCGCCGCACTCCCCAGGCTGCATGACAGGGCAAACGCCGTCCCCGCCTTCATTAACCCGGGGAAATCTTTCGTGGCCACGGTCACCGTCTCCGGGTCAAAAGTCACTTTGGGGGCCCGCCCCGTGATCGTGGCGCTCACGTGCCCCGAGGCCGCATTGGGCGAGGACCGCAGCGCGATGGCATTGGCCACGTCGATGGTCAGCTTGTCGATCACCGCGGCATAGGAATCCGCCGTGAAGGTGGCCGACAAAAACGCCGGCGGCACCGTGCTCTGGTAGCTGGCCGACACCAGGGCCCCATCCACCCGCTCATAGTCCGCCCCGGTGAATTCGAAGTGCAGCAGGCCGAATTTCCCGGCTTCCAGCTCCAGGCGCACCGTCCCCCGGGCCCCCCAGATGCGGTTGATCACCCCGTCCCGGTACAGCCCCAGGGTCATGCTGGGAATGCTGCTGCTGGCCGGGGTGTAGGTCACCGAGGTGTTGGCCACAATCGTCTCGCTGAACCCGCAGGCCTTCAGGAACTTGCCCCACTCCGGGGCCGTGCCTTTCGTTCCGGACCCCTTTAACTCTACCGCGAACTTCACCTTGCTGCTTCGGGCCCCCGGCACCGGCGCCATGACCGACAGCGTCTCCCGGTGCGGGTCCCGCTGGTTGATCGTCTGGGCCGGGTCAAAGCCGGTGTCATACACCAGCACCGCATCCGTCGCCGACAGGTTTTCTTTGGTGCCCTCGACGGTCTCAATTTTGCCCAGTAATTGTGTGCGCTGCAGTGCGATCGCCATTATTTGGCCCCCCTCTCCGCCGGCCGCCGGGGCGGTGCCTCCGGCTCCATTTTCAATGCCTCCATCTCCGGCTCCTGCCGTGCTGGCTTCTCCGCCTCCACGATCACCGTGATCGCCGGCCGCACCTGGAATCTCAGTGTATCCATATTATCCCCCTTCTCCCGGTGGCCCGGGCTTTCAGCCTATGCTCATCTGCTCAGCCCGCCGGCACCCGGTCATGCCAGAACTTGTACCGGGCCGTATAAATCACCTGGGCCTGGTCCCCTGCGAGGATTTTCTCCTCCACCGGCAGCAGGCCGCAGGCCCTGATCTCCAGCCCCAGGGTGTTGCCCGTCAGAATCTCCCGGAGATCAGCCAGCAGACTGTAAACGCCCGCCTCCCCGGTTCTGGCCTCCGCCTGGTCCCGCCAGCTCCGGGCCGCCACATACAGGGTGACCCGCACCTGCGCCGACAGGTACGGGTGGGCGATCACCTCATATTCCGCCGCCTCGATCTCCACCAGCACCGCCGGCAGCCCCCGCAGGCTCACCTCCACCCCGAATTCCGTGGCCCGGATATGTCCGGCATAGCCCTCCAGCACCAGCAGCGGCCCCGCCGGCGCCAGCAGTGGCTGCAGCACCGTCAAAAGCCCCGTCTCGTAATCCCCGAAACTGTAGTCCGTCATCAGGGCCTGCCCATAATGTAAGCCGCGATCATCTCATCCGCCCGCTGGATATCCTCGTCCTGGAACACCAGATACGGCCGGGCCGGGATCAACACCTTCCGCCCCCGGCCCGCCATCCCCCCGAACTGGTGGATGGCCGCATATATCACCGATGTCCCGATGACCACGCTCCGGGGCGTCACCTCCGCCACCTGGATGCTGCGCCGCAGCCGCCCCGTGTCCGTCAGGGGCTTCCGCCCCTCCCAGGCCGCCTGGCCCCGGGCCGTCATGCTGGTCTTTCCCCAGAAACTTTTCCGCCTGGTATGCCAGTCAACCTTTGATATGATCTTAAGAGGCTCCCAGGCTGTGGGCCGCCCCCCCGCCGCGAAGTTGCGCTCCACGCTCCCGAGCATGTATTGCCCGAAAGCCCGCAGCACCTGGGTCAGATTCTCCCCCCTGGACTCCACACCTCGGAGTCGGGCCGCCGCCTCCTCAGCCCGCACCCTTATCGCCGCGCCCGCCATCGCCTCAACGTCCAGCTGGCCCGTTGGAACAGGGCCGCGATCTCCCGCTCCTCCTCCGGCGTCGGCCGGTAGTCCCGGGGCAGCCGCCCCATGGCCTCATAAGCCTGGCGCACCGCGGTCAGCCAGGCTGGCCGTCCGAACCAGCCCTTAAACCATCCCATCTCACCACCCGCTCAGCTTATCCCGGTCAAATACCCGGTCCTGCGATGCCACCTCCACCACCTCGGAGAAATCCCCGGAGAGCTCGCCGCCATCCAGGCCCACCACTTGGGCCTTACCCCCGGCCACGTCCCGGAGAAAGGCCAGCCCGTCCTGGTAGCGCTGCCGCCTGACCTCATCAGCAATACCTCGCCGCACAAACAGGTGGTACACCGCCATGTCCAGGCACAGGGCCCGGATCCGGGGCGGCGTGGCCGCCAGCGGCAGGCTGTAGCGCAGCGCCAGATAACTGTCGATCTCCGCCCCGGCCCGGTCGATGGCGGCCTGGGCCACCGCCTCGTTCGGGTCCCCCCCGATCTCCGCAGTGAGCTCCGCCAGCTCCTTCTCGCTGAGCAGCTCCTGGAGCTCCGTGGTCGTGCAATAGCCCACTTACCGCCTCCGGCCCCGGCCCCGCGGCCCCGCCGCCGGCGCCTCTGGTTCCTCACCAGGCGCCGGGGCTTGCGCTTCGGCCGGCTGATACCGTTCCCGGAGCGCCCCCAGCACCTCCCGGGCCAGCTCCGCCTCCGGCCGCGCCCCCGGCGGCAGCCCTCTCAGCTCCTGCAGCAGCATCTCCAGCCTCCCCCGTAACCGGCTCATGAGTGCCTGCCTCAGTCAGCCAACTCCGGGACCACCAGCAGGTCCGCCGAGCCCTTCCAAACATTGGTCTTGGAGCCGCCGGCGGCGGCATCTCCCAGAATTACGTCCGCGTTCAGCAGCTCCCTGGCCGTGGCCTCCAGGCTGGGGGGCACCACCAGGAGATTGGGCGTGACCCCCAATTTCCTCCCATCCGCGTTGGCGATGCTCATCATGGCCGCCCGGGCCGCCGCGTAGGAGCTGGCGCTCAGCGTATTTGTGGATTTGTAGGCCAACTGCCACAGGCCATAGGCCGCGGCGTAGCGCCCGTCCACCCCGAACCTGAACTGTTTCCGCATGAACACATGCTCATCATCCGGCTGGTCCATGCGGGTCAGCTCCACTGGCTTGCGGAGCTGGAATATGAACGGCTTCACCGGCCGGCTGACATCGAACAGGTACCAGGCCGTGGAGGCCCCGGAGTCGAAATTGCTCGCCGTCCCATCGCCCACCGGGTGGTCCACGTCAAAGTAAAACTGACCGTCATAACAGACCGTGCCCCCGCCGGCCTTGATCAGGTCCGCGATGAGGCGGTTCGGGTGCAGCTTGGCCTCCAGAGCCATCTGGGACACCAGCGGGTTATACAACCCCAGCTGGTCATCCTCGATGTCATTGCGCTCCACCCCGATGGTGATTTCGTAATCCCGGTTCTCCACTATCCAGTTTTTGCCCTCCAGAGAGCGGATCACCCGGTCCCCGACCCATTCCCGCATGCCGGGATAATCCAGGATAAACTTGTAATCCATGCTGCGCCCGGTGCTGGGCACCGTCATGGCGAGCCTGGTGTACCACGGCTCCGGGGCCACCTGG
>Ga0123519_10016492_pt1 | contig 10250 bp, 7 predicted proteins | sample YelNatPaOPRAMG02_FD_87396 | JGI IMG/M metagenome (GOLD analysis project Ga0123519, IMG submission 87396) | Hot spring microbial communities from Yellowstone National Park - Yellowstone National Park OP-RAMG-02 (version 2) | ecosystem: Environmental > Aquatic > Thermal springs > Hot (42-90C) ...
AGTCGCCGAACCCCGATAATTCCCCCTCGCCTTCCGGCCCCGTTCCCCCGCGGGGAGCGATCGCTCCCGAGGAGCTGCGCAAGGCCCTCAAGGCCTTCAAAAAGCGCCTCAAGCTTGCGCGGCTCGACGACGAGTCACGGTTGGGCCACGCGGCTACCACCAGGGGCGAGAGTTCCGGCATTCGCGTGATCCAACCGCCCAACCAGTTTCCGCAGGCCGTCTGGGACGAACTGGTTAGAGAGGGGCGGCTTCGTTATGTCGGCCGCGGGCTGTACGAGCTCACCAAGTCCGGACCGGGCGAGTCGATCGACTGAGGCGCCCGACGCGCAAAGGAGACCGGCACAATGGCTGACGAGCAGGGCATGACGGCGGCCGCGTGCCGAACCTGCGGCCGCCGGCTGACGATCGAGGAGTTTCGGGCCTGCACCGGCGTGGGCCACTACTGCGCCGCCCACTTGCCGCCGCCGTCGGCTTCGAAGACACGTTCGGGTCCGATTCGGCGGGCCGGTGCGGCGCCGTCTGTCGGCAGCCGGCGCGGTCGGTGTGTCTCCGAGTCGGGCGTGATCGAGTATGCGTGCAGGGGGCAGTTCGCCCGCAACGGCGTGACGCGTCCCGGCCGCCTGACGACGGATCACCCGTCGAGCATCGCCGGCAGCGCGGTCTTTGTTTGCAACAACGTGGGTTACGGCCCGGCCGAGATTGCTACCCTCTTTATCAAGGATCCGGAAGGCCGTGCCCTCGCGGAGCGACACGGCTTTCATTGCCAGGGCTGACGGTCCGGCCCGTGGGCGGGCACGACCGAGGCGTGCGTCCGATCACATCACTCGAGCGGATACCCCACCGGCAGGACGTATAGCACGCGATATCCCTTCGGAAGCTGAAGGGTCTCCGCCACCTGATCGTCGTCGATGCCGCCGATCGGCACGCCGCCGAGGCGCAGCGCAGTGGCCTGGAGCAGGATATTCTGCGCGATGTGCCCCGCCTCCATAAAGCAGTAGCGTTCCGCGCGATCGCGGTACTTGCCCGCCGATCGCTCGATCTCCGCTGCGATGACGAACGTGGCCGGGGCCGTCTGCACGGCCTCCTGCACGCGGCCGTGTTCGTGAAGGGCCCGGCGATGGTCGCCGGCCAGGTGCCGCTCGAGGCAGTGGTCTTTCGGCCGGTAGTGCTCGACGCCCTCCGGCGTGACGACATAAAGCTCCATCGGGTAGAGCGCCCCGGCCGACGGCGCCGCGCGGAATCCTCGCCGCGGATCGGTGATACCCTGGCCGGCCCAGCACATCTGTCCGATCTGCGCGATCGTCAACGGCTTGTTGGCGAATTGGCGGACCGATCGTCGGAGCCGGATTGCCTCTTCCAGCGACATCCTGCCGGCCGGCATGGGCGGCGGCAGCGGCCGGACCCCATCCGCGGGGGCGACGGCGCCCGCCGCGGCAAGGGCCGCCGCCATTGCCGCAACCCCGACAAGCGTAAGCTTGCAGTGCATGTTCATGCGGCACACTCCTCGACGCGCTTCCGAAAAAACCTCTCGCGATCATCGCGAATCGGTAGATGCCAAGTCGCGCTTCGCCGGCGCACGCGGCGCTCCTTTCCGCTCTGTTCGCCCGCGAGAACGCCATCGGCGGCGATGGCACGCGCGGCTGTTTGTCGATAGTATAGAAACCCTGTCGATGCGCGCGAAGCGCAGGACCGAGGACGGAGGCTCATGCGGGTTCTTTTCATCTATCCGAACCTCAACGCGGAGGAGGGCTTCAACCACGGCGTGGCGGACCTGAGCGGCGCGTTGAAGGCGCGGGGCCACGTCACGGGCCTGCTCAACATCAACGAGGCCCTCTACGCCATCCCGAGCGATGAACGGATCGTCGAGCAGGTGCGGGCGTGGCGGCCGGACTTTGTGGCGTTCTCCGTCATGACGCAGCAGTACGGCTATGCCCTTCGTCTGGCCCGTGCGATCAAGGCGGCTTTGCCCGCCGTGCCGATCGCCATCGGGGGCGTCCACGCGCTCATGTGCACGGAGGAGGTCAAGAACGACGCCTTTTGGGACTTCATCGGCATCGGCGAGTGCGACGAGGCGCTGCCGGAACTGATCGGCCGGCTCGAGGCGGCCCGGCGGAACGGGGCAGGGCACGGCGACGGCGATCCTGCGGGTGGGGCCTCGCAGGCGTACCACGCACCGCCGTCCGCGTTCGACGTCCGCAACTTCTGCATCCGGCGCCCGGACGGCACGTATCAGCAGAATCCGCTCGGCCCCTATCCCGATCTCAACGCGCTGCCGCCGAAGGATTACGAGTGTTACGACCTCGCGCACATGCTTCGCCGCAAGAACGGCTGGCAGAGCATCCTGACCAGCCGCGGCTGTCCGTACCGCTGCTCGTACTGCTTCAATCACGAGGTCACCGACCGCTACCTGGAGGACGGCGGGCAGCCGCGACGAAGCTACCTCCGCCGCTACAAGCCGTCCCGCATCATCCGCGAGATCAGGGAACTCAAGGCCCGGCACCCTTACATCGAGACGATCATCTTCGACGACGACCTTTTTACGCTGAACAAGCAGCACGTGATCGACTTCTGCAAGGCGTACGTGGAGGAGGAGGTCGGCATCCCGTTCGTCGTGAACGCGCACGTGCAGGCTTTCTCCGAGCCGGTCGCCCGGGCGCTGAGCGAGGCCCCGTGCATGATCGTGAAGTTCGGCGTCGAATCGGGCAGCGACGAGCTTCGCCGGAAGGTCCTCGACCGCACGATGAGCAACCAGGCGATCATCGACGCGTTCGCGCTGTGCCATCAATACGGTCTGCACACGTCGGCGTTCCTGATGTTCGGCCTGCCGTATGAGACGCGTGCGATGATGGAGGAGACGATCGACCTGATGGCCCGCATCCGGCCGGGGCGGATGCGCTGGGCGATCTTCTTCCCGTTTCCCGGCACGAAGAGCTACACGATCTGTCAGCTCGGCGATCTGATCGACCGCGCGAAGATGGCCGCGATGGACAACTATTTCTGCGCGTCGTGCCTGAAGTTCGACGAGCCGACCGACCTCTTCATCCGGAAGCTGCAACGGGTCTTTCACTGGCACGTGAACGCCCGCGCGGGTCTGCCGACTTCCGCGATGTACGGTAAGCTCGTCGACGAGGTCGAGCGGATGAGTGCGAGGCAATGGCACGAAGCCAGCGAGGCCGTTCTTCAGCAGGACCGCCGGATCAGTAACGATCTGCTGGCCCGAGTCAACGCCGACCCGGGAATCTGCGCGTCCTCTGCGCCTCTGCGTGAGGCCGGCCGCGATCCCGCGTCGATCCGGCACTATTCGATCCGCTACACCGAGGTGATGGCCGTCTCCAGCGACTTCATCCTGGCCGAGAAGGGCCACTACAAGGACCTCGCTGCCAGACGCTGGAAGGCCTTCCGCGAGACGATCGACGAATCGCGCGCGGCGGCCGCGGCGGCCTCTCTTCCCCGGCATACGAGGGAGGGACAAGCCGGTGAGCGCTTGCCGGAGTTGAGGATCGTGGAAAGCGGAGCGATACAGGCCTTGGCGGGCCCGGACTGAATCCCGGCGCGACGGACGCCGGTCTTTACCGTTTTCGCGGCCCGCTCTACACTTCGGCCATGCCGCGGCTGCTTGAGACGGAATCGCAACTTGAAGACGCCCTTTCCGAACCCACGCCCGAGGTCTGCGACGTCCTCGCCAAGCTCGACGGCGACCTCATGCTCCTCGGCGTCGGCGGCAAGATGGGGCCGACGATGGCGAAGATGGCCCGGCGGGCGATCGATCAGGTCGGCCTGAAGAAGCGCGTAATCGGGGTCGCCCGCTTCTCCGCGCCGGGTCTTGAAGAGGATCTGAACCGTGCCGGCGTGGAAACGATCGCGTGCGACCTGCTCGACGACCATGCGCTGGAGCTGCTCCCCTGCGTGCCCAACATCGTCTATCTGGTCGGCATGAAGTTCGGTACGACCGGCGCCGAGGCCCTCACCTGGGCGATGAATGTCTACCTGCCCGCGCTGGTCGCCCGGCGGTTCCGCAGTTCGCGGATCGTCGCGCTTTCGACCGGAAATGTCTACCCGCTCACGCCGGTCGCTTCCGGCGGGCCGACCGAGGAGCACCCGACCGGGCCGGTCGGCGAGTACGCCCAGTCGTGCCTCGGCCGTGAACGGATGTTCCAGTACTTCTCCTCGCGGTTCGGCACGAAGGCGACGCTGGTCCGGTTGAACTACGCGATCGATCTGCGCTACGGCGTCCTGCTCGACGTGGCGCAGAAGGTTTACGCCGGGCGGCCGGTCGACCTGAGCATGGGCTACGCGAACGTGATCTGGCAGGGGGACGCAAACGCGGCGGTGCTGCGGTCGTTCGCGTTGTGCGACAGCCCGCCGGCCATCCTGAACGTGACGGGTCCCGAGACGGTTTCGATCCGTGCGGTTGCCGCGCGCTTTGCGGCGATCTTCGGCACGGAGGTACGGTGGGAGGGCGCCGAGGGTGAGACGGCGCTCCTGAGCAATGCCTCGAAGTATCGCCGGCTGTTCGGCCCCCCGAGCGTCTCGGTGGATCAGATGATCGAGTGGATCGCGCACTGGCTGAAGATCGGCGGGCGGACGCTCGGCAAGCCGACGCACTTCGAGCAGCGCGAGGGAAGGTTCTGAGGGCGACGGTCCGCGGAGGACACAGGCGATGGTTCCGATGCCGCCGGCGGCGGTCGTGGATGCGTTGAAGCGCGGGCGGGTCATCCCGGCGCATCCGCTGGCGCTTACCGCCGGGCGCAAGCTCGACGAGCGCCGGCAGCGGGCGCTCACCCGCTACTACCTCGCCGCCGGCGCCGGGGGCGTCGCAATCGGTGTGCATACCACGCAGTTCGCGATCCGCAATCCGACGTTCGGTCTCCACCGGCCCGTGCTCGAACTCGGCATCGAGACCATCCGCGAACACGGCACCCGCTCCGCCGTGGTTGCCGTCGCCGGGATCTGTGGCGATACGAAGCAGGCGGTTGCCGAGGCAGAGCTGGCCGCCGGGCTTGGATATCATGCGGGCCTGCTGAGCCTTGGGGCGATGAGGTCGGCGCCCGTCGACGAACTGATCGCGCATTGCAGGGCCGTCGCCGGCGTCATCCCGTTGTTCGGTTTCTACCTCCAGCCGTCGGTCGGCGGGCGGGTCCTCGGCTACGACTTCTGGCGTCGCTTCGCCGAGATCGAGAATGTCGTCGCGATCAAGATAGCTCCGTTCAACCGCTACCAGACGATCGACGTGCTCCGCGCCGTCGCCGAGGCCGGGCGCGTTGGCGAGATCGCGTTGTATACCGGCAACGACGACAGCATCGTGAACGATTTGCTGACGACGTATCAGTTCGGAGCAGAGGGGGTCAGTCCCCGTTTTTCCAGAGCGAAAAACGGGGACAGACCCCGAGCGAAAAACGGGGACAGACCCCAAGCGAAAAACGGGGACAGCCCCCGCATCCGGATTGTCGGCGGCCTGCTCGGCCAGTGGGCCGTGTGGACGCGTCGGGCGGTCGAGTTGCTCGAGGAGATTCATCGCGTGGTCGAGTCGGGCGGTGCCGTCCCGCCCGAGCTGTTGACGCGCGCAGCCGAAGTGACCGACGCCAACGCCGCCCTCTTCGACGCGGCCAACGGTTTCGCCGGTTGCATCCCCGGCATCCACGAGATCCTTCGCCGCCAGGGCCTGCTCGCGGGTCGGTGGTGCCTCGACCCGAACGAGGACCTCTCGCCCGGGCAGATGGCGGAGATCGACCGTGTCTGCCGGGCGTATCCGCACTTGAAGGACGACGAGTTCGTCGCCGCTCATCGTGATGACTGGCTGCGATGAGCCTGCGTCGCCGGCGGAAACGGGCGGGCGAGAGGGCTACGGCGTGTGCGGGTCTACTCGCGGTTCAGCACGCCCAGCCCGCGCATCCATTCAACGCACAGGGAGGGCCAGACCGCGACTGCGTTGCCCTTCTTGCCAAGGCCGAAGCCGTGCTCACCCTTGGCGAAGATGTGCATTTCGGCGGGGACCTTGGCCTTTCGCAAGGCGAGGTAGAAGGCGACGCTGTTCTCGGCGGGCACGCCCGTGTCGCCGCTCGTGTGGACGAGAAACGTCGGCGGCGTATCCGGCGTGACCTGCTTCTCGTTCGAGAGGCCCTCGACGAGCTTCGGGTCGGGGTCCTCGCCGAGAAGGTTCTTCAGCGAGCCCTTATGCGTGAAGGGTTCGACGAACGAGATCACCGGATAAACAAGTACCATGAAGTTCGGTCGGCAGTTCACACGGTCGGTCGGGTCTTTTGCGTCCGGGTCGCCCTTGTCGAAGTGCGTGCCGGCGGTTGAGGCCAGATGCCCGCCTGCCGAGAAGCCGAGGATGCCGATGCGATCGGGCTGGATGCCCCATTCCTTCGCGCGGGCGCGGACCGTGCGGATGGCCCGTTGCGCATCGAGCAGGGGAACGGGATGGCCGTAGCCCGCCTTGCGATGACGGTACTTGAGGATGAAACCGCCCACGCCGAACGAGTTGAGCCACTGCGCGACCTGATGGCCTTCGTGATCCATCGCGAGGTTGCCGTATCCGCCGCCGGGGCAGATGACCACGGCCGCGCCGGTGGCCTTATCCTTCGGCGGGAGGTAGATCGTCAGTGACGGCTTGTCGTCATCCGTATTGCCCTTAGCAAGCGGCGCGCCGTCGGGCCAGAGCAGTTCAATCTTCGGCTCCGCGGCGATGGCCGTACCGCAGAGTGCGAGCAGAAGGGCGGCCGACAGGATCGGGTACGCGCGATGCGTCACTGCTACTGAAAGCATCGATTCTCTCCGTTGCGTAATGAATCCGGCCGGTCTCGACGACGCGACCTGCCGTGTGTCCACTTTCCATCGGTCTATCGGCAAAGCCCGCGCCGGGCGCTCACGCGGTCTTCCGGTGCGACTCGTACCATTCGACCGTTTTCCGCAGCCCCTCCTCGAAAGATGTCCGGGCGACGAAGCCGAAGCGTTCGCGGGCCCGGCTGGTGTCGAGGCAGCGGCGCGGCTGGCCGTTGGGCTGAGTCGTGTCCCACTCGATCCGGCCGGTGAAGTGCGTCAGGCGGGCGATCATCCCGGCGAGGTCGCGGATGGAGATTTCGCGTCCCGCGCCCAGGTTCACCGGGTCCGCGCCGTCGTATCGTTCGACCGCCAGCGCGATGCCCTCCGCGGCATCCTCGACGTAGAGGAACTCGCGTGTCGGCGAGCCGTCGCCCCAGCAGACGATCCTGTCCGCGCCGGCCTCGCGAGCCTCGATGCACTTGCGGATGAGCGCGGGGATCACGTGGGACGATCGCGGGTCGAAGTTGTCGCGCGGGCCGTACAGGTTGACGGGCAGCAGGTAGATCGCGTTCAGCCCGTACTGCTGCCGGTAGGCCTGGCACATGACGAGCAGCGCCTTTTTCGCGATGCCGTAGGGGGCGTTCGTCTCCTCCGGGTAGCCGTTCCAGAGGTCGTCTTCGCGGAAGGGCACGGGAGTGAACTTCGGATAGGCACAGATGGTGCCGATCTGCACGAGCTTCCGCACGCCGCGCCGCCGCGCAACCTCGATCACGTGGAGGCCCATCGCCATGTTGGCGTAGAAGAACCGCCCGGGGTTGGCGCGGTTCGCGCCGATACCGCCGACCTCCGCGGCAAGGTGGATGACGACGTCCGGCCGGCCCGTTTCGTAGGCGGCCTCGACGGCGCTCTCCCGCGTCAGGTCGTAGTCGTCTATCCGGGGGATAAAGAGGTTGGCGTCCGGCAGGCCGCGTCGACGCAACTGCTCGCAGAGAAACGAGCCGAGAAAGCCCGCGCCGCCGGTCACCATGACACGCGTCTGTTTCCAGTTCATGGGCTCGGATTATACCGGCGGCTGCACCCTGTAAGGAGGGCCGGGGCCGGCACATATCCCGCGGCTCCCGCGATCGCCCGGCCCGGCGTCGGGGCGGTGCCGAGACCCGCTCGCCGTGGCGCGGAGCGTCGGCCGCTTCTCAGGGCTGGCATCCGTCCGGCGGCGGGACATATTCGTACGCACCCATGTCCACCACGGGCCGGTCGCCCGTCGTATTGCCCGTGTCCGGTGTGCAGGCATCGTCGCGAAACCGGGCGTTTCCATCAAGGTCCGTGGCAACCGTCGGCGGAACGAGGAGCGTATCGCCGGCGTCGATGCACGGCGAATCGGGTCTCAGGCGCAGATCGTCGTCGGCGGTGCCGACGGTCCCGTCCGCGCCGACCGCGTTTACGAACCGGGGATCGCTTTGGATGATCCCGGAACCGGCGGCCCCGCCCTCGACACAACTGTACGAAAGGGCGACCGTGCCCCGGATTTGCGGGCCGGCCAAGGCGCTGTTGCCCCAGAAGATGCAGTTCGCGATGGTGGGCTCCTTGACGCCGGAGCTGTTCAGCCCGCCGCCGTCGCCGCTCGGAGCGAGGTTGCCGCTGAAGGTGCAGTTGATCAGGTCCGTGTTCGCGTCGGGCCCGACGACGTACACGCCGCCGCCGCCCTCATCGGTCGCACGGTTTCCGCTGAAGAGGCAGTTGACGAGCAGGGCGCTGCCGCCCACGTTAGCCAGGCCGCCTCCGGCGCCGGCGGCGTTGCCGAAGAAAGAGCAGTTTGTCAGTTGGGCGGTGCTGTTTTCCAGACACACAGCGCCGCCTTCCGCGTCGGCGCTGTTGCCTTCGAACGTGCAATTCGCCATCGTCAGTGCGGCGGCCGAGGCAAGGATGCCGCCGCCCTGCCCGTAGTCGTCCGCGGCCGCGTGGCTGCCCACGAACATGCAGCCGAGCAACGTCGGTTCGCCGCCGACGAACAGGGCCGCAGCGCCGTAGCCGCCCTCGTTCGCCACAAACGAACAGGCGGTCAGTGTCGTCCTGCCGCCGAACGCCTCCAACGCGCCGCCGTTGCGGCCGGCATTCTGTTGGAAGAGGCAGTTGTGGAATGCCGGACTGTCTCCGCTCACGAAGACTCCGCCCGCATTCCACCCGCTGTTGTATTCGAAAACACAGTTCTGGATGGTCGGGCTTCCGTCGTCGATGTAGAGGCCGCCTCCCTCGCTGCCGGCGTATCGATCGTCCGCGTTGCCCCCGGTGATCGTGAAGCCGTCCAGGATTGCGCTGGCGTCCACGCCGCTGCCGCTGACGACGTGATAGGCGTTCTCGGCGTTGTTGTAGAAGCGGTCGTCGTTGCGGCTCAGATCGCCGCTCAGGATCGTGCGCCTCGTTTGCGGATCGCGATCCAGACGGGACGTCTCCGTCCCCGCAAACCCGCCGTAGATCGCCACATGGTTGCGCAGGGCGAACGTCCGCGACCGGTCGCCGGTGCCCCGGTCGGGAACATACGTGCCCGCCGCCACCCAGATCTCGACGGGCGTGTCGCTGCCCGCTCTGGATTGGGCCGCATCGAGGGCGTCCGCAAGGTCGCGGAAGGCCGTCGCCCAACTCGTTCCGTCGCCGCGGGACGAGGCCCCGCTGTTCACGTACAGACGCGACGCACCGGTGCTCGCCGGCCGGAAGCACGCCGAAACGAACTGGTCGCTGCTCATGACGATCGTTATGGCGGTCTGCGTCGCGCTCCCGCCGCCGGGCAACGCCCAGTAATCGAAGGCGTATCCGTTCGTTGCGATCGCCGTCAAGGTAACGCTCGTCCCGGCGGGATAGGCGGCGGCGTCGGGCGATCGCATCACGGTTCCCGCGTCGGCTGGCGACACGGCGACGACGAGTTTGTATGTCTGCGCCGGCGGTGGTGGCGGCGGCGGGGGGGCGGGGGGGCTGAGGCAGTCGGGGATTCCGTCGCGGTTGCTGTCGGTATCGGGCTTGCCGCAGCCGCAGGCGCCGGGGGCGATCTTGGCCGGGTCTTGCGGGCAGTCGTCGGCGCAATCGGCCGTTCCGTCCCCATCGCTATCCACGTCGGGCTTGCCGCACCCGCAGGCGCCCGGGGCCGTCTTGGCCGGGTCGTCGGGACAGGCATCGTTGCAATCGGCGGTGCCGTCGTTGTCGGCATCCATGTCGGGTATGCCGCATCCGCAGATCCCCGGCTCGAACTTGTCGGGATCATCCGGGCAGGCATCGTCCGGATCAGGAATGATGTAGGTTTTCTCGTCGCCGGCCTCGAAGCTCTCGCCGAGAACGAGCGTGAGTGGCGGCGTGGGCCGGCCGGTCACATAGGCGCCCGTGATCTCGGCGCGCACGGCGGCATCCGGGCCTACGATGCCGGCGGTGGCAAAGGGATCGACATGAAGCTCCGCGAGGTGAACGGTGACGACATCAATGGTGAAGCGGATGGTTAC
>Ga0123519_10016493_pt1 | contig 10250 bp, 10 predicted proteins | sample YelNatPaOPRAMG02_FD_87396 | JGI IMG/M metagenome (GOLD analysis project Ga0123519, IMG submission 87396) | Hot spring microbial communities from Yellowstone National Park - Yellowstone National Park OP-RAMG-02 (version 2) | ecosystem: Environmental > Aquatic > Thermal springs > Hot (42-90C) ...
CGTCATTAATATTCCACTGGTAATCCTCTGGGCCGGTAGATCAATGGCAGATCGTTGCCTTCGCGTCATTCCTTGCGGAAAAGGCAAAGGCTGCGGGTTCGAATCCCGCCCGGTCCATGGAAGGATTTACAGGAGAAGAGTGCATCAAGGAATGATTAAAATCTGATTCTTTAAAGAAAGTAATTAATACTTCTTTGAGGATAAAACACACTTATGGCAAGAACAAGGAAGGAATCTGATGACTCCGTGCAAATGATGGAGGGAACCAGCATACCGTATAGAGTTTCTCTTGCAAACTTCTTCCACAGTTGGGTTTACCTACCCATGCTTCTCGTATTTCTTCCTTTGCTATTGATTCTTACATTGGCGGCAATTTTAAAAATTCAAACACCATTTATACCCCAAATAGGTATATTATATTTCGGATTTCTTTTCGGCTCTCTCATCCTTTCAATGATGTTAACACTTCTCTTCCCAGATCAGGCGTATCCTACGGTAAAAAAATGGATTCTTGAAAATGTTCGTTGCCCTAAATGCAAAGGAAAATTAAAGACCTGTTATGTCCCTGCATCAACTCCATCATTCTTCATCGTTCGATGTAGTAAATGTAATAAGGAAACAAGGTTCTTACACTGGACAATTGCTTTTGATCGTGCCCATCTTACTATTGCAGATGATGATAAGTACGTTTGGACCTGGCCGTATAGGTCGCAACTCATCCGCCTACTTATTTTGTCCTTCTGCATGTTTCTAATGATTCTCCTAATAATTTTTACCGTATACTACTTTTTCAATCCTCCCAGTTAACATACTTCTAGAAACTATCTTTTGGGAGCATGAGGTGGTTTTATGAGTAGGGTTCGAATACAGGAAAACTCTGTCTTTTCACTTCGTAGGAAAGGGAAGAATCCCGCCCGGTCCATAGGTTTTTATGTCCTTCTTGCAAAAGATAATTTGCGGGTGGTTGAATGAATTGGAGTAAATTAATATTTTTGATGGTTATATCATCCATAATTTTTATTCCGACAACTTCTGCTGCTCCTGCGGTATACAAGGTTGTCTGTAACGCAACTATTTCAAAAGGAATCAATGGATTTAATCAAGCTTATATTAACATAACTGTTAAGCAATGTTTTGGGTACTTTTTTTTAGATTCAAGTTGCGGTGTATCAAAATTAGAAGATAGGATTCCTCCTAATTCAACTTATACTTACAGCGGAGATTCACATAACATATCGTCTATCCAAGAAGGAGATTATATCATAAAGGGTACTTTTTGGGGAGGATTTTTAAACTTACAAGAAATAACAGACAATAGGAGCTTAGATGCAATTGCCCAAGAAGATTGCAGGAACTATGTGTTTAACTCTTTCATAAATTCTGGAGAAATCTACTTCTTTTCGCCCTTAATTCTATGTGTAGCATTTGCATTTATAAAAAAGCCGTCAAAGAAGATTAAATTTTTAGGCATAGATTGGAGGAAGTTGAGCCTTTTCTTTTTGCTGATGTTCACGTTTTTTATGGGTTTTGAATTTCTTTCTTTTGTTCCGGCAATTATTCCTTTTCCTATCAATTATCTTACCACACCATTTAGGATAATTGGTTTGATTTTACTAATGCCAATATTCATTGTTATGTCATCGTTTAAAATGCCAATATTCATTGTTACGTCATCGTTTAATTCTGAGTCAGTACTATTGCAGTATATAGCATATTTTATAATGTTTTTAGTATACCCCCTATTTCTCTCTCTTGGAATTTTTTATCTTTATGACAATGGTATAAAGGAAAAGAACATAAAAAAGGAAGTATGGCTTGCCTTATTTCTAATAATGCTCTTAATAATAATATTCGCTTCGTTCTATCTTGGGATACTATGAGAAGTGATTTAATGAAAGTTTCGAATCCAAGGGGAAGGTAAAGGAAACCGAGAGGTTTCTTTAACGAATCCCGCCCGGTCCATATAAGAACCTACAGTTCTTATCATCTCCCTCCGGATTTCTGGTATTTCGGTGGCATCAAAAACCACAGGTAAACCCGCGCCAAATCGGGTAAAAACAGGTAAAACACCGAACGCATAGAATACGTCGGGAAAACCGGGAAAATCGGTATCGGCATTTCAGTATGCTGCAGTCGGAGACGCAGCAGATACCGATTTTCCTCTCTGCCTCTTCTGAGGAAAAACGGCTGCTGTGGTATTTTGATGAGGGAAGTTGGAGAAAACTGCATTTTTAACATCTATAAGCACTTATAATTATCTTTTAAATTTATCTAAAAAGAGTACGTATTAATTAGGATCCAGATTTTTTCTGAATAGTTATAATTGCCGTTCCTCTGTTCACTTAAACCAATCGCACCATACAACGCTCTTAAAGTCCTTCATCCCCAGCTAAAGTTACACTACTCTGCATAATAAAGTTAATATTATAATTGTAGCAAGTGATAGTACCAAACAGGGTGAATTTATGGGAATAGAGAATATGCCCGTACAAGATATACTCGGAAAAATAGAGAGAGGAGAAATAGCACTTCCGGATATACAAAGGGAATTTGTGTGGACTAACACGCAAGTTAAAGATTTAATTGAATCCATTTACAGAAAAAACCCTATAGGATTAATACTGCTCTGGGAAAAACCATTTGGGAAGGATATACCAACAGTCCTAATAGAGGAAGTTAGAACCGATGAGAGGCCATACAAGGAATTGATAATTGACGGACAACAGAGACTAACTTCGATATTATTGGTGCACAGGGGTAAGTTAACTAGAAATGGAAAAGCTAGAGAAATCGAACTCCTATTCAATCCTCTAGAAGAAGAGTTTCAGTTGGGAAATCCAAAAATTAGAAATAAACCCAACTGGTTTAATGTAACCAAGGTAATACATGAGCCATTGACAAAATTAATTGATAAAGAAAGATTAAAGAATGAACTTAACCTGACTGATAATGATATAGATACCAAAATCTATAACAGGCTAGAGGAACTTAAATCGCAGCTAAATAGGGAGCCAATACCAGTGTTTAGGATCCCTTCCAATAAAGACTATGAAGAAATAGCAAAAATTTTTGTAAATATAAACTCAAAGGGAACTAGAATAAGAATTACGGAACTGCTCCTGGCATTGCTTGCTATAAAATTACCCGGAAAATTCAAGAAAAATTTAAATGATTTTCTATCCGAGTTAGAAGACAAAGGTTGGGAGTTAGATGTTTCTATCCTAATTAGAAGTCTGGTCGCAATTGCAACCGGTCAAGGAAGATTGCAATATTTCAGAAACATTTCAGAAGGGATGTCCGAGACAGATCTTGAGGTACATTGGAAAGCAACAAAAGAGAATTTAGAGCATTTAATTAAAATTTTATATGAAAATCTTGCGATTACCGACTCCTCACTTCTTCCTTCCGAGGCAGTTCTCGTACCGCTTGTATTATATCTAAAACAAAAGAATGGAAGGTTGTCAAGTGATGAGACAAAAGATTTGATATCTTGGTTCTTGTTAGCTTCATTCTGGGGTAGATATGCTGGTGCAACAGATACTCAATTAGACGAGGATATAAAGGATATTAAAAAAGAGAATAACCTGCAGGGTTTATTCAAAAATCTTAAAAATAAAGTGGGTAGACTCAAGATAAGTACGGATGACTTCGTGGGAAGTGGTAATGACAAAAAATTATTACTATATGTGATCTGTAAGGAAGAAGGTGCTACTGACTGGTTTAAAGGTCATAAAATTACGACTAGCGATATACAATATCATCATATCTATCCCCGCTCCTTGCTTAAAAAAAGAGGAATAGATGGAAACCTTATCAATGACATATCAAACATAGCATTTTTGACAGAAAAAGCCAATAAAACTATCTTGAACAAGGAACCATCTGAATATCTCAAAGATATTGATGAAGAAAAACTAAAAAAACAATTTGTCCCTCTTGACAAAGAATTATGGAAATTGGAAAATTATGAAAAATTCTTAGAAAAAAGAAGACAGATTATCGTAGATAAAATCAATGAGTATTTTCAATCTCTAGGTGCGGGAACTTATCCTTAGAGAGCTATCCCATACTCCACAGTAGTTGCACTAATCGCGCAAGTAACGGGATTTATATTCGAGGGAATAAAGAATTAGGTCAATATATCTGTCATCCCGTGTATTAATGGTAAACTTTCGGCATACTGAGATAAGCTATCCCAAAATAGCAAAGGCTCGAGAGCTTTTGGGAGAAGCCAAGAAACGATTATCCTAAATGCAGTTTTCATAAAAATAGAGTGTATCCAAGTTCTGATTTTATATTACACTGTTGACTAATAAGTTTTCTTTATCCTCTCTCAGATAGCAGAACGATTGAGGGGCAGTCAAGTTTATCTTCTCAATTTCTATCGGCTTTTTCAGTTGACTAATCTTCCCAATTTTAATTGCAAATGCGATTTTTGAGTTTCTGAAGTATTCAAAAAATTCAGCGGCCGTAACTCCAGATTCATTTCTACATCTCTCCCATATCACTTCTGGAGTATCATTCAGGATTTCTTCTACTAAAAAAAATCCGATTACCTGTCTAGCTGGAAAAGTAGAGTAGATGTATACTCTTTCGATATTATTTCTAAAGATTTTCCTTCTAAACTCGTACTTTTTTATCCCTCTCATTATGAGGCTTGCATACTTTGGCTTAATCGATAATAAAACGTTCATCCAAACCCCCCAACTTCTTTATTTTGATGTATCCCTCGTGAGGAATCTCTATTATCGATTGCGGAGCTGAAGAGATTATCCCCTCTCTCTTAAGAGTTTCATAATCAATAGGCTTAAGATAAAAATGATGTCTAAAAAGTATGCACAGAACCGGTTTTTTAGCTATCTCTTTTAACTCTTTTATGTTATATACGGTCCTTTTTTCTATGATCGTTATAATATCCTCAATCTTACTACTTACAACCGCTTTTTCAACTACTCCGAGACTAGTTAATTGTTTATCCCGCGAACGGTAGAAAATTACTATGTCACCTTCTTTAATTTTTCTTATTAAAGAATGCGAGAGGTACGCTTTTTTTATCGCATTGCCCGGGAGGCTGAATTCAGTCATATCCACGAAATCAGTTATTCTAGGTTGTCTGCCGGGATATTCCGGAAATAGTCTATCATGGAATTTCGGTAAAATGGGCACTATGAACTTCCTAACCCTTTTAGAATCCTTATACGAAGGGTAATAGGTCTTTGATATCTGAAGTGGGGTCAAAGTGGTGTCATCACAGATAAATTTCTTGAGGTAAATAGCTTCTCCTCTCCTATTCTTACCCACCCGTCTAAAACCAAAGTCTTCTATGAGTTCGACTAGATAATCCGCATCTTTTGTAAAGTGAGTTAAATACGCTCCATCGATATTATTTTTTATACAGAATTCAAAACTAATTTTTAACAGCAGCTCACCTATCCGCAAGCCGATTTTCTCTACCTTTAAAGTACAAATCTTTAATCTTTTTTTATCTGGGATTAGTCCAGCGTTAGTTTCTATCGGTTCATTTTCAACTTTTAAAATTAGGAGCGCCTTAATTTTTCCATTCTCTCGGTATACATAACAAGGTCTATCCTCTCTGGACACTTTCTTGAACCATTCAGGAAATTCATCATATTCATTTTTTAGCGAATTAAAGAATGGGTCCGTGATTTCTAGATTGTACGCGTGTTCCTTCTTAACCTGCGGGTGCTTTGGATATTCTGTTTCGTAAAGACCACTAAAATACTCTAATGCAGATTCAATTGTAAAAATCCGATCTTTCAAGTTCACTTTTGACGCTAGTTTGATTATACCCATATCATTAGTAACTAAAAAATTTACACAATCCCTATAAAGGGCATATAAAATTTCACTATCTACCCTATCATTATCTGATTTTGGAGCACCTATAAGCTTTATAAAATCTACATCGGGTTTAGGTGGATTGTCAATTTGAGGGTAGGAATTAAACTTTGATAACATAATCTTTTTTCTTCTTTCATCTCCACAATTTTTAATATCATCTATTGAACTTGGATGGACGTATGGACTCACCCCCTTGTCCTTAAATATTTTTAAAAGTTTCTGCAAGTCTGTTGGTATCTCAGAAAAGTCTTCCAAGTAAATTAAGATGTTTGTATCAAATAGCACCTTCATAATCTTAACACTCCTGATCCATTTATAAACTTTATGAAAGGGTAACTTTCCAATAAAGGTAGCTACTTCAAACTTTCCTCAATTATTCTCTTTTCCTCTTCCGTTATTCCGTATAACTTGTAAACCAGTTCGTCTATTCTCTCATCAATTTTTCTTATCTCTTCATTGATTTTTACCCACTCATCCGTTCTTTTATCGCCGATTTCATTGAGGCGTTTATGTAATATTATTAAATCTCTTGCTAGTTTCGCTACTGCATCTTGTTCATCTTTGTTGTATAAAGGAAGAGGAATTTTCGCTGCATATGCTTTGTAAAAGTCCATAGATCTGATAGCATTGTTATAGATAAACTTGTAAGTATAATACTGAACTGCATTTGAATTTAGGAGGGCAAGTATATAGTATAAAGGATACTTCTCATCTGTAACAAAGATGTTGGTAACAGTATTGAAAGAAAATAGACCTTCCTCATCTATTGCTGAGGTAATCTTGATATGATCTCGTATATGCGCAACTATTCTTTGTGCTACTATATGCGGTGTCTTAAATTTATTAATCGTATCAAACAACTTGACTATATTCTTGTCAGTCGGGTCATAAAATTTACAACCCCTTATGAAATACCTCTGGATATCGTTTCCCCTCAAAACTTTTTCGTAACCACTTTTGTATTCTTCCACAAAAAAATCTTTCCCCTGTATCCCTAACCCCAGTGTTATCCTTGATATGTTACCTAGGTTAATTTTTGATTTTTCCATCCTATCTTTTATTTTGTATGCTACTGGGTTGGATTCCAAATATATGCTATTATCTCTCAGACACAATTTCTGCGGAATTTTAGCAGTTTCCATGATGATTTGATTATTAAGTTCGCTGATACTTATCTGGTTCTTGTCCGTGTACGGGTCAGTTTTTAATATGAAAATAATCTGTTCAAGTAAAACCCCTTTGAATGCTTTACCGCAATCAACAACCTTCAAGATTTTAAAATTTTTCAGTAGTTTGTTCCTTATCTTATCCCAAGAATCTGTAAATGCCAACATTTTCGGGACGATCATTCCAAGGTAACCGCCCTTTTTGAGAAGTTTGAGTGATTTATTTATGAAAACTGCTGATGCATTCATCATCCCAGATTTTATTTCTTGATACTCAACTGTTTTATTTAAGGGGTCTTTTTCAAAAATTTTAAAATATGGTGGGTTCCCGATTATGACATCAAATCCCCCATCATTTATTATTTCTTTAAACTGCTCTTCCCACTTGAACGCCTTATCCCCTGCAACTGCCGGGTCGTCTATGAGGGAATTGCCTACTTTTATATTGTTTTGGAGAGTGGGTAGGCGATGTCTCTGTTCCGCTACTTTCAGAAGCAGATTCAATTGAGCAATCTCAACTGCTTTTGAATCTAAATCCACTCCGTATAAGTTGTTTGTGAGAATGTTGGTCTTTCGTGTTATGATTGCTTTCTCGCTTTCAGGGTCAAGTTTAGATTGGCTGTAATACTTGTCATGCTTGCTGTAATACTCATTCAGAACATCAAATGCCTTTATCAGGAATGAACCCGAGCCGCAGGCAGGGTCAAGAACCTTAATTTTTTCAACTTCTGATGGTTTCTTATTCTTTATTAACTCCCCCAAAGTGTTTCTGACTATATAATCCACAATATACGCGGGCGTGTAGTAAATTCCCTGCTCCTTTCTGCGCGCATACTTCTCCTCAAGCTTTGCTCTTTTTGGTGTTTTCTTCAAAAGATAACCAAGATACTGTTCATAAATGCTTCCCAAAACATCCGCGTCTATTATCGAGAAATCGTATTTGATATTGCCATCTGGAGTGTAATACATTCTCTCAATTATGTGGGCAAGCACCTCACTGCTCAAATCCACTTTATCAGTTTCATGCAGGTCATCATCACTAATCCCGAAGAGTTTGCTGTCGTAATGCTTTCTGTAGTACGGAAAGACAGCCTTCTGCAATGCGTTCAAAATGCTTCTGCCTCACTCCTTGTAATCCGCCAAAGCCTGCCAGAGCTTCACCTCCTCAATTCCCTTATCCTCACACATGCGTATGAAAATCAGTCTGTTTAGAAGTCGTTGCACTATTTCATCAACATCCTCTTCCTCATATTTCGCAGGGTGGTTTCTCACTATATCCTTTGAAAGCCTCTCCCTCCATTCTGTAAACTCATCAAGCAGGAGGTCAAAAATACTCTTTCTGATTGCCCTTTTACCAATGCTCTTTGCATACTCTCCAAGCGCATCATTTACAACGCCCTCCCTGCTCAAAAGCCAGAGCTTATCAAACTCGCTTACATATTGCGTGTATTTCAGTTCAAAAACAAGATTTCTCATTATGTTTGGTTCATTCCACTCGCAGTTGAAAACTTTTATACTGTCAAAATCAGTCAATACAGCAAAAGTAACTCCCTTGTGCCAGCCATAACCGATTGTTTGCTTTGCGTAGTCAATGTTATCTATCCCTGTTTTAAGTGACTTTGCTTCTACAAATAAACGAGTTACACCATTAATTCTGAAAGCATAGTCTGCTCTGCCTCTTGAAACCTTATCCTCTGGGAGAACCTCATCTGGGATGTTTCTATTCCTCATATCCCAATTGAGAGACTCAAAAAGAGGCTCGATGAACTCTGTTTTCGTTCTGGCTTCATTGTAGGATTTCTCGTTATGGGCGTCTAATACCTTTTGGTATTTTTCAACCAATCTGGCAACTTCCTCCTTTGCCTGCTCTTTTGTCAAAGCCACTCCCAACCACCATCAACCTGATGAATATTCTTTCACATGCACAAATTTAATCTTTTCCTGATTCGAGGTTTACAGTGTTTGTAACCATAGTTACACATCCCTTCTAAAGATAACTCGTAATCCAATTCATCTGTTTCTTCTCCCCCCTCAGATACCCCAGCACTCCCATAGCAATCCTCTCAGACTCATCTATGCTGTCTGAAGAAACCTGAATCACCATTCCTTCAGTTGCTATGGTTATCTCCCCTCCGCACCTCCTGCTCAGCTTTCTCCCAATTTTTTCCATCCAACCACCTCACACAACCACAAACTGATACACCCTCACCGTCTGGGTATTTCCATCCACCTCAATGCTTGAAACCTCACCCTCGCTCTCCAGCTGCTCCATCCACCCTATTTTAAATTCCTCAAAGCAGAACTGATCCACCAGCACTTCCCTTATTTCCTTGACAGGGGCGCTCACCAAACACTTTCGCTTCATTCCCAAAAACACCATGCTCACCTCCAACTCAGTTTTGCCATTAGCATACGCTCAGTTTCCCAATATAAAACAAGAAGTGAAAAAAGTTGCATTATATGAAACATTTAAATACCCCCTCATCCATAATATAAACATGACAACAATACTGCCGCCAATTGAATACCTGAGGGAGCTTATACGCCGTAAGAGGGAAACCCTTGGGATAAAGCAGTGGGAGCTTGCCAAAAAGGTTGGAATTCAGAAGGGCACCATGTCTAAAATAGAAAGCGGGAAGGTGAATCCATCATACGCGCAGCTCCAAAAAATTCTGGAGGTGCTGGAAGGGTTTGAGGAGAGCGAAAGAGTTGAGAAGTTCATGAAAAGATGCCGTCCAGTCGGAGTGCAGCTTGATGAAACCGTTGGGGATGCAGTGAGGAAAATGATGGTTGGGGATGGAAAGGGGGAGTATTCCCAGCTGGTGGTATGGGATGGAGATGAGATGGTTGGAAGCATTGTGATGAGCACGTTGATGGATCAGCCCAAGGAGAAGAGGATTAGGGAGGTGAGATACGGACAGCCTTTTCCAACCCTGTCCGTCGATGCTTCGAGAAGCGCGTGCAAATCCCTTCTCTATGAGTTTCCTGCGGTGATAGTTACTGATAAAGGGAAGATAGTTGGGATAGTAACTGCATCGGATTTGTGGAAAGCGGGGGAATAAACCGTTGGGAGCGGTATGTAACCATGGTTACATCCCAAATCACAACTTTCTATAAAAATTAAGAACGTTTGCAAGGCATTCCTCAAAATCAGGCACATTCCTATATTCGCTATCCCAAGTTATCATTTTTGATAACTCTGTATTAACTTTGCATGAAAAA
>Ga0123519_10016494_pt1 | contig 10249 bp, 6 predicted proteins | sample YelNatPaOPRAMG02_FD_87396 | JGI IMG/M metagenome (GOLD analysis project Ga0123519, IMG submission 87396) | Hot spring microbial communities from Yellowstone National Park - Yellowstone National Park OP-RAMG-02 (version 2) | ecosystem: Environmental > Aquatic > Thermal springs > Hot (42-90C) ...
AGGACAATCTTGCGCAACGCCGATGTTAGCACCAAACGGCACCCATGGATCTAACGAACCAGTCTCGAAGTCGCCGTTAGTGAGTACGCTTCCGCCGGGATACTGATACGTCTCGAAGTTTAGCACCTCCGAGGTCAGTGTTGAGAAGCCGGGGACTGCTGTCTTGCAGATGACCTGGTACTCATACTGCGCCGGAACCGTAAGACCCGTGAGCTGTACCCTGTGATCCATACCCGTATCAGCCTGGGTTACGGTGTTCCACGTGGGCGATCCGAGCATGCGATATTTCACAGTTACGGCGTCAGTGGAGCCATCCGTGTTGAAGAACGTCTTGAAGTCGATGTTGCAAGACGTTCCACTAGCTATGGCATACGGTCCATCTACGAACTTGAAATCGTAGGTAAACCGCTCGCCACTCGCCGAGTCTTCGCCCCATATCGAGCCTTCGGAAACGGAACGGCAATACCACTCATAAGTCTTACCAGGCGTGAATGCACTACCGGGTATGGTGATGACGTGTAGAGTGCTGAGATTGCCATCCTCCCATCGCTCGATATAGGTGGGATCGTATACTTCCGTCCACGAACCGGAGTTGCCCGCTTCGCGATAGTAGACGTAGGAATCCGACTTTACGGTAGCTCGCCACGTGAACTTCATCGAGCCATCGCCCATTGAGTCTGCTCTAGGACCCCACGAGATGCCCGGCAGAATGTGCATTTCCGCATTAGGTGTAAACTCTTTGATGCCACTCTCGATCGTATTCCCTGATTCGTCTGTACAGGATACGTAGTACTCGTAGGTAAGGCCGCCGATCAGGTTGTTGAGAGTCACGCTGTGGTTAACGTTCATTCCCCCCTCGGAATACTCGCTCCAAGGCGGTGCCGGGGTGCGCTTCAGGCGGTAATAAACCCTTCTATTGCAGGGCGCCGAAGTCACCCAGGTAATAACGGCCTGATTAGCCGCTGACGGGATAGTGGCAACCGGGCCTCTGACAAAGTAAGTGCTCGGAAGTTGCGGAGCACCTGGATCACTCGGTCCGTACGCGCCGGTAAGCTCGATGTAGCAGTAGTCAACGAAATACTCGACCTTGAACGTGCCCAGCTCGCCAAAACCTATCTCGTTCCTGTCGTCGGCAGGCTCGCTCGAATAAGCTGCTACAGTACCGGTCTTTTTCAACTCGCCGTCTATCCAGAGCTTGAACCCGGTGGAGTCTTCGGTCAGGCGGAACGTGTGGTACACACCTGCCGGATAGTTAAGTATGACGTTTCCGCCGCCAGCCGTTCCCTTGGTAATGAGTATCTGGCCCTGCGGAATGTTCCAAGCGACCTCTACCACGCCGCGCTTGCTGGCAATGCGAGCCACCTTGAGGTTGCTGGTAGATGTAGCATACCGACCCTCAATGCGAGTCTCGATTGTGACTCCGCCTTCGTAATCCGGATTCAAGCGCTGCCTGTAGAAGGTTTGCGTAGCGCCGGTGTCTTTGTCGTAGACGTTCACCTCACCTGTAGCGACAGTCCTGGCGAACGGATACGGATTCCCAATATTAGCCGGCCCTACAGTCACCTGGTTTGACGGCATAGTTACTTTGCCGGTATCCCAGGCGAATGCGCTATTCTCCGGCTTGTCGTTGCCAAGCCAATAGATATCCCAAGTGTTGGTTTGCGCGCTTGCAGGTAGCGCCACAGCAACCACCGCGAGCAGCGCACATATCAGTATTGCGCTTTTCACTTTCACCCCTTCTTTCCTTGGAATGTTGGAGATCAGCAATACAGGTCGTATCCGACGAAGAGGCGGTTCTCGGAATAGACCCGGAAGGAACTTAAGGCTTGTCTAGATTATTCACCTCCTTCTATCTGCACAAGCTCCCGACTGTTAGGACATTGTCGGGGTCCATATTCGCGCACAGTCTCGGAAGACCGTGCGCGGCTAGTCCGTACACTCGACTCACATACCGGCCACTACGCTCGGACTTAGTCGGTGCGCGGTCATCGCCGTTTTCGCGCCGAACGGCCGACAGCAGGCTGCGGCTCGTCCAAAGCGAATTGTTCCACAAACTGCGTCGGCCCAGCAACAATACTTGGGTAACCGATTACATTATGCTTCATGTAGCGGCAGTGTCAAGGGCAGAGGAGCAAATCAGGTATTTTTACCTGCTCCGACAACTACACTTGGGTCTAGCGAACGAATCGCCGACAAGCGCACAGCCTTAAAGAATGAGAGGTATATGACAATATAATCTACACCATGTTTAATCCCTACACTCAAGCGGGTATCCATCGGTCAGTTTGCCAATATAATTCAACATATTACTTGGTTGCTACACGAAAGGAGGGATAATAAAGCCTAGTCGCCGACAAATCAGACAAGATGATGTGCAAAGAAATCACAACTGCACATATCATCTAAACTTGGCAAAATCTGCTTTAAGGAGGAGAATCAATGAAACGCTACAGTTTTCTCGTCGTAATGGTACTCGCACTGACATTGTGTGCTGGCGCGGCATTTGCCATCTTTCCTGGCCCAAGCTTCGGTCTGGTTAACAGCTCAGCGGTCGGGGACGGCTATTTGACTTTCGAAATGCAGCAAGGGTGGTTCAACGGAGTACCAGTTTGGTATATCTGCACCGCCACGAACGACATTACATGGGCTCGGCAGAAAAACCTAACCCTTGCTCCGAAGCTGTCAAGCGCTTTCTTCGGCGCAGGTGCATCCGCAATGTTTGTAGTGCTCAATCCGGATGCAAGTCAAGGACCGGTTTTTGAAACGATCCCCGGACATCCTTTGTATACGCCGATATGGCGTGTGCGCTACGTTACCTGGAACCCTGGCGCAAACAAAGTGCCTTTGACCTCTATAGGTCAGATTCTTGCACTTCAGGGCGCAGGGCAACTTACGTGGGTAGATACTAACATCCGAGTCGATTGTTCTATTCTCGCAGTAAACCACCTTGGCGGACCGTTCCTGCCTAAACCCACTCCGTTCTACAGGATTCCGCAAGGCAGGATTATCGAAGGAATAGGTAACGTCAGGCTTATTCAGTTGCCTTATTGGAACGTCTATTGCCAAGACCCAATCACAAAGGCGATTTCAGTCAAGAAAGTAATCATTCCAGATGCCTGGCCAGCAAACCTTGCACAGCTAATAGGCGCTAACGTTGCTCCCAGGCTTCCCGGCTTACAAAACAACGACAGGACAATCTTCAACGTGATCAACTGGGCACAGGATTTCGATCCAAACCTGCCGGGCATTCAGCCGCTCAAGGTTCGGATTGACCAATATCCGGTGATTTGCGATTGTCCGAATTCCTGCAGTTGGCGCAATACCAATTTCGAATACAGCCCGGTGATGTCGTTTGCCCTGCTAAACCGGCTGTTCCCAACGCCGCCTTATGTCCAGCCACCAGCCGAGACGCTGTATAAGACCTGCGATTTCATCAGGCAGCAGATAACGGTGGGCAATCTGAAGCATGTGCAGTTCCCTACCCCGCCTCTACCTGCAGCGCCGGTTATACTTCCGTATCCACCGCCCGGCCCGGCATTCCAGTTTGTGGTCAACGCACCAGTGATATGCGATAACCTGAACAATTACGTCCCACAATAACAAGGGATCATATCAGGTTTCGACACGAACAACCTCGAGCCCGCGGCAACGCGGGCTCACCCATTTTTAGGAAGCCTGTTGAATCGCCTGCAGACTCGCAAATGCGGCAACTGTGTTCAGCGATATCGTTTATAACCCCGTTCTTAATACAAGTCGAACCGCCTGACAATAAATGCATCAGCTATCCGAACCGATCTACTACAGATCATAGGCGAAGAGAATCGGGCAAACAGTGATTGTGACGGCATCGCGACAAGTAGACAATCACGTGTTTAGCACACGAGCATCGTGGGTATTTGTGTGGCAGCTTAATCACATATTTGTAACAGCCGGGCATATACTGTGCGCGAAAGGGGGGTGTTGGAGAAGAAATTACCGCATACACATGAGTGACCGTACAGCGGCAATGACGTGAACACACGGTCGATTTGAGCGATCTAATACAGACCTAGGGAGGATGTCAACAATGAAGCGCTACGTTGGTATGCTCGTGCTTTCAGTAACTCTGATCCTGCTGCTTGCAAGTGCATCTATGGCCATATTCCCCGGCAGGATCTACGGCACCAACCCTTTCCCAGGAATCAGCTACGGCTTCAACAACAGAGTCGGTGACGGGCTCGTGTGGGTACAGTTGGAGCGGGGGTGGGTGCTGGGCGTAGAGGCATGGTATGCCTGCTTCGCCACTAACAATATCAGGATGGCCCAAACACAGACTTACACCCTCGCACCTTACTGCGGCTACCTGGTCAATAGAAATGCAAACTCTGTCCAGTCGCAGCCGCAGTCACAACCGCAGAGTCTTACACTCGCGCCCAAGCTCACCAGCGCCATCGGGGCTGGAGCTCAGCCGATGTACGTTGTGACCAATTTCAACAACCACGGCCCTGTGTTCTCCACATCGCCTCTAACTGTGGCTCCATATACGGGCCTTTGGGAGGTCGTTTATATCACCTGGCTTCCGGGCGTAACTCCATGGGTGATCACCAACACAGCCGCGCCCCCAGGCGCACCGCCGGGACTCCCCCTACCTGATGTTCAGGCCATCTTCTCCAGTCAGGCACCTGGAACACCGGCCAATCCATTCGCCGTGGCCACAGTCCTAGACTGCCCGATATTTGCTGTCGGCCCTATAAGCAACCCTTGGTTCAAGCCCACCTCATGCCCTCCCAATCCTATTTATCGGATACCGCAGGGCGTTTACCTTGACTACAACAAGAAACGGCTACTCATCCCATTCTGGAACGTCTATTGCCAGGATGACATTACGCACGCAGTTTCGGTTAGAACAGTGATCATACCGGACGCATCTGATCCGACCATTGCCGCGCTAGTTGGGGCAAACTTCGCTCCCACACTTGCAAGCGTGCCGATACCTGATCGATCGAACATGTTCGTGTTCAACTGGCAGCAGGATATCAACCCCGACCCAGAAGTAATCCAACTACTGAAGGTTCTTGCAAACCAATATCCGCTCGTTGACGATTGTCCAACCGTTTGTGCTGCCCGGCCCCCAAATCTTCTGCCTACTTCTCAGAACAATCGGATTGACTATGGCTGTCCGCCTGACTGCGGCTGGCGCAACACTAACTTTAACTACAGCCCCATCGATTCGTTCATATTACTCAACAAGGATCTAAACTTGATCTCACCAGAAGTCTTGTTCAACAACGTCCCATTCTTGCTCGAACAATTGAACAGGGGCGCCCTGGTTCCGGTTGCGCCGTTCGGATACCCACCCGAACCGCTAGCTCCAGCGTTAAACGCGCCGGTGGTTTGCATTCCGTCTTTGGTCAAGCTGATCGTCGATAGTTAGAAACGCCAAACGAGCACTGAGATTACCTAAAAACACCTGGGGCCCGCTTACTGCGGGCTCATTTTTTGCCGCAAGAAGCGTCGCAGTCTTTTTCAAGGATCGGAGAGATATGTAACCCAACTATCAACTTCTAGGTCTATTCCGAATCTGGTGCACTAGCAGATCGTTTGAACCTGCGTATTATGAGGTCCCAAACAAAAGCAGCCTCTTCCGCTCGCAAGCATCTGAGAGCCGCCAGGTAAACTGCCGAAGCTGCTACCACAGCGATGAGTGTCTCGATTGCTGCTCCACGACGCGCTTGAACATCCAAGACAGCACTCATTCCAAACTTGATAGCTATCACCGCGAGGGTCATTAAACCAGTTGCCGTAGACACTTTGCCAAGGGAAGTAGCTATCCTACTGCCTTCCAAACCGTGCAGTCTCTTTCTCAAAAAGACAACAAGGCCTATCAAATGAATGGTCGCGGCAATCGAGGTCGCCAGCGCAAGGCCGTTATGACCCATCGCAGACATCAGAAAATAGTTCAGAGGGATAAAGATAAGAGTCACCACGCTCCCGATTACAACCGGCGTGATCGTGTCTTGCATTGCGAAGAAACCTCGCGCTACTATTGCCTGGCCTGCCCAAGCAAAGATGCCAATGGAATAGAACGCCAAAGCACCACTGGCAGCCGCTACGTCGCTTGATGTATACTTCCCGCTCATATATACCGTCCGGATGATCGGATCGGCCATCACAACCATAAAAACAGACGCCGGTATGTTAAGCGCAAGCACTGCCCTGAGACCAAAACTCACACCGCTGCGGAGATCGCTCGTCGCATTCTTAGCAGCGTAGACGGAAAGTGTCGGCAGAATAGCCGTGCCGGCTGCCTGAGCAAATACTCCCAGCGGAACCTGCATCAAACGGTTCGCATAATTGAGCGCAGCAACCGATATGTCGGATACAAACGTGGCGAACCACCTGTTAATTATCACATCTATCTGCGGCAAACTCAAACCAAGAATGACCGGCAGTGCAAGCGCACCTACTCGCTTCACAGCCGGATGGCGCAAGTTCAGGCTGGGCCGAAACTCGAACCCGGCTTTCTTGAGGGTGTAGAACGTATAGCCGATGTTCCCCACAAACGCACCGCCAAGTGCTCCCCATGCCAGTCCTCTAATGTCGAGCCATCTACTCAGAACTACTACTCCAAAAATGATCCCCAGGTTATAGATAACCGGCCCTGCAGCACGAGCGCGGAAATTCTGGCGCGATTCCAGCGTTCCCATCATCAATCCGCCAAGAAAAAAGAACAACTGCGACGGTAGAATGATTCGCGTAAGCGAGACCACAAGCGGAATGAGCTCCGGCGAGTCTTTGGCGAAACCCGGAGCTGCAAGCCACCTAACAAGCGGATCGGTAAATATCTCCGCCAGAAGAACGGCAGAACCGAGTACCAGCCCCATGAAGCAGGCGATTATACTGAATACCTCCCATGCTTCTTTCTGCCGTCCGGTTTGCAGGCGCTCTGTGAACACGGGGATGAACGCGCCCGAAAGAGCTCCGCTGGACATGAAAAAATACAATAGGTCAGGCAGATTGAACGCAACTCCGTACGCGCTCACAACTGCCGTCTGGCCGAATTGCCTTGCTATCAGCATCTCCCGGATAAGCCCCAGGAGTCGGCTCGCAAGAATTGCCGCCATCATTAGACCGGCGGCTTTGGTGATGGTTTTATGAGATGTCATAATCAGCCCAGTATAAAAACCTGTTTTCTCGTAAGTCAAGGAAACGCTTTTGCGTTCGGTACGCTTCCTGCAGCATATACGGATGACTCTCCTTCAAAGTGCGCGTTGGATGCAAAACTTGCCCGTCCTCACCGGTCGGGCACCTTTTTGTACCGTCAAAGTCGAGCCGAAATTGCCTACCGCATCAGATATTTTGCAATAAGGTTAGCCGCACCTACAAACGAAAGCACTACCACAACCGTCTCGAATGCTTTCTGCGATATTCTCGGCAGGAGCCATTTTCCGATAAACACGCCCGCGAGCACTGCAGGAAACACCATTACATTAAGCGTGAGAGATGAGGCTGTCACGAGCGGCTTCTGAGGTATGAGACCGCTGAGGATCACATAGATCGGGAACTTGCTCACGTTGATAATAAAGAAATACCATGCGATAGTGCCCATAAACTGCTCTTTGGGCATCTTGTATGCAGCCAGATACATCTGCATAACAGGACCTGCAGCGTTGGAGACCATTGTTGCAAAGCCTGCCGCAACGCCCGTGCCTGCCGTCCCAACCGAAGAAGTCGGCGTAAGTCGATCCCCCAGCCTGTTTCGCAGTAAATGAAGCAAGACCATCACAGCTACTAACCCGCCGATAACCACATCTGTGACGTCCTTGCCGCTCTTTCCGCCGCCCGTTATCCACAACACCACAGTGCCCAGAGCCAGTCCGACAACCACCCAAGGCAGCAGGCTGACCAGCTTTTCCCATCGACAGTGTTGCTTATACCAGGTTACAGCGAACACATCTCCCATAATCAGCAACGGCAACATTACGCCGGCTCCGAGTCTTCCTCCAAAGCCGATTCCAAGCAAAGGTACTACCAGAATACCGATTCCCGGCACCCCCGTTTTCGATATCCCAACCAAAAGCGCTGCCAACGCTCCTGTTATCCATTGATACGGTTCCAATCTCGCAATAATCTCCCATTAAAAATCTTAGCGGCGAGTACTAGACGCTCGCTTCGTTTCATATCTGTAATTGAACCTGCGGTCCGGTGCGCTGTCACCCGACACAGCAAACTCGATAATATCGTCTGTTTTTTGGATATTGTCCGCCCAGTGGAAATCGAAAGCAAAATCGCCCTTTGCCGGCAATCCCAATACCGATCGAGGAATTGAAATTTCCATCTTGTTGCCGGCAACTCTGTAAGGAACCTTAATTCCCTCCGACCATTTCCACCCGCCAAGATTCTTCTTTACGGTCGTGGTTTTGGCATCCAGAACCGAGGCGTTGACCAGATAGTCATAACCGTTCCACCCTGTAGACGGATCTCGGTCGGCATCGATGAAGAGAAGCATCCAATTCTTATCGGTGTAAGGAGTTATTTTATCTCGAGTCTCGGCATAGAAGTAGACATTTCGGTTATCTCGCGCGACTTTAAGACGCACAAAGTCGTTGCGCCCCGTTTTGTTGACGTAGGTTCCTGCATTTCCCCAACCGATCGAGTTTCTATGTTCGGTATCGCCGATATGGTCGCGGAACTCCGGTCTAACATCGATCCAGTCGCCAAATTTACCGTCGATAATGATCGTCTTCGGAGCGCTTGCCGGTTCGAGCGATCGAACACCCTTGTAGCGTCTAATGTAGGAAATCATTTGATAGTAGTAGTTGTCGGTGTGTCCGCCTTTCATGGGTTCGATATCTCGGCTGTATTCCTGGTTGTACTCATCGACGAAGTAGGTCTCGCCCTCCGGCAAAACGCGACCGAGCATACGTGATCTCCCGTTGCTTAGAAACCGCTGCGCAACCCACTCGTTCCAGCCTGTTATGAACACTATTTGCGGGTCTACCTTCAGCGCGTGCTCCCACTGCTCAGCGAAATAGACTCCTTCGGCTGTGCGGAAATCTTTCGGCTCCGGCTGCTTGCCGTTCCGATAGCTCCGACCGATGTTAGTGGTCGGATGCTGCGCGACTGCGACCGGTACTTCCTCAGGCACACCAGGCGTATGCCATCCCGGCTTCTGTAGTGTGTGATCCAGCCAGGGCCACTTGTCCTTGCCATCACCAAACCAGTCGGTATCACTCCACGCCCAAGACTGTCTGAACGTAAAGAAGTTCCTGATTTCCTCGGGGAGACCGTCAGGTTTGCTCATAATCAGCGGCTTGCCTTGCCAGCGAAACCACAAGTCGGAGTAGAGGCCTTTCGAATATAGGTTGTCGTAGAGCCGCTTTACTACAACGTCGTGGCTCGAGTTGGTTAGAAACGTCACCTGTGGAGTGCGTTCTCCCTTCTCGCGCATTTCCTGGTAGACCTTCAAGAGTTTCATATAGACGTTATCGTATGTAAACCCATTGGTGACGTCGAACGCTATCATATCCACTCCGGCATCGGAAAGCATCCTAGCGTGGCGGCGGATCACGTATTCGTCATCGGAGAGATAGTAACCGAGCTCCGGTTCTCCCCAGTGGTGGAATGCACCTGGAGGTCCCCATTTGGGATCGGACGGATTCTCCGCCAGTATCTTGGTGATGTCGTAAGGTCCGCCGGTTCCATGTTGTCCGTGCCAGATGAAGTAGAAGATTCCAACGAAGCGATCCTTCCTAGGCGAACCGCACTCTTCATAGCCGGGCAATTTTCGCCCAAGCGCATCCACCGCAACCCATGTGTCGCTCATCACGTCCCACAGCCCCGAAGCGGAAGAAGCGCCAACTGCTCCAATGAGCATACAGACCAATAGCAAAACCATCACGGCGTGCGCTGTTGTCATTTCTCACCTCGATGTCTTGTTGAGGCAATTCTAGCCGACAACAGCGCTTCTTGTCTAGGTGAATGTTGGACCGCAAGCGGGCTTAATCTCAGCAAATCCGTGGTAAAAGTTCACCTGAGGGTTTTGTGAGAATTCGGCTGGTGCCTATTGCGGTTCGGACCAGCACTCTCCCGGCAGGCGTTGGGTGCACCTCGCCGATAATCGCCGCGTTTTCGCCGTAGCGACTCGATCTTATGACATCAAGCACTTTTTGGGCATCCTGCGGAGACGTTATGATGAGCATCCTACCTTCACTTGCCATATAGTAAGGGTCTATGCCAAGTGCTTCACACGCCGCGCGTACGGGCGGTC
>Ga0123519_10016495_pt1 | contig 10249 bp, 10 predicted proteins | sample YelNatPaOPRAMG02_FD_87396 | JGI IMG/M metagenome (GOLD analysis project Ga0123519, IMG submission 87396) | Hot spring microbial communities from Yellowstone National Park - Yellowstone National Park OP-RAMG-02 (version 2) | ecosystem: Environmental > Aquatic > Thermal springs > Hot (42-90C) ...
AATTTTTTTAATGAAATAATATATTAATTAATGATTATTTATTATAAGGTGAAATTAAGTTAGATAAGACTAATAAAATATTTAATGATTTATTTAAAAGATTGTATTGCTTTATTAAATAACACTAGCATAATCTCTTTCTCGGAATCGGTAAGAAATTTGGTTAATCTTTGAGCAATATTTTGATGCAATCTGTCGTGCAATTGTCCTGCTGAAATACCTTTATTAGTAAGATGAATATGAGCCGAACGACGGTCAACATCTGATTTAATTCTTTCAACATAACCATTTTCTTCTAATTTATCTATCATAGCCGATACTGAAGGTTTTGTAATATTAAGCTTTCTAGCTAATTCTGATAAGTTAGGATTTCCCATCTGAAAAATAATTTCAATACATTGTAATTGTTTAACTGATAGACCTTCCAGATCCGATTCTTTTTTTAAGTCATCTTCTATTTCTTCGCTTTGCCTTAAAAAAATACTTATTAATTTTTCAAGCGAATAATTCATCAATTTTTTTTCCAAAGATAATTTATTTAGTTTATTCTAACTAATTATTTAATAAAAATTTTTATTTTTAAAAGTTTCGAAAAAAAGTTTATGTTTTTTGACGAATCCAAATACTTTTGTATATAACAGACATTCATACTTCTCGTCACATCCAGTGTATTCAATGTTTTCAGGCATATAACATAATGAAGGTTTGGTTAAAAGAGAATTCATAATTTGCACTAAATATTCATTGGTAACATAACTAAACCATTAAATATTTTTATTGGTTATTTGAATTTTCAAAAAAGCCTCTGCTTTATTTTACCCAATTTATAACGGAATTATAAAAAATATAAAAATCATTAGAATTGTTTCAAAATTATAGTGCTTTAAATTTCAATAATTTGTATTGAATGGATTTATCTATTTTTACCTATGTTTGCGATTTCTTATTGCCGCCATATGGCAAAACCTTTATGAATTTTGCGTAAAATCTCTATGTGCTTTGCGGTTTATAAAATTGTGCGACTTCTTCTAAATCCTAACTATTTATGAATGTTGCTTACTCTAAATATTCAATACCTATGGAATTGGTGAAATATTAAAGAAATTTATACATTAATTTCGTTATAAATTTATTGATTTATCAAATATTCTATTCAATTTTCATTATAGGTTTTGTTTTTGATAATCTTTTCCAATGGTTTTTTCTTGAAATACCATACAGACATGTTTTGCTCATTCTATAACTAAATTTTACGTAATTATTAAAATTTACATCCATTTGACGATATTTAACATTGGGTATATTATTAATGCAATCTCTGATAGCCAGCGAGTATACGGTGGGTCCAGTCATTTTATATGGTTCGTAAGGGTATTTATTTTGCTTCAGATTTTCAATTAACATATCTAAAGTTTTCTTTAAAAAAGGATGGCCAGGTTCATAAAATAAAACAAACTGAATATACCATTCAAGATTATTTTCTAATGCAATAACTGCACTATCGTTAGGAAAAATAAAATCATCAATTTTTTTTAAAATTAAACTGTCAATATCTAAATAAACACCTCCTTTTTTATATAGAATAGCATATCTGAAAAAATCGGCTTTGGCTGCTCCTATATTTATTTTCCTGTACAAATCGAATACTTCTGTTTCAAATTCATTTTTTATAAATTTTTCTATTCTTTCATCATCAAAAAACTGATAATCATACTCAGGATTCATTTTTTTCATCCTTTTTATATGCCATTTGGTAATTAAAGGAAGTTTAGCCGTTTTAAATGTTTGATAAATTGTTTTTGGTATTGCCATTTTTTAAATATTTTAAAAAAATTATTCTGCAAATTTTCAACAGAGGTTGAAATTTTAAATTGGTATAAATAAAAATATCATTTTACAAGCGTTTCGACATCGAATATTTTATCTCTGTCAAATTCGTACCAGTATCTTATTGCAAGTTCTCGTACCATTTTCCAGTATCCATCAGTTAAAAGTCCATATTGGACAATTCCTTTATGCATATCTGATTCAATAATTTTCAAATACTCTTCTTTAAGTCGCATCTTAATGGCTTTATTCTGGAAATAAAAATCAGCTTCAGGTTTTTTTTGAGGTTCATCCGATAATGTAATTAATCCCTGCCCAAGTGTAGATCCAGTGCTTATCTGGAGTCCATCGTTAAAACAGCTTAAAGGTGTAATATTGCCGGCATAACTGACTATTTTAATTTTATCGAGGGGGGCATTTAATAATTCGCGTGCCTTTATACCCATTTTTGCACCTATTAGCGAATAAATGCCTAAATGACCATGTATTTCGTGAGTTAATAAGCAAACTCTCCATTCATTGTATCCATATTTTTTAATAATACTATCGGCAACTACCTGAATATCATAAGATAGAAAATCTTTTTCGAAAGGTGATTTATTAAAAACAACTGTATGATTTAATGAATATTGTTGTTTGTAAATATCAAGTATTGCATATTTTAAGGCATCATAACAAATTGCTGTTACAATTTTAATATTTGGTTTGGTTAAAACAGGTTTCTGGTAAAACAATTCAGGAAAAATATAAAATAATGAAACCATATCGTCCCATAGATAAAGATGATCAAAATATGTTGCAGCATTGTTTAAAACAAAATAATGAGCTTTTGCAAAAGCTTTTCCTGAAATATTATTAATTGCCGAAACATTTTTTATCAAATCAAAATCGTATGAAATTTTATTATCTTCTGTTAAAATAAATAAATCCTTATTAGTCGATATAACATTAATAGCTGCAATACTATCATACTGATAGTTAAAGCCTTTAAATGGAAAAGTCTTTTCGTTATACCAATAAATTTTTGTTATATCAGTATTGTAAAGTTTTAAAAGCATACTAAGAGTTGAAAGCGGTCCTAAGGCTATATATACAGGATTATTTTTTAATACCGATACAAAATTATTTTCAAATAAAAAGTTCAAGTCAAATTTTGAAGTATCATTTCCCCATTTAACCAGATTAGCTTTCGACTGGGTAAAAGGTTTGTAGTTTTTTGAATGATAACCCACAAATACAGGAATATCCGTGCGGTTAAGATAATAAAGAAGTTGTTTAATTCTCTGGTATGATTGCTCAGCATCAAGTATTCCATCGGTTGTAATGATAGCATCAATAGTGATTTCCTTAACCGACATTAACATTGTAATTGCCCTGAAATCGTCAATACCACAGTCGGTGTCAATAACAATATTTTGTAATTGACTTGCAAAGGCAAGCCGTATTAGCAATAAAAATAAACTTATTAAAACAAATTTTTTCATTTTCATTCGGCTCTTGTAATTACTAATTTTCCGTGTAAAACACCTTTAATTCCAATAATTTTGTCTGATAGTTCGGTAAGCTGATATGCCTTACCTTTTAATGCAATAGTTTCGAGGCATAAATCGTGGCTTAAATGTATGTGTTGTGATGACAATATCAGATTATAATAATCGTGCTGTATTTCGTTAAGTCTTGTATCAATTTCGCGTTTATGATGATCATAAACTATAACCAAGGCTCCGGCAACAATATTGTTACATTTCCATTTTTTTTCTATAATATTTTTTTCTATCAAATGTCTAATTGCCTGTGAACGATTAGGAAATTTATTTTCTTTTACAAAGGTATCTAACTCAATAAGCAAATTATCTTCGAGTGATACACCAAAACGTTTTAGAGTCATTTTTTTAACTAATTTATTTACAAAATTAATTTTTTTTAAAAATTATTTTAATTAACCAAATATCCGAATTAAAAACGATATTTAACTACCAATATTGGTCTGAACTTATTAATTAATTTTCTTTTTTTTAAAGATGGATATTATAACTAAAAAAAATCAATTTTTTCGTATTTTATTTCCCATTTATCATCTAATTATCCGAAAAAAGTTATAAACACTTAGGCATACAAAATTTTTTACAAAGGTAAACGAATATAAAAACTTTGAGTTCATTGTATAAGTATTCGTAGTATTACGGTTTATTTTTTAATTAAAGTATAATAAGTAATGAAAAAATTTTGTTAAACTTCATAATAAAAATATTTAACTTTTTTGGAATATTAATGATACTTAAAGCCAATTTCTTAAATGACTAAATCAAAAAATATGTCTTGTAATTTTTTAAAAAATTTTTAAAAAATTCAATATTATCTGAAGTCTGAATTCAAAAATTAATAAACTGTTTATTTAATTGTTTTAATAATCGGTTTAAAGTGTTTTTTAAACTTCTCGACCTTAGGTGATATAACAATTTGGCAATATGGTTGTTGTGAATTATTGAAATAATAATTTTGATGATAATCTTCGGCCTTATAAAAATTAGTATAAGGCGATAGTTCTGTTACAATAGGATTTGTCCAGATATGTTCAGAATTTAGTTTATTTATTATATCCTCTGCAATTTTTTTCTGCACATCATTATGATAAAAAATAACCGATCTGTATTGAGTGCCGATATCGTTACCCTGCCTGTTTAATGTAGTAGGATCATGAATTGAAAAGAAAATTTCAAGAATTTCTTTATAGCTTATTTTATCAGCATTATATTTTATCTGAACAACTTCGGCGTGCCCTGTAAGTCCGGTGCAAACATCTTTATAAGAAGGATTAACAGTTTTTCCACCTGCATAACCCGATTCTACACTAATAATATTATCAACTTGTTTATAAATTGCTTCCAAACACCAGAAGCATCCTCCGCCTAAGGTTGCAAACTCATACTTAACATTTTCATTCATAATATTTTTATTATTAAAACCGCAAGAAATTAAAATAAATAAAGAAATTAAAATTTTTTGCATAATATCTTTTTTATCGAAACAAAAAATTATTCGTTTTGTTTAAGTTGCTTTTGTTTTGTTTTAAAATCAAAAAGATGATTAAGCATATTTTTTGAAATACTTAAGATAAATGCTGCCCAAAATGAACAAGCAAAAAAAACGTAAATTAAAGTATTTATCCATATACCACTGAAACTATTTACCTTTACTTTATGAGGCTTTGAAGGAATGAATACTACCGACACTTTAGTTCCTATTTCATAATAAATATTTTCTTCTGAGGTAAATTCATAAATTTCTTTTCCGATTTTATATTGAATTATCGACCTTTTACTATTTCCTTCATAAAAGTTACGAACAACAGTTCCGGTTGCTTTCTCAGATCTTATCAAAAAAATAAATGGTTGCAATAATGAAAGAAATGAAATAATAATTATTCCGAAAAAAATATATTTATGGCGTACTGCTGCAATCCGGGCATTATTTAATGAATAAACTTTCACAATAAACAAAATTCGGTTTAATCGTAAGTTATATTTATTTTAATAAAAAAATATTAAATTTGGAATAAATAATAAAATTTTTATGCCTCCAATATTATTTAAAATTATAATACCTTGCTTTTTATTTTATTAATAATACGAATGCTCAGGATGAAAAGTTTAAAGCCCTGTTTTTATTCAATTTTACAAAATATATCGAATGGCCCGAGAAAGGTACTGATAAATTTATAATTACAGTTTACCTGGTTCAATTTTATATATTTTTCCACTTTCAGAAAGAGCATAAATAACATTGTTTTCATCTACTACAATATCGGCTACCGATTCTATTGTAGCAATTTCTGATTTTTCACCCGAAGGTGAAATTTTAATTAGTTTTTTTGTACCATAATCTGTTACCAAAAGATTACCATCATTGTCAAATTCCATGCCTACAATTAAGGTAAAATCTTTTGCAAAAACAGTCTCGGTGCCGGGAGCGCTTACAGTACCTTTATCGTATGTGCCAGAACTGTTGTTATTACTTTCATTGTCTTCATTATCTTTTTCGTCTTTAGAACAAGAAGTAATAACAAATAAGCTTAAAAAAGCATTAAAACCGAAAGTTTTAAAGATTTAATCACATTTTTTTGTTTCATAATTTTAAGATTTAAATTATACAATACTTTTTATTTCATTTTTTTATAATATTTCAAAAAAAAAAGTAACCGAAAAATTTTATATTTTTAAATTTGCAAGTCAAAAAATTAATATTTATAAATATTTATGGAGGAATAAAAATGAGTATTGAATTGAAAAAAGATTATACCTGGTCGTTAATAGTGCCAACAAGTATGGGTATAAGAATTACGCCTTTAAATGGCCAGCCCGTGCATTGCAGTGATACTTTTCATATGCAGGCAACAAGTGCCGAAACAAATGTAGCAAGTGTTGCTGCATATTTAGGTTTGCCGGTTAAAGTATTAACAACTTTTGTTAAAGATAGTCCTATTGCACGCTTTATTAAAGATAATTTAGCAAGCCGTCACATGGCTTATGAAGGTAAGGAAGTTGAGCAAGGAGGACCATGGGGTTATCGTCATCAGTTTAATATAGCCGATAGTGGCTATGGTTCAAGAGGTCCAAGGGTTCATAATGACAGAGCAGGTGAAGTAGGACGTACATTAAATGTAAAAGATTTTGATCTTGACAGAATTTTTGGTAAAGAAGGTGTTCAGATTATTCATCTTTCAGGCTTAATCGGAGCTTTATCGCACGAAACAAGCCAGTTTTGTCTTGAACTTGCCAGAGCAGCAAAGAAATACGGAACCCGTATATCTTTCGATTTAAATTATCGTGCTTCGTTTTGGAAAAATCGTGAGAAAGAACTTCACGATATTTTTACTGAGATAGCAAGTATTTCAGATATACTAGTCGGAAATGAAGAAGATTTTCAGCTTTGTTTAGGTATTGAAGGTCCTGAAGCAGGAGGGAAAGATATAGCATCTAAAATTGATAGCTTTAAGGAAATGATAGGAAGAGTTAAAAAGTCGTTTCCAAATGCCTCAGTATTTGCAACTACTTTACGTCAGGTGATAAGTGTAAATACGCATTTATGGGGAGCTATAATGCTTGAAGGAAATAACTGGCATGTTATTGAACCACGTGAAATACAAGTTCTTGACCGTATAGGCGGAGGTGATGGTTTTGTTGGAGGAATGCTTTATGCTATATTAAAAGGCTGGGAACCCGAAAAATGGATTCAGTTTGGTTGGGCAAGTGGAGCTTTGGCTACTACTTTCTTAACCGACTATGCCCAGCCTGCTGATGAAGACCAGATATGGAGCATATGGAAGGGCAATGCGCGTGTAAAAAGATAATCATTCTGATAAATTTTAAATAGGCTGGGTAATTTAATCCAGCCTTTTTTAACTTAAAGGTTCATTTTCATGAATCTGTTCATAATTCTCTTCATCCTCATCTTTTAAGTCATAAATAACTGGAGGAGGACCATATTTTCGATAAACAACTGATAATATTACTCCGGCAATAGCTCCCCATAGGTGAGATTCCCATGAAATTCCCGGATTTAAAGGGAAAATACCCCATATCATACTTCCGTATAGAAAAACAATAATTAAGGCAATAGCACTTAGCCTTGTATCACGGCGTATGACTCCGCTAAAAAATATGAAAGCGGCTATACCATAAATAATACCACTTGCTCCTATATGAAAAGCCGCTCGCCCTCCTGTCCATACACATATTCCGGAAATAATATAAATTAAAAAAAATATTTTGTAAGATATCGGCCTGTAAAAATAAAATAAGGCAACCGATAATACTAATAAAGTAAAACTGTTATTGACTAAATGATTGAAATCGGCGTGTATTAAAGGCGAAAATATTATTCCTTTTAATCCACTTAGTTTACGTGGATATATTCCTAAATAATATAAATCCCATCCCGATTCATTTTCGATAAGCTTTATAATCCACAATAAAATGAAAAAAGCAGCCGGAAATACAAGACTATGAATGAACTTTCGCTTTTCTGTTATTATGTTATCATTTGTGAATTCCAAAATAAAATATTTTTAAAATTATAAAATAAATAATTTTTTCAGTCATAACATTCTTATTATATGTTAAAAAATTAATAGATCTAAAATTATATTTAACAGAATGTTGTATTTTAAAAAAATGACTTGTTATTTGTAAAATTTGATAAAATTTGGTCGATTAAGATTTTTTCTTAGTAAATGCAGAAGGAGGCTGATTATATTTTTCTTTAAAAACTTTGCTGAAATAGCCTGCATCATTAAATCCGCACATAAGTGCAACTTCGGCAATAGTGAAATTGCCCGATTGCAAAAGACTTAGAGCCTTATGCAAACGTAATTCTCTGACAAAATCGATTGGTGGCATTCCTGTAAGACCTTTCAATTTTTTAAAAAAATTGGTTCGGCTCATTGCAACTTCACGGGCAATTAGTTCGATTTTAAAATTTGAATTTGAAATATTCTCTTCAATAATGTCTATTACTTTCTTAAGAAATTCGCCGTCTTTGTCGGTAACAATAAGTTCAGCAGGTTTTAAATCAAGAATTTTTATTGTCTCAGAGTATTTTTGATATAATATCTTTCGCTGGTTAAGCAAATTCTCAACTCTTGCTTTCAGGTATAATGAATTAAAAGGTTTTGTAATATATTCGTCGGCACCATATTTTAATGCTTCAATACGAGTTTCAACCGAAGATTTTGCAGTTAGTAAAATGATTGGTATATGGCTTGTATTGAAATTGTTACGTAATTTTGAAATTAATTCAATGCCATCAATTCCGGGCATCATAATGTCACTTATTATGATGTCAGGTATTATTTTTTCAGCTTTTTCAATGCCTTCAATGCCATCAGAGGCTTCTTCACAGATATATGAATCGTTAAACAAACTGATTATAAATTTTCGTAAGTCCTGATTATCTTCAATAACAAGTATAACAGGTTTATCTTTTATTGTAAAATCATTATGTGATTCATCAATATTTTCAATAATTTTTGCTTCGTGTTCGGGGTTAGTTAAATTTGACTCAATAAATTCAATATTTTGATATTCAAAATGATTTTTGCCGGTTTTAAGTTCAATAGTAAATTTTGTTCCTTTATTTTCTTCGCTTTCAAAATAAATTGATGCGTTATGTAAATCAATTAATTCTTTTACAAGTGATAAACCAATGCCAGTACCTACAGTATGTAATTTTTTATAATTATGAATTTCGGCAAAACGTTTAAATACCTGCGATTGTTGATCTTTAGGTATTCCTATTCCTTCATCAGCAATTTCGATAATTGCCATATTTTTAATCTCATCGTATGATATAGTCACAGTAATTTTTTTGCCCGAAGGAGTAAATTTGAATGCATTTGAAAGAAGATTGTAAATAACGGTATCGATTTTTTCTTCATCAATCCATACATATAAGTTTTTAGTTTTATTGATAACTTCAAAACTGATATTTTTTTCATAGGCCATACCTCTGAAGTTGTTGCATATTTCGTTTACAAGCATTACAATGTCATTATAGGATATTTTTAAATTCATTTTTTTGTTTTGTACTTTTCTGAAATCGAGCAATTGGTTTATGTGTCTCAGCATTCTTGATGCATTACGCTTAATGAGTTGTATATATTCATTACTTTTTTCAGATAGTTTTTCGTTTTTTATTATTTCTTCGAGAGGTCCAATGATTAAAGTAAGTGGTGTTCGCAATTCATGTGAAATATTTGTAAAAAAGCGTAACTTCATTTCATTTACTTCTTCTTCAATGATAATTTTATTTTTTAATGAAATTATAGTTTTAATTATTTTGTAAGCAATAAAAATCAATATAATTAACAATATAATGTATACAATATAAGCAGCATTGGTTTGCCAGAGTGGAGGATGTACTATTATTTTTAAAACTCTTTCGTTATTAATAGCTTGAAATTCGGGATTAACAATTTTAACCCTGAATAAATATTTTCCTGGTTTAATATTTGTGAAGGTTGCAATTCTTTGATTTTTCACATAATGCCAGTCTGATTCAGGATGGTCCAATCCGTCTAAACGATAGGCATAGTGTATTTTATGCTGGATACCCTGGTCGAGTCCGGCATATTCGATACTAAACATTGATTGATAATATTTTAAATGTATTTCGTCCGATTCGGTAATAGAATAAAGCAAGGGAGATTTTTCGGTACGGGGTTCTACATCCTTGTTAAATATTTGAAAATTAGTCAATACAAGATTAATATATTTTTTTGTTTCAATGATACTATCAGGAAATATTGAAAATAATCCATCAAAACTTCCGAAGATTAGTTCCCCTGATTTTCTTAGGCATGAAGTTGCCTCAGATAGTGGTGTTCTAATCAAACCATCATATTCATCAAAAGCCTTGAATATAT
>Ga0123519_10016497_pt1 | contig 10248 bp, 7 predicted proteins | sample YelNatPaOPRAMG02_FD_87396 | JGI IMG/M metagenome (GOLD analysis project Ga0123519, IMG submission 87396) | Hot spring microbial communities from Yellowstone National Park - Yellowstone National Park OP-RAMG-02 (version 2) | ecosystem: Environmental > Aquatic > Thermal springs > Hot (42-90C) ...
CCCTCTTTGCGCCCACAGAGCTGCCGGTGGGGGTGATCACCGCCATCTGCGGGGTGCCATTCTTTCTGTACCTGTTGCGGAAGAAGAAACAGGCGGTGTTCTAGAGAGTCGGTCGTCAGTGGTCGGCAGAGGGCCCTCAACGGGTTTGGGGGGCTGCATGCGGATCGGGCTCGCCGGTACCGGGAATCCGTTGCCAGCACCCTCGCCGTTCAGATACCCTGTGCCCGGGAGGAGCGTCATGGGTGTGCCCTTGCACGCAACAACAGAGAGCGTTGCTCAGCCGGGTGCCGGCGGGCCGCGCCTTTGCGCCCGCGATCTCTCTTTTGCTTACGATGGCCAGCCGGTGCTGCACAAGGTCTCGCTCGACCTGGCGCCGGGCCGGCTGATCGGCGTGATCGGGCCGAACGGGGCGGGCAAGTCGACGTTGGTGCGCCTGCTCAGCGGCCTCTTGGTGCCCCAGTCGGGCCAGGTCATCCTCGACGGCCGGCCCATCGGCCGCTGGAATCGCCGCGAGCTGGCACGCCGCCTCGCCGTCGTGCCCCAGTCGCCCATCCTGCCTGAGACCTTCACCGCTGCCGAGATCGTCCTCCTCGGCCGCACGCCCTACGTGGGGCTGCTCGCGAGCGAGTCGGCCCACGACTGGGAGGTGGCGCGCCACGCCATGGAGATGACGCAGACCCTGCCCCTGGCCCAGCGCCTTATCGGCACCCTCTCAGGGGGCGAACGGCAGCGGGTGGTGGTGGCGCGCGCCCTGGCCCAGGAGGCGCCGATCCTGCTCCTCGATGAGCCGACGACCCACCTGGATGTGAACCACCAGCTCGGCTTGATCGTCCTGGTGCGGCACCTGGTGCACGATTATCACCTGGCCGCCCTGATCATCCTGCACGATCTCAACCTGGCCAGCGTCTACTGCGATGAACTCGTCCTCCTCTCGGGAGGCGAGGTGGTGGCCCGCGGCCAGCCCCAGGAGGTGCTCACACAGGCGCAGATCTCGCGCGCCTACCATGCCGACGTGCTGGTGATGAGCCACCCCCAGACGCAGCGGCCCATCATCGTGCCGGAGGTGTGGGCGTGATGCGTGATGCGTGTTGCGTGATGCGTAACGCGTAAGGAGCGGATGCGGCGTGCGGGGCACCTCACGCAGCACGCAATCCGCAGTACGGAAAGGAGCCCAGCCCGATGTCCAAGATCGACTCCACCCTCGCCGCCATCGGCCCGCTGGACCAGGCGGCCATGGAGGCCGCCCAGGCCAGGCAGGATTCGTTGACCAAGCCGCGGGGGGCTTTGGGCCGGTTGGAGGCCATCTCGATTCAGGTGGCCGGCATCACCGGCCGCGCGCTGCCATGCCTGCGCCACAAGGCGGTCATCGTCATGGCCGGCGACCACGGCGTGGTGGCCGAGGGGGTGAGCGCCTATCCCTCTGAGGTGACGCCGCAGATGGTGCGCAATTTCGTCCAGGGCGGCGCGGCCATCAACGTCCTCGCCCGCCATGTGGGCGCGCGGGTGGTGGTGGTCGATGTGGGCGTGGCGGCCGAGCTGCCGCCGCTGCAGGGCCTCGTGCTCAGGAAGGTAGCCCCTGGCACGGCCAACCTGCGCCGGGGCCCGGCGATGACGCGGGCGCAGGCGCTGCAGGCCGTTGAGGTCGGCATCGAGGTGCTGGAGGCCGAGCTGCAGCGCGGGCTCGACATCGTGGCCACCGGCGATATGGGCATCGGCAACACCACCCCCTCCGCTGCCATCGTCGCCGCAGTGACCGGCCTGCCGGTGGCCCAGGTGACCGGCCGTGGTACGGGAATCTGCGACCAGGCATTGCAACACAAGATTGCGGTCATCGAAGATGCTCTGCGCGTGAATCGGCCTGACCCGCGCGACGGCCTCGATGTGCTGGCCAGGGTGGGCGGCCTGGAGATCGGCGGCATCGCCGGCGTGATCCTGGGCGCAGCAGCCCACCGCATCCCCGTCGTCGTCGATGGCTTCATCTCGACCGCGGGGGCCATGATCGCCGCGCTGCTGGCCCCTCAGGCCACTGCCTACATGATCAGCGGCCACCGGTCGGCCGAGGCCGGTCACCGGGCAGCCCTGGAGCACCTCGGCCTCACACCACTCATCGACCTGGACCTGCGCCTGGGCGAGGGCACCGGCTCCGTCCTCGGCATCGGCCTGGTCGAGGCGGCCTGCAAGCTTTTGGGCGAGATGGCGACGTTCGAGGAAGCGGGGGTAGAGGCGTCAAGCGTCAAACGTCAGGCGTCAGGTCGGAGGGCTGCTCGGGATAGGGGTGGATGCCAGTAATGGAGGCAGGCACCGATGAACTATGAAGAGTGGCAGGAGACGGTACCGGAGGAGACACGGAGCGATTCCCTGCGGAAGATGGCGGCCTATCGGCTGGCGCTGTTCATGGGTGACCTGGCCTGGCAGGACGTTGTCAGGCTGGCGCAGGATCGCCGGATGCTGGCGCTATCGGACCAGTTGTACCGCGCGCCGGGCTCTATCGGCGCCAACCTGGCAGAAGGCTATTCGCGCGGTACTGGGCGCGACCGGGCACGCTTCTACGAGTACGCGCTGGTCTCTGCTCGCGAAACACGCCACTGGTACTACGAGGCGCGCCACGTGCTGGGTCCAGAGGTGACGCAACACCGTCTGCAACTTGTCACCCGCGTGATTCAACTCATCCTGGTCATGACTCCTCAACAGCGCGGCCGTGCCCTGCATGAAGAACCCCAGCCCTACGACGTTTGACGTTTGATCAGGAGAACGCACCCATGCCGATCCTCCTCGCCCTCAAGTTCCTGACGGTCCTGCCCGTGCCGGCGCCGCGAGACGTGCCGCCCAAGGCGATGGGCCGGGCAGCGGCGTACTATCCGCTGGTGGGCGCGCTGTTGGGGCTGCTCCTGGTGGGTGCCGACCTGCTGTTGGGCCTGGTCCTCGCACCGGTGTTGCGCGCGGCGCTCGTGCTCGCCCTCTGGGTTGGCCTCACCGGCGCGCTGCACCTCGACGGCTTCCTGGATTGCTGTGATGGCCTGTTCGCTCCCTGCCCACCGGAGCGGCGCCTGGAGATCCTGCGCGACACCCACGCGGGCTCCTTTGCCGTGGTGGGGGCCGTGCTGCTCCTGCTGGTCAAGTTCGCTGCCCTGGCCAGCCTGCAGGGCCCGTGGCGCCCGGCCGCGCTCGCCGGCGCGCCGGTGCTCGGGCGCTGGGCCATGACCTACGCCCTCGTCGCCTACCCCTATGCACGCCAGGGGCCCGGGCTGGGCGGCTTGGTCAAACAGGGGGCAGGGCGGCGCGAGCTGGCCGTGGCCAGCGCCTGCGCCCTCGGCGCGACGCTCGCGGCCTGGCACTGGCTCGGCCTGGCCGCACTCCCCGCTACGTGGGCCTTCACCGCTGCGGTAGCCCGCTGGATCATGGGGCGCATCCCCGGCCTGACCGGCGACACCTATGGGGCCATCTGCGAGCTGGTCGAAGCGGCGTGGCTGGTGGGCCTGGCAGCGCTGGGGTGCAGGTGACGCTGCAGGAGGATGGGATGGCAAAACGGCTGATCCTGGTGCTCGGCGGCGCGCGCTCGGGCAAGAGCCGCGTGGCCGAGGAGCTGGCGGGCCGGCTGGGCAGGCGCGTGGTCTACCTGGCGACGGCAGAGCCGCGCGACCCCGAGATGGCCGCCCGCATCGCCCATCACCGCCAGCGCCGCCCCAGCTCTTGGCACACCATCGAGGCACCCCTCCAGGTGGGAGAGGCCCTCGCCCGCGTGGCAGCCCAGGCCGATGTGGCCCTGCTCGACTGCCTGACCCTCCTGGCGAGCAACATCCTGGCGCCGCTGGGTGACAGCCCCGACCCGGCAGAGGCCGAGGCCCGTCTGGAGCGCGAAGTGGACAGCCTGCTCGCCGCCTATGAGGCCGGCTCGGCCAGCCTGATCATCGTCTCCAACGAGGTCGGCTGGGGGCTGGTGCCCACCTCGCCGCTGGGCCGGGTATACCGCGACATCTTGGGGCGCGCCCACCAGCGCCTGGCCGCGCGCGCCGACCTGGTGCTCCTGGTGGTGGCAGGCATCGCGGTGGACCTGAAAAAGCTGCAGGTGACGCCAGACGAGGCAGCCCGCGACGCCTGACACTCCGGCTTCCTGAGCCCGGAGACTGTTGCACGGAGGCAGGCGGCCCCCCCCAACCGCTCCTACAGGTTGTGATGGCGATGAAGGCAGCGACTGCATCCTGTGGTCGGATGGTACTGGCCACGGGAATCGCCGCAAGGGCGCCCCGTTCACCGGCGACAGGGCCGGTGCCTCCCCAGGAAACGCTTTCGAAACGCTTCCCCCCGTATACTGTATGTAGCTTGTGGGCAGTGCGTGGCTGTCGTATAATGGAGAGGCGGCGCGCCGGGATGAGGTCGCTGCCGCCGCCTGGCTCGCGGCTGCCGGTCGAGCCATCCCCTCAGGCTACAGTTGCCTTGCCAAATGCTCAAGGGAGAAAGGAAGTCTGCCATGTACAGGAATCTGCGCATCCCCGTCCTTCTGGCGCTGCTCGCCGCTGTGGCGCTGAGCACGGCTCTCTCAGGCTGCGGCGCGGTGGATACCGCCAAGCAGGTGGCGAACACCGCCAAGGAGCTCGCCACCCAGGCGCCCCAGCAGCTCAGCACGCCGGCCAAGGCCGCAACCGCCAAGCCCGGCGCCACGCCCACAGAAGAGGTGACCCAGCTCGAGAATGCTTTCAACAACCTGGTCAAGCTGGCCCCGGTGCACCTTAGCTCCTCCTTCGTTTCCAAGGCCGGCGACAAGGTGAACAGCAGCCTGTCGTACGAGGCCGACCTGGACGCCGCCGGCAATCAGCACATGAAGCTCGTGAGCGGCACCGACCAGCCGGTCGAGATCTATGTCGTCGATGGCAAGATGTACCTCGGCACCGGAGAGGGCCAGTTCATGCCCATGGGCGACGTGGAGAAGGACACCGGCTTTGCCTTCCTCACCGTCTACGGCGGCGCCTACCTTCTGGCCTTCAACGACCTCAGCGATGCCAAACTGGTGGGGAGCGAGACCATCGGCCCCTGGCGTGCGAACAAGTACCAGGTGAACATGGACCTGGCCTCCTTTGGGCTGGCCGGCCTCGCAGCGGGCACCCAGGGCGCGCAGTGGCAGTACCAGGGTTTCGCCTGGGTCGAGCCGAGCAAGGGCGCCCTGGTGAAGGCTGTGACCGATTGGAGCGGCAAGGCGGCAGGCGCCGCAGAGACCGAGAGCTACCACTCCGAGTTCGTGGCCAGCAAGGGCACGGTGACCAAGATCACCGCCCCCGAGAACCTGGTCAACTTGGGTGGCTGAACCTCGAGGCGCGCGCCTTCGTAGTGAGGACCTGAGCCCAATGCCGTTCAAATAGAACAGGGGTTGCCGTCTGCGACCCGGCTCCGGGAGACGCAGAGAGCGCGGAGAAGCAGAGGCCCGCGGAGGGGCCAGGAGATGCCTCTCCCACGTTCCCTCTGCGGTCCTCCGCACCTCTGCGTCCCTCGGAACCCTGCTATTTGAACGCGATTGGGCTTTCGCCCTTCGCCCCACCTTCCCAGCGAGGGTGCCGGACCAGCGGCCAAAGCCGCCACCACGAAGAGGCGCGCGACCACGGCGCCATCCTCTCTCCTGGTTTTTGCCCCCCCTATACGGCTGCTGTATAATCCTCACAGAATATGCATCCCGCCGCCCTTCTCAGAGGGAGAAATGGTGTGGGTTCCGTGCTGAAATTGCGGCTTCTGGGGGGCTTTGGTATTGCTCTCGGGGAAGATACGCTCCCACCCATCGAGACGCCGCGCCTCCAATCGCTCGTCGCCTACCTGGCACTGCACCGCGACACGCCCCTGCCACGCCAGAGCCTCGCCTTTCTCTTGTGGCCCGACTCGGAGGAGGCTCAAGCGCGCACCAACCTGCGCCACCTGCTGCACCAGTTGAGGCAAGCCCTGCCCGGCGCGGACCACTACCTGCGCCTCGACGCGCAGGCCCTCAGTTGGCAGGATGGGGCCCCGGTATGGATCGACGTGGCCGAGTTCGAGCGGGCGGCTGCGGCAGAGGCGCTGGAGGAGGCGGTAGCCCTCTACACGGGCGACCTGCTGCCCGCTTGCTATGACGACTGGGTGATCCCCGAGCGCGAGCGATTGCAGGCGCTCTTTTCCTCTGTGCTGCACAAGCTCGCCGGCCGCCTGGAAGAAGCGGGCGACTATCCCCGGGCGATCGACTGCATCTGGCGCCTGCTGCGCTGCGACCCCCTGCGGGAAGCGCCGTACCGCGACCTGATGCGCCTGCACTCCCTCAGGGGCGACCGGGCAGCAGCCGTCCACGCCTACCACACCTGCGCCGCCACACTGCAGCGCGAGTTGGGCATTGAACCCAGCCCGGTGACCCGTGGCGCTTACGAGCGCCTGCTCAGCACAGCCGGTGACCGGCCTGCGGCCGAGCCTGCCCCGCCGCTGAAAGGGACGCTGCCACTGGTAGGGCGGGCGCACGAGTGGGCCGGCTTGCGGGCTGCCTGGCACAGCGCCGGGAGCGGGCGGCCGCGCATGGTGCTCATTGCCGGCGAGGCCGGCATCGGCAAGACGCGGCTGGCCGAGGAGTTGGCCTCATGGGCCGGGAGGCAGGGGGTGGCCGTGGCCACCGCCTCCTGCTATGCGCCGGGCAGCCTGGCCTACGCGCCCGTCGCCGCCTGGCTGCGGGCGCGCCCCCTGCCGCCCATCGAGCCCCTCTGGCTGAGCGAGGTGGCGCGCATCCTGCCCGAGCTTCTCGCCGAGCGCCCCGACCTGGCCCCGCCAGCGGCCCTGGCAGGGGAATGGCAACGCCATCGCCTCTACGACGCGCTGGCGCGCGCCCTCATGTCGGGTGAGCCGCGGCTCCTGGTGATCGAGGACCTGCAGTGGTGCGACACCGAAACCCTGGCCTGGCTGCACCACTTCCTGCACCGGGCGCCACAGGCCCATCTCCTGGTCGTGGGCAGCATGAGGCCGGAAGAGGTAGCTTCGGAGAGCGCGCTCTCGGCCCTGGTGATGGCGCTACGACGTGAGGGCCTGCTGGCCGAGATCGAGCTCACGCCGCTCGACGCAGCCGAGACGGCCGACCTGGCTGCGAGGGCCGCCGGCCACCCGCTGGGCAGTGACGAGGCGGCCCGCCTCTACCACGATACGGAAGGCAACCCCCTGTTCGTAGTCGAGATGGTGCGGGCGGGCGCGCTCTGCAGCGGCCCTGCAGGCGCGGCAGGGCGCGCTCTGCCCTCCCGGGTGCAGGCGGTGATCGCTGCCCGGTTGGCGGCCCTGTCGGCCTCGGCCCGCGAGGTGCTGGGCGTGGCAGCCGTGGTGGGCCGCGAGTTCACCTTCGCCATGCTCCAGCGGGCCTCCGGCATGGGGGAGGAAGCGCTGGTGCAGGCCCTTGACGAGCTCTGGCAGCGCCGCATCCTGCGCGAACAGGGCAGCGAGGCCTACGATTTCACCCACCACACCCTGCGCCAGGTGGCCTACGAGGCCCTGGGCGCAGCACGCCGGCGGCTGCTGCACCAGCGCGTGGCCGAGGCGCTGCAGGCGCTCCGCGGCCCGGCTGCCGAGGTCGCCGGCCACTATGCGCAGGCGGGCCTCCACGAGCGTGCCGTGGTGGCGTACCGCGAGGCCGCCCAGGCGGCCGCCTCCGTCTATGCGAACCAGGAGGCGATCGCTCTCTACCAACTCGCCCTCGGCCAGGCCGATGCGGCAGGGCAAGGCGGCATCCCCGGCGAGTTACGGGTCGCTCTGCACGAGGGGCTCGGCGACGTGCTGGCGCTGACCGCGCAACAGGAGGGGGCCAGAGCCGCCTATCTTGCCGCCCTGGCCCTCGTGCCCCCAGGGCACGCCATCGACCGGGCTCGACTCCAACGCAAGCTGGGCGTCTCGCTGGCGTGGCAGAACGAATACCCCGAGGCCGGCCGGCGCTACGCCCTGGCCGAGGATACGCTGCAGCGCGACGCCGACCACGCCTCGCGCGCCTGGCTCCAGGAGTGGGTGCACCTGCAGCTCGACAAGCTGCGCCTGTACTACCGCAGCGGTGCCGTGGCCGAGCTGGAGTGCACGGTACGGCTGGCCAGGCCGGTGATCGAGCGTGAGGGCACACCCGAGCAGCGGGGAGAGTTCCTCCACGGCCTCCTGCAGATGAAGCACCGTCAGGAGCGCTTTGCCGTGTCGGATGAAACGCTCGGTTACGCGCGGGCGGAGCTCGAGGCCCGCCAGAGCACAGGCACGCCCGAAGACCTCGCCGTGGTCCACTTTGGCCTGGGCTTCTGCCTGCTGTGGCATGGAGACCTGGCCGAAGCCGAAACGGAGCTCCAGCGAGCGCTCGAACTGGCCGAGCACACCGGCTACACCATGGCCCGCGCATGCTCGCTGGCGTACCTGACCGTGCTCCACCGCAAGCGCGGCGAGGTAGCCCGCGTGGCGGAACTCCTGCCGCGCTGCCTGGCCGTGAACGCCCAAGGCGACATGCCCGACTATGCAGGCATGGCGTCGGCCAACCAGGCCTGGCTGGCCTGGAAGGCAGGCAATCTGGCCTCCGCCGAGGCCCATGGCCGCGCGGCCCTGGTATCGTGGAGGGGGCTCACCTACTACCCCTTCCAGTGGGCAGCCTTCTGGCCGCTCCTGGCCGTGGCCGTTGCCCGCCAGCGCTGGCCCGAGGCGGTGCAGCACGCCCACGCGCTGATGGACCCCTCGCAGCAGCCCCAGCCTGCCGAGATGCAGCGAACCCTGCAGCAGGCCTGCAGCGCGTGGGAAGCAGGCCAGCCCGATGAGGCACACAGCCACCTCGCCGGCGCACTCCGCCAGGCCGAGGAAAAGGGGTACCTCTAGCGGCAACGCCCTTCACGCGGTAGCCCCACGGCCCCCGAAGGAGCCATCCCCCACCGCCCTTCCCCCCGGCAGTTCAGGGGCGGGAAGGCGACCTTTTTCCTCTCCCCCTGCGGGGGAGAGGGCCTCGGCCTTGGCCCAATGCCGTTCAAACAAGACAGGAGTGGCCGTCTACAGCCGGACTCCGGGAGACGCAGAGAGCGCGGAGGGGCGCAGAGGGGCAAGGAAATGCCTCCCTCGTGCTCCCTCTGCGGTCCTCCGCCCCTCTGCGGCCCTTTGCGTCCCTCGGAGCTCTGCTATTTGAACGGTATTGGGCCTTGGCCAGGTCAGCACCGGCCACCTTTTCCCTCTCCCCCTGCGGGGAGAGGGAGCAAGTTGTTCGCCGTTCCCTAGAGGCTCCGCGAGTGCGAACAGGTGACGGAAAGTAGGGTTTTGGTGCGGCGTTTGGGCCGGCGCTCAGCGCGCGCAGGCGATCTGACCCTCCATCAAGTGGGCCCGCTCCGGAAAGTCATGCAGCAGCTCCTCGGCCTGGGCCACGACGTGCTCCGCAGTGAAGCCGAGCTTTTCGGCCAGCACTTTGTAGGGCGCCGAGGCGCCAAAGCGTCCGTGGATCCCCAGCACCCCGCCGAAGGGCCCCACATAACGCTCCCAACCCATGGGTGAACCCGCCTCCACCGCCAGCCGCACCGGCACCTCGGCCGGCAGCACTGCCTGGCGATACTCCTCGGGCTGTGCCTCGAACAACTCCCAGCTTGGCATGCTCACCACCCGCGCCTGCAGGCCGCGCTCGGCCAGACGTGCCCTCGCCTCGACAGCCAGCGAGACCTCCGAGCCGGTGCCGATGAGGATCAGGTCGGGCCGCCGGCCCTCCGCGTCGACCAGCACGTAGGCGCCGCGCCGCAGGCCATCGGCTGAGGCCATACGGCTACGGTCGAAGACCGGCACATTCTGGCGGCTGAGGATGAGGGCGGTGGGGCCGTGGCGTTCGAGGGCCACCTGCCAGGCCACAGCCGTCTCGTTGGCATCGGCAGGGCGGATGGTGACGAGGTGCGGGATGGCCCTGAACGAGGCCAGGTGTTCGATCGGCTGATGCGTGGGGCCATCCTCGCCCAGAAAGATCGAGTCGTGGGTGTAGACCCAGATGCTCGGTAGCTCCATGAGGGCCGAAAGGCGCAGCGCCGGCCGCATATAGTCGGAAAAGACCAGGAAAGTGGCGCCGAAGGGGTGCAGGCCCCCGTGGGCGGCCATGCCGTTCACCGCGGCGCCCATGGCGTGCTCGCGGACGCCAAAGTGCAGGTTGCGCCCACCCGGGGTGGCCGCCTCCTGATCGCCGAGGCCCTGGAGGTAGGTCTTGGTCGAGGGGGCCAGGTCGGCCGAGCCCCCGATGAGGGTAGGAATCGCAGGCGCGATGGCGTTGAGCACCTCGCCCGAAGC
>Ga0123519_10016498_pt1 | contig 10248 bp, 7 predicted proteins | sample YelNatPaOPRAMG02_FD_87396 | JGI IMG/M metagenome (GOLD analysis project Ga0123519, IMG submission 87396) | Hot spring microbial communities from Yellowstone National Park - Yellowstone National Park OP-RAMG-02 (version 2) | ecosystem: Environmental > Aquatic > Thermal springs > Hot (42-90C) ...
CCCTTTCGTGGGCCAGGCCGATTTCATTGCCATGGCCAAGATAATTGAAAATAACGCATCCCGAGTTAACTCTGTCGTTTATTGCTTTTTCCGCGTCCGGATAAGTCTGGCCGTTTACCCCGGTAATCTGCCTGAAAGCATCAAGGTAGATTTTCTCGATGTTTATTTCAGGGAATTTGTTTTCAAGTAAATAACTGAGTCCTTCGGCGTCATTCATGTGAGTATTGGAGTCTTCGTCATCAGCTGTTAATACAACTTTATTGCGCCACTCGCCGCCGTTTGAAGGGTCTGTATATCTGATTATTTTGGAAATAATGACAGATGCCTGCAGTGTATCTGTTACCGGAATCCTTCCTACACCAATGTCTTCAGTTCCTGAAGCTTCTCCTTCATTATCTTCAAGCAGGCAATAGAAATCATCAGAAACGAATGATGATGTAACAACTGTTGAGTTGACCGACTGGTATGTCGGGATGAAATTGGGATTACGGGGTGGCAGTCTTTTGTTGTCATAAGAACCGTCCCCGAAAAGCAGCAGGTACTTCAGAGGGCGGAGTGTGCCTGATTGTTTCGTGAATTTCATTCTCAGAAAATTACGTATTGCCACAATATCAGGTATTCCTCCTGAAAATTCATTGTAAATTTCTTCAGGGGTTACTACAAGTGATATAAGTCCGTCGTTTCTGGCGTGAATACCGGCAAGTTTTACTGCATACTGATAAAACAGCGGGTGGGTCACTATTATCATATCAGCATCGGGTGAGCCGTGAAGATTCTGGTTAGGAACAGGCACATTCCTTATTACAGGGATCATTGTTTCCTCGGGCCTGAATGCTACAAATTTCCTGAGAGTATCGGTTGGAATTCTGAACCTGCAATAGTCATCCGTTTTTTCAAACTTAATTATTCCAGGTTCAAAGGGGTTTGTGACATCCCATATATAAATTGATGTTATTGAGCTTTTAATATTAAATTCTGTTATTCTGCCCGGAGCAATGGATTTTGAATCTGAAAAGATCAGCATTTTGCCGGCGTAAGCGGTATTTGCTCTTCCCTGAAGTTCAAGGTAATCGAGCCAGCCTTTTGCCGATTTTTCTCCGTTGTCATAAAACTTTATTTCGAACGACGGGTTTTGTGACAGGGGAGTAAGTGTTCCGGAAACGGTTGTCTCTCTGGCATAGGTTCCGGTGGTGGAAAAGAGATCAACTTCCGGAACAAGTGCTGCAGCATGCATTGTCTCACCTTCGTACAGCCTGAAAAGTACAGGTGCGGATGATCTTCCAAGCACCCTGAGTCGGAATTTCAATCCTTCCCGGGTAATCAGTCCCGAAAAACCTGGGCGGATGACAATGCCATTTAATGCAGATACAGGTTGAAACCATTCTCTTCCCGACTTAAGAAGGTTTTCTGATTCAATTTCGTGAATAAACAAAGCATCGTATGAATAGGAATAATAAGCTGGTGAACTCGCCGGTGAAGGAACGGTAGTAACTGATTTTCCAGGAGAAGGTGATGAGGTAAGAAAATAATATGCTGTATCTGAATAGTTATGGCGTATAAACCTGTAAGTGTTTGTGCTGCTATCGTATTGCCACCGGTGTGTGCCATGGGCATAAAACAAAAGATAATCACCATCATTGAATAAACCGTCAGATCCGGTAACAAGCATTATCGCAATCTCTTTCAGATCGTCGGGTTTCGGGTCATTATTATAATAGGAGAGTTGTCCCCGGTTATTGCCATAAATTCTTGGATTTGCCGGGTAGTCAAGTCCTAATTGCTGAATAATGTTATAAGGTATTCTGTAGACACCTTCTTCCTTAATGGCAATCTTAAACCATTTGCCTTTTGCCAGCACCGATTCGTCTGCATAATTATCTCCGCCTGTTTGAAACATTGGAGAAGCAAATGCAGCAAATGCAGATAAAAGATACAGGATTATGACATAGGTTATTTTCATAATTCCCGGCAAAGATAAGAAGTGAGATTATTTTGTTTATATATTAGAATTTTTAAAATATTAACGTTTATAATTGCGTTGATATTGCTGATATTGTGTTTATGAAACTTATGTTCTACTGATCCTCCCAGGGTGATTCCGGCATGATTGCAGGAGGTAAAGTGGTGAATGATTATCCAGTTAGCGTGAGGAGTAAAATATTGAATTTAAATACATTACAGGTACATGTGAAAAAACTCAGGTTATTAATTGCGGTTGCAGTCTGTTTTGCTTCAGTTTCGGTAAATTCCCAGGGTGATTTTTACGCACCGGCTCTGGAGTCGATGGTAACATTCAATCCTGCCGCTGCAGGGGCTGAAGGGGATGGCACTTTGAGAATGCTTTACATTATGCGGTATCCTGAAAGGAATTTTAATCTTCATTATTTATCAGTGTCATACGATACCTATATTTCATTACTTCATGGTGGAATATCAGGTTTTGTTACAGATAATTACCAGGGGGGGATTATTAACAATATTAGCGGAGGGTTGTCATATTCTTATCATCTGCAGGCCGGCAGGGATTTATTTATTAATGCAGGGCTGAGTGCTGTTTTCCAGCACAGGGGGATAAATTCCAGGGATATTATAATGCCGGATCAGATTGATCCGGTCAGAGGGCCTGTTTTACCTTCGGGCGAAATCATTAACGGGAGGGGGAGAACAGTTTTTGATGTCGGAACGGGTTTTATGATAATGTCAGGAAATTATACAGGAGGAATTTCAGTGAACCATCTGGCAAAACCCGACATGGCTGGAAGAAACGCATCAGAAGATCAGTTGCCGTGGCATTTTACAATATTTTCCATGACGATTTTTAACCTTTCGCAAAAGAGCAGGCTTAATCTTCAGCCGCTATTGTTATTTGACCTGTACGGAAAAGACATAACTGCAGAGGCAGGTGCAATGCTGGGAACAGAAAAAGCATCAGTATCTTCCCTGTTTTCTTTTATGTCGAATGGAGACGTAAATCTGCAGTCAGGATTTTCCTTTCAAATTTTCAAGGGCTTGTTTTTTTATAATTATTGTTTTAACTTGACTTCGGTTAATGGAATGTTGCCTTTTACAATGTATCATATGGCGGGATTGTCAATTAGTTTAAATAATGTTGATAAAAGAAAAGTGATCAAAGCAATAAAATTTCCTAATTTGTAGTTATATTTGGTGAAACTAAATATTTTACTATTTTTGTATACTCGAACTTATAAATTATGGCCATAAAACATAAAAAAGTTATGTACAGACACAAAGCTTTTCTGGTTGTTTTGGTTTCAGTCCTGTTTCTGTCTTCCTGCAGTCTTTTCAAGGGAAAGAAGGCTGATGTCTCACCGACTACGGGCTGGAGATATAATGATCCTGACATGGGAGGTTTTGAAGTCGCTTTAGGTGTTGAGCAGAAAACAGGTCCCGGGTTGGTTCTTATAGAAGGTGGTGTTTTCAGAATGGGGCAGGTGCAGCAGGACGTTATGTTTGACTGGAATAATCCGCCAAGGACAGTGACTGTTTCATCTTTTTATATGGATGAGACTGAGATCAGGAATGTCGATTACAGGGAATACCTGCACTGGCTGAGGAGAGTTTACAAGAGTTATCCGGAGGTTTACAGGCGTGCATTGCCTGATACTCTTGTATGGAGAAGCCCGATGGGCTTTAATGACCCATACGTGCAGTATTACTTTCGGCATCCTGCATACAATAACTACCCGGTTGTGGGAGTCAGCTGGGTGCAGGCAAACGATTACTGCCTGTGGCGCACCGACAGGGTGAATGAGAGCATACTGATAGCTGAAGGTGAACTGAAACCCGATCCCAATCAGGCAGACGAAAACAATTTCAACACCGAAGCCTATCTAGCCGGCCAGTATGAAGGGGTTGTAGGTAAACTAAGACCAAGTCTCAGCGGTGACAAGACAGAGCGCCGGACAACTTTTGAGGACGGTATCCTTTTGCCGAGATACAGACTGCCCACCGAAGCAGAGTGGGAGTTTGCAGCATACGGGCTGAAAGGCAACACCTTCCAGGAAAGAATATATGAACGAAGAATGTATCCGTGGGATGGCCACAATGTGAGAAATTCCTCCAGGAAGCATATGGGTCAGATGATGGCTAATTTCACACGCGGAAAGGGAGACCTTATGGGTGTTGCCGGGAGTCTAAACGACGCCGGAAGTATAACTGTAGATGTGAAATCATACTGGCCGAATGATTATGGACTCTATTGTATGGCTGGAAATGTGAATGAGTGGGTACTTGACGTTTACAGACCTCTTTCATTTTACGATGTAGATGAATTTAATCCATTCAGAGGGAACGTCTTTACCGACCTGAGAAGAGATGCAAACGGCCAGGTTGTGCAGAAAGACAGACTGGGAAGGCTTCCTATAGATACAGTAAAACCACAGGATGTGGCCGACAGATTTAATTACCGTAAGGGCGACTACCGGAATTACAGGGACGGAGACAAGAAGTCTTCTCTTGACCAGGGAGAATGGAATGCTGCGGAAGATCCTATTGAAACTTCCACACGAATGTATTCCCAGAGCCCCGATGATTTTACATCTCTTATTAATGATAATGCACGTGTGTACAAGGGAGGTTCATGGAGGGACAGAGCATACTGGCTGAGTCCTTCAGCAAGGAGATTCCTCGACCAGAATGCTTCAAGGGATGATCTGGGATTCAGGTGCGCAATGATTCGTGTCGGCAGCCCTTCAGGCTTAAGATGAAAAATAAAAACTTATTTTAAAGGGGCTGAAATAAGGCCCCTGTTTTTTTGACTTAACAAAAATTAAAAGGGTTAAAAAACGTTGATAATCAATGTGTTTGTCAGGGATGATGTAGCTTCTTCCCTGATTCCGGCAGATATCAGGACTACTACTAACGGCAAAAAAGAAACTCAGGTATACATTAAAATAAAAATACTAATCTGATAAGTTATAAATGAAAACGGAACAGCTCTATTCGATATTCAGGGAATCAAAAGGCGTCTCAACCGATTCGCGCACTGTCAATAAGGGAGAAATGTTTTTTGCTCTCTACGGGCCAAACTATAACGGAAATCAGTATGCTGCAGAAGCACTCGGGAAAGGAGCTTGTTGCGCTGTAATAGACGATCCTCTTTATGAGACAGAAGGAACAATACTGGTTGACGACTGCCTTTTTGAATTGCAGGCTCTGGCAACCCATTACCGTAAGGAGCTTGGCATTCCGATGATTGCAATAACCGGAACAAACGGAAAGACGACAACAAAAGAGCTTATTGCTGCCATAATGTCAAAAAGCAAAAAGGTTCACGCCTCAAAAGGGAACCTGAATAATCATATAGGTGTTCCGTTAACGATTCTTTCTGCTCCCCCTGATACCGAACTGATGATTATTGAGATGGGCGCCAGTCATCAGGGAGAAATCAGAACTCTTTGTATGATAGCCCGGCCCGATTATGGTATAATAACTAACATCGGAACAGCACACCTTGAGGGTTTTGGCACTTTCGAAAACATAGTAAGGGCAAAAACCGAATTGTATGAATATCTGAAAAAAGTAAACGGTGTGGCTTTCTACAATGATAAAAATCCTCTTATTTCCGAACAGATATACCGTACCGTAAACAGGGCAATTCCTTATTCGGCACCCGACGGAACACCAATGACAGTTGAAGTTGTTTCAGCTGACTATAACCTGGTTATTAAGATATGTTTCAGAAAAAAAGAATACATTGTCAATACAAATCTTTTCGGCCGTCATAATGAGGAAAACATAATAGCAGCACTCACTGCTTCAATTTTCCTCGGTGCCTCAATCGAAAATGCCATAGAGGCTATCGAATCTTATAAGCCAGAATTAAACAGGTCGCAGATTAAAGTTACAGAAAAAAACACAATTTTCTGCGATTCATATAACGCCAATCCCGACAGCATGAGAAGTGCAATAATGTCGTTTTATGAAATCAAGGCTGAAAAGAAACTTATTATTCTTGGAGATATGCTGGAACTTGGCAGTAGAAGCCAGGATGAACATTTAAGCGTTCTTAAAATGCTTAATTCACTGGGAATAAGTAACGTAATGCTTGTCGGACCAGTATTTAAAAGTGTTGCAAAAGAGTTCGGTTACAAAACATTTTATGATTCGGAACGCCTGAAGGAATATCTTAAAATTAAACCTGTAGAAGGAACTCATATACTGGTAAAGGGATCAAGGGGTATGATGCTTGAAAAGATTTATGACGTGCTTTAAGGCAGGTTTAATTTCCTGAAAATGTAATATCCACAATTACAATTTCAGGCCTTGAACCAAGCCTTACCCTTGGGCCCCAGATACCGTATCCCGACGAAACAATAATATGTGTATTTCCTTTCTGCTTGTATCCTGAGCTTACTTCATATACCATTTTTGTAATATAATTTAACGGCCACATTTGTCCGTTATGCGTATGCCCCGAAAGCTGAAGGTCAACACCTGCCTTTTCCGCTTCATCAAGATTAATTGGCTGATGATCAAGAACAATTACAGGTTTTGAACTCTCAACCTGCTCCATAAGTTTTGCAAGAGGTTTTCTCGATTCATTTCTATATCTCAATCCATCCCTGTCGAGCCTGCCAATTACCTGGATGCAATTTTCAATAATAGCCACCTCATCTTTTAAAATACGGATTCCGTTCTTCTCAATATATGGTATAGTTACCGATGCCCCTCCTATAAATTCATGATTGCCGGTAATAGCAAGAAGACCGTCACGGCATTCAGGGCAGTTAAAATATTTCAGAAGATCATTTTTCATTACCGGGCCTATTTCTCCGTCAACAATATCACCAAGGAGGAAAACAGCATCGGGTTTTGAGTCAGCCAGCATTTTCGAGAGCTTTATCAGGCTTCGCTTCCTGATAATACTTCCAAGGTGGATATCGGAAACTGCTGCAATTCGATAGTTTTTTATTCCGCATGCAGGTTTGTTGATGTTTATTTCGTAGTGCCTTACAACAGGAATAAGGGCATTGATAAACCCGGTTATAATAAGAATCGAAGAAATCAGTAGAGTAGAAATGAATGCCCATTTTCTGTATTCCGTAATTCTTCCTGACGTTAGAATGCCTGAAATTCTTAATATGAGATGTATGATATCTGAGATGAAAAACAGGAAGAAACCATACAGCATAAAAGCCAGCCAGAAACTGCCGATGATGTTTAATATATCCGAAAAAACTGAGTGATGATTTCGTTCAATTATTTTTCCGGCTATAAATGATAAAGCAAGTACCAGAAAACATACAGTATAAACTGCAGAATTGCCGTTAAAACCTGAAACAGCCCGATAACCTTTCAAAAAGAGATACAGGTTTACTAAAAAGTAAACGGAAAACACAACGATAAAAAATAGTGCCATGCTTGTGCGTTTCATTATTTATTAAAATATTTTCTGAGAGAGTCGTATGTCCTGTTTCTCTTAATATAAAACTCAAAAACCAGACTCTGGTTCAGAATGGTCTTCATTTTGTAATAATTTTCGCGGTTACTCGGGCAGGTTTCCCTTTTCTTTTTCAGTGAAGGGACAGCTTTATAATAATGTATATGTGCTTTTATTATTGATATTGCATGAGTGGGTCGGCCCTGAAGAATGAAAAATATAAAGGCAAGAAAATCCAGAAGCTTTCTTGTAAAGAGTATCCGCCTGAGTTTTCCTGAAGGAAGGTTTTTATACAGCAGGAACATATTGTTACGGAAGTTAAGATATGTTTTCACAGGTGAGCCGTATGGCAGTGTTCCGCCTCCGGCATGATAGACGACCGATTGCGGGATGGCAAATAACTTCCATCCCATGTTATGCAGACGCCAGCACATATCTATTTCTTCCATGTGTGCAAAGAAGTCAGGATCGAGGCCTCCGCATTCCCTCCAGGCAGAAGCCCTTATCATCATGCATGCCCCGCTTGTCCAGAAAACTTCAGTGGTATCATTGTACTGTCCATGGTCTTCCTCTGTATAATAAAAAATTCTTCCGCGGCAGAAAGTAAAACCAAACATGTCAATGAATCCGCCGGATGCGCCTGCATATTCAAAACGGGTCTTGCGGTGAAGCGAAAGTATTTTTGGTTGAACAGCTGCCGCTTCAGGATGTGAATCCATGAATGAAATTAAAGGTATTAACCAGTCGGGAGTAACTTCAATATCAGAATTAATCAGGATATAATACTCTGCCTTTATTTGCTGAAGCGCCAGGTTATAACCACCGGCAAAGCCATGATTCTCGCTGAATCTCAGGATTTTTACTTCAGGCAGGCTTTTCTCTACCCATTCCACGGAGCCGTCATCCGATCCATTATCAGCGAGCCATACGGAAGTGCCGGGCAGGGTTGAGTATTTTATGACCAGTCCGAGAAATTGCTTAAGATAAGCAAGCCCATTCCAGTTTAATATGACTATTGCTGTCTTATCCATTTGTTTCTGTCCTTTTATGCTTCCAGCGGCGATGACTCCAGAGCCAGTACTCGGGTTTTTCTCTGATAACTTCCTCCAATCTCCTTACATGGGTTTCTGTAATAAGATGTTCCTGCAGGCCTTTCGTGTGTTCGAAAAGGAGCTCAAACTTTACACTGTAATAGCCTCTTCTGATTTTCTTATGGTTGAAAAAAACCACTGCCATGTCGTATTTTGATGCAATTTTTTCGGCTCCCAGATAAACCGGAGTATCCTGATTCAGAAAGGTAATCCAGTAATGTATGTCATCCCTTGCAGGTGTCTGGTCGGCAAGAAGGGAAACAAGTATGCGGGTTCCCTGGCTTCTGAATTTTATTACATCGCGCATCACCTGCGACATAGGAGTAAGGAGCATTTTCTGTTTTGTGCGCAGGCGGTTCATAAACCTGTCGAAATATTTATTCTTCAAAGGTTTATATACAGTAACACAGGTATAACGGGTGACCAGGGAGATTATGGGGAGATATTCCCAGTTACCATAGTGCCCTACGATTGCAATGATATCTCTGCCTTCTGAATATAGCTTTTCAAGGAGTTCAGGATTTTCTATTCTGCATCTTCTGAGGTGTTCTTTATCGCTGAGATGAGTCAGTTTAAGAATTTCCACAAAAAGATCTGCAAGGTGTCTGTAGAATTTTTTTTCTATTTTTTTCAGTTCGCTCTCGCTTTTCTCAGGGAAAGCATTCCTGAGGTTGGTCTGAACAATTTTTCTGCGATATCCCGGAAAATAATACAGAAGCAGGAACAGAAAGTCTGAAAATATATAAAGTATCCTCAGCGGGAGAAGGGTGATTAACCAGTTAAGAATCCAGAAAATACCGAAGGCTAATGAGTTCATAAATACTTTTCAGCTTCATTCGTGCATAAATTTATTTATTATTTCCAGTATTTCAGGATGTATTTTCCCGTTAGATGCAATTATTTCTTTTCCTGTAATATTTTCCGTTCGTCCGCTGAAGTCTGTGACTGTTCCACCTGCCTCCCTTACAATCAGTGTACCGGCGGCTACATCCCATGGTTTGAGGGAGTATTCGTAAAAAATATCGAATCGGCCGCATGCAACGTATGAAAGGTCGAGTGAAGCAGAGCCCATTCTGCGGATACCCTGGGTGGATTTCATAAGAAAACCGAGCATATCAAGATATGCCTGCAATTTTGAAAAATCTTTGTAAGGAAACCCGGTGGCGACAAGGCAATCTGAGATTTTACCGGCCTGTGAAACGTTGATTCTTTTGCCGTTAAGCCAGGCGCCCCCGTTTTTCCATGCGGTAAATATTTCCCTTCCGGCAGCCTCATATACCACACCGGTCAACAGTTCACCTTCTTTCTCAAGGGCAATGCTGATTGAAAAAGGATGAACTCCGTGGATGAAATTTGTAGTTCCGTCAAGGGGATCAACAATCCATCGGTATTTTCCGTCGCCGGCAAAGGCTGTATCTTCTTCTGCTAAAATTCCTGCAGAAGGAAGCAACTGCATGAGACCTTCAGCAATAATCCGTTCAGATTCCCTGTCGACAAAGGTGACAAAATCGTTAAAACCTTTTGTTCCGATGTCTGAAGAATCCAGATTTTCAAGTCCGGACATAATAAAAGAGGCTGCTTTTTCAGCAACTTTAACTGTATCTGATACCAGCGATTCAAGATTCATAAATTAATCAATTAGTTTAACTGACATGTTACCGGAAGGATTTGTTCCGGTAATTAATACCTTTTTAATCTTGCCCTGAATTCCTTTTTCGAAAGGAGTTTCAACCCTTAAATAATTACCGGTAAATC
>Ga0123519_10016500_pt1 | contig 10248 bp, 8 predicted proteins | sample YelNatPaOPRAMG02_FD_87396 | JGI IMG/M metagenome (GOLD analysis project Ga0123519, IMG submission 87396) | Hot spring microbial communities from Yellowstone National Park - Yellowstone National Park OP-RAMG-02 (version 2) | ecosystem: Environmental > Aquatic > Thermal springs > Hot (42-90C) ...
ATTAATAAAAAACGAAAAATTAAGAAATAAAATATTAGAAAATAAAGATGCATTACTTTTGTCTAAAGAACTTGCAACTTTAAATTATGATATTCCTTTGGATATTCCTATAGAAACATTAGCTGCAAAGCCAATAAAAAAAGAAGAATGTATACAGTTTTTTAAAGAATTAAATTTTGCTTCTTTACTTAAAAGAGAAATGTTTGCTCAAGACAAAAAGCTTAAATATGATGTTTTAATTGCACAAAGCCTAGAACAAATAATAAATTTTGCAAAAAAAATAGAAGAAAATCAATTGTGTGCAATAGATACCGAAACAACAAGCCTTATTCCAAAAGCAGCAGAACTTGTTGGAATTTCTTTGGCATACAGTAAAAAAGAAGCAATGTATATTCCTTTAGGACATATTACTACGGGTGATTATAAAAATCTTCCCCTGCAAGATGTATTGATGATATTAAAACATATTCTGCAATCCAATAATATAAAAAAAGCAGGACAAAATCTTAAATATGATTATCAGATATTAAAAAATTACAATATAAATATGAAAGGCATTTCTTTTGATGTAATGGTGGCGGCTTATGTTTTAGATCCCGGAAAACGCAATTATAGCCTTGATGCTCTTGCTTTAGAAATTCTTGGTGTTTCTACGATTCCTATAGAATCTTTAATAGGAAAAGGTAAGAATCAAAAGAAATTTAACGAGGTTTCTATAAAAGATGCAGCTTATTATTCTTGTGAGGATGTTATATTGCCTCTGTATTTAAAAGAATATTTAGAACCTCTTTTGGAACAACAAAAACAAACAGATTTATTTTACAATATAGAAATGCCGCTTGTATCAATACTTGCAGAAATGGAATGGTGTGGCGTTTGCATAGATAAGAAATTTTTAGCAGGCCTTTCTAAAAAATATTCTGCTCGTCTTGCCGAAGTTTCTAATGAGATTTACAAAATGGCAGGGGAGGAATTTAATCTGAATTCGCCAAAGCAGATTTCCGATATTCTATTTAATAAGCTAAAATTGCCAAAATCAAAAAAAACAAAAACAGGACTTTCAACAGATGTTGACGCATTAGAAAAACTTAAAGATGCTCATCCAATAATAGAAAAACTTTTAGATTACCGGGAAATTCAAAAGCTTCTTTCTACATATATAGATATTTTGGGAGAACAGGTCTTGCCACAAAGTGGCAGGCTCCATACTACATTCAATCAAACAATTACTGCAACCGGTCGTCTTTCTAGTGCAAATCCGAATCTTCAGAATATTCCAGTAAGAACAGAAACAGGAAAGGCCATAAGAGAAGCCTTTATTGCCCAAAAAGGATATTTGATTGTTTCTGCAGATTATTCGCAGATTGAACTTCGTATTCTTGCTCATGTTTCAAAAGATCCTTTTTTAACATCTTCTTTTATGGAAGATAAAGATATACATACCCAAACTGCTTCTGTAATATATGGAGTATTTCCGCAAATGGTAACGCCAGAAATGAGGCGGTTTGCAAAAACAATAAATTTTGGTTTAATTTACGGAATGGGAGCAATAAGTCTTTCACGTCAACTTGGAATATCTTTTTCTGAGGCACAGCGCTTTATTGATGCATATTTTAAACAGTTTCCAAATGTTCAAAAATACATAGAAAGTGCAAAAGAAAATGCCAAAAGAAATGGATATGCAGAAACTCTTTTAGGAAGACGACGTTATGTTCCAGATATTAACTCAGAAAATAGACAAATAAGAGAAGCAGCCGAAAGAATTGTTGTTAATACACCAATTCAGGGAACAGCTGCAGATATAATAAAACTTGCTATGATTAATATTAGTAACCAATCGGAAAAGAGTGATTTTGATTTTAATATGATTCTTCAGGTGCACGATGAACTTGTTTTTGAAGTAAAAGAATCTCAAGTTAATAAATTTATAAAATGGGCTTGTGATATTATGAGTAATGCCTACAGGCTTAACGTGCCATTAAAAGTTGATGCCGGCTATGGGAAAAACTGGAGCGAAGCCCATTAAGTAAAAGTTTTTCTACCGTATTATTTGGGTTTATTAGAACATGCGAATAGACACAATTGAATGAATATAATAAAAGAATATATAGGAAAAGAAAATATTATGTGTTCCAATATTCTGGATTTTTTAGCCAATTTTCAAATAATTTAGCTGTTTCAGTTGTTGTGATTTTGGAAGTACCACGATTTAGCCACATAGTACCTTCTCTATCCCAATTAAAAGTCTCAACCCTTCCTGTTTTACCTGCTCTTGAACTTTCCAATTCTGCAAGTTGAAACAAATAAGGCAAGCGACGTTTGATTTTTTCTACAAGTTTTTCATCTTTAAATATTTCTATCAAGCTTTAGACATTGTTTATTCTCTATGTTTTTTTATGAATCAAACAACACATGACTCGTTTATATACGAATTTTTTATATTGGAGCTGAGGGGAATCGAACCCCTGACCTCAACATTGCGAACGTCGCGCTCTCCCAGCTGAGCTACAGCCCCGTTATAAACAAATTATAAAATAATTTTAGAGATTAAAAAAGGTACTGTTTTTTTAAAAAACCCTTATTCTTATAAATTCTGCAAGTTCCTGAAGAATTTTTGCCTTTTCGCCAAGAAAAGAAATTTCATTTTTTGCTTTGTCAATTAGCTCTTTGGCATATTTTTTTGATTCTTCTAATCCCACAACCGAAGGAAAAGTTACTTTGCCTTTTTCACGATCGCTTTTTGCGTCTTTTCCTAGCTGTTCTGTTGTGCCTTCTTCATCTAAGATGTCGTCGATAACCTGAAAGGCAAGACCAACGTAGTCGCCATAACAAGATATTTTGTTTATTATTTGCTCTGGTGCATTGGCAAGCATTGCACCAATTTTTACGCATGCACGAATAAGTGCTGCCGTTTTATTTTTGTGTATATATTCAACAGTTTCTCGGGAGGCTTTTGTTCCTTCAGATTCTATATCAACAACCTGTCCGCCAATCATACCATTTGTTCCGAGTGCTTTTGATATTTCTACTATTATGTCTGCCCTGCCAATTCTTGCAAGACATTCGTATGCAAAAATGCAAAGAGCATCTCCTCCTAAAACTGCCAAGGCTTCGTTGAATGCCTTATGTGCCGTTGGTTTTCCCCTTCGTAAATCATCATCATCCATGCATGGTAAATCGTCGTGTATCAAAGAAAATGTATGCAGCATTTCTATGGCAGCACTTGCCAAAACTGCATTATTATCACCAAATTTTCCTCCACATGCTTCATAAGATGCCATAATAAGGCATGGACGTATTCTTTTTCCACCGGCAAAAATACTATACCTCATTAAAGAATGTATTGATGGGGGATAGGTAGTTTCTGGTGGTAGTAGTTTGTTAAGTGCATCATCGGTAATACTACAAACAGATTTCATGTAACTATTAATATCATTCATCGTCTTCTATCTCGTTTTGATTTATGGATACTTTACATATTTTTTCTATGAGTTCCCCGTTTTCTCCTTTTAATAATTCTTTAAGTTTGCCTTCTGCATTTTTTAGATGCTCATCGCATTTTTTAAGAAGCAAAACACCTTTTTCAAAATATTCTAAGGCTTCACTTAAAGTAATATCTGGGCTTTCAAGTTTTTCGGTTATTTTTTCCAATTCTTTTAAAGCAGATTCAAAAGAAATATTATTCTTTGTCATTTTGTTTAAAATCTCCACAAGAAATGCTTTTATTTATCACTTTTGCACTTGCCTTACCTTTATGAAAATATATTTTTAACAGCTCCCCATACGAAATTTCGTCTGCATTTTTTATTGTTAATCCTTTTTCAGAAACAACAACGCTGTATCCTCGTTCCATAATGGCATGGGGGTTTAAGGCATTCAAACGAGAAGACAAATAAGAAAGTCTGGATGTTGCTTTTTCAAAAATTTGTGAAATTGCTCTTATTTGTCTTTTTTTAAGATCTGTAAAATTTTGCCTAATATCCGTAATTATTTCTTTAGGTATGCGCCATGCCATTCTTTGAGTTATAAAATCAAAAGAAGATAGAGTTTCCTGGTAATATCTGTTAAAAGCATTGTAGAATTTTTTTGCAAGAATGTAAAAATAACGTTTTATTTCTATTTCGTCTTTTGTTGCAATTTCTGCAGCAGCAGAAGGTGTTGGGGCACGAACATCTGCAACAAAATCTGCAATTGTAAAATCAATTTCGTGACCCACTGCAGATATTATTGGAATTTTTGATGAGGCAATTGCCCTTGCCACAATTTCTTCGTTAAATGCCCATAAATCCTCTATAGAACCACCACCTCTGCCTACGATTATACAATCTATTTTACCATATTCGTTCATGTCTTTTATGGCATTTGCTATTTGAAACGGTGCCTTATCGCCCTGAACGGCAACATCCATAAAAACTATATTTGTTTTTGGAGAACGCTTTCTTATGATTTTTATCATATCAAAAAGTGCTGCCCCATATTTAGAAGTAATTATTCCAATAGTAGAAATGGTTTCTGGCAGAGGTTTTTTTCTTGATGGATCAAAAAGTCCTTCTTTTTCCAGTTTTTCTTTTAAAGCAAGAAAAGCTTCATATAAAGCACCTTTCCCAGAAGGTTGCATTTTTTGTATAACCAGCTGATAGTAGCCGCCTCTCGTATAAACCTGAATAGTTGCTATAGAAACAACCTTCATTCCATCCTGAGGATTAAATTTTAATTTTAAGGCATTTTGTTTCCACATCACTGCGGGGATCTGGCTATTTTCATCTTTTAATTTAAAATAGCAATGACCACTTGCAGCACGGCTGAAGTTAGAAATTTCGCCTTCAACCCAAACAAGTGTATTGCCGCTTTCTATAATTTTGCTTATTCCTTCGTTTATTTCGCTTACTGTATAAGGTTTTTCTGATTTATGAGGAGGGAGAAAATTAAAAGAAAGAATATTGTTTTTAGACCAATCAAGTTCCTCATAGGAAATATTATTTGCTTCTAATTCTTCTTGATTTTCTAAAAATTCATCGTCTTGATCAAAAAAAGAAAAACCTTTATTCTTTTTTGTCATCAGAAAACCTTATTCTTTCGTATATTCGTAAAATACTTTGTGCTTTTCCGTTTGTATCGTTTATGTCAATAATAACACCATTTAGCATAGGACCACTTTCTGATGGTTCGAATCTTGCAGGCGTTTGGAGAAGAAATCTTTTTATTATATTTTCTTTTTTCATTCCTATTATAGAATCTTCTGAACCGGTCATTCCTGCATCTGTTATATAAGCAGTTCCTTGGGGCGATACAATTTCGTCTGCTGTTTGAACATGGGAATGTGTTCCTATAACAGCGCTTACTTTTCCATTTACAAAGGCAAAAAGAGCTTTCTTTTCACTTGTAGCTTCTGCATGAAAATCAATTATGATATTTTTTGTTTTTTGAGAAAGCTCTTCTGTTGCATTTTGAGCTATGCGAAAAGGACAATCGCATAATTCATCAAAGAAGACTCTGCCCTGCAAATTGATTATACCAAGCATACGCCCATCTAAAAGAGTATAAACAGCAATGCCTTTACCAATGTTACCCGAGGGAAAGTTATGAGGTCTAAGAACAAACGGATCGTTTTTAAGGTCTTCAAATCCATCGGCATTTTCAAAAGAATGGTTACCACCTGTTATTACATTGACACCAAATTTTTTAAGCTTACCAACAAGATTATGTGTTATTCCTCTACCACCCGCAAGGTTTTCACCATTTGCTATGCATACGTCAATACTATTTTCTTTAAGAAATGAAGGAAGTTTTTCGGCAAGAATACGTTTGCCCAAACTTCCAAAAACATCACCAATAAAAAATATTTTCATTTTGCATATTCCGTAAATCTTGTTTCCCGTATTATTGTAACTTTAATTTGGCCCGGATATTCCATTTCTTCCTGAATTTTTAGGGCTATTTGACGTGCCAGTTCTTCTGCCTGCGCATCTGTTACCTGTTCGGGTTCAACTATACATCTTATTTCACGGCCCGCCTGAATAACGTAAGCCTTAGAAACTCCACGGAACGAGTCTGCTATTTCTTCAAGCTTTGATAGTCTGTTTACATAATTTGTTAGAGTTTCCCGTCTTACTCCCGGTCTTGTGCTGGAAATTGTATCTGCTGCCTGAATAAGAATAGGATACACAGAAATTGGAGCTACATCTTCGTGATGAGCAGCAATTGCGTTGCATACAATTTCGTTTTCGCCGTTTTTGGCGGCAAGTTCTGCTCCAAGTTGAGAGTGAGTTCCTTCGGTCTCTCTATCTATTGCCTTTCCGATATCATGAAGAAGACCGGCGCGTATTGCAATTTTTGGATCTAACTGCAGTTCACTTGCCATAAGACCGGCAAGAATAGCCACTTCTTTAGAATGCTGCAATACATTTTGACCGTATGATGTTCTATATTTAAGTCTGCCAAGCATTTCTACAATTTGCGGCTTAAGTCCATGAACATCCAGTTCAAAAATTACCTCTTCTGCGGCTTCTTTCATTTGTTTTTCTAGTTCTTTTTCGCTTCTTTTAATTAGTTCTTCTATTCTACCTGGATGTATTCTGCCATCGCTAATAAGTTTTTCCAATGCCATTCTGGCAACTTCGCGCTTTATTGGGTCATAGCCGGAAAGAATTACTGCTTCTGGAGTATCATCAACAATAACATCTATACCTGTGGCTTCTTCAAAAGATCTTATGTTTCTGCCTTCCCGTCCTATTATCCTTCCTTTCATTTCGTCGCTGGGAAGATGTACAACACTTACTGTTGATTCAACCGTTGTATCTGCCGCGCATCTCTGTATTGCCTGTAGTATAATTTCTTTGGCTTCAAGTTCTGCTTGAGCCTTGGCATTATCTTTTATTTCTTTTATCATTTGTGCGGCTTCGTATCTAACCTGACTTTCTAAATTTGACATTAAAATCTTTTTAGCTTCTTCCTGAGTCATATGAGATATCTTTTCAAGTTTTTCATTTTCCATTGCAATTAGTTTGGTAAGCTCATTATCTTTGGTTCTTAAGGTTTTTTCTTTTGAGTTTAAAAAGCTTTCTCTTGCGGTAAATTCTGCTTCACGCTTGGAAATAGTTTCTTCTCTTCTTTTAAGTTCATTTTCTATATCTTTAAGTTTTTGTTGTTCAGCACGAATTGCTTCTTTTGTTTTTGCCGTTTCTTTTTCAAATTCTGCTTTTGCCTTAAACCATTCATCTTTTGCTTCCAGAATAGCAGTTTTTTTTGATAACTCAGCTTCCTTTTTTGCTTCTTTTATTATTCGGTCTGCTTCTTCGTTTATGGCGGCAATTTTTTCCTGTTTATATTTTTTGTCTAAAATATCCCGCCAATAAAGACCCAATACAAACGCTATAATACTGCAAACTATGCAGGCAATTATAAGAATAATAATTTGTATATCCATTTTAATTCCTCCATTAAATAAAAAATTAAAAAAACTATATTAAAGTAATATCTAATTCAAAATAAGCGGGGTAGAAAAACAAGCAAGGAGAGAGCTAAATAAAAATTATTATTGCAGAAATATATTATTTTTTTTTAAAATTAATGCAAAGTTTTTAATTTGTTTTATCATTTTTCCCTTCAACATCTTCAAGCTTTTGCAAACATTTTTCACATTTTAATTTGTACTCAAAAAGTTCTCCTGCAATATTAATTGCCGAAAGAACAGCAATTTTAAGTTTTTCTTTTGAAGAGATGCTTGATTGTATTTGTTCTATTTTGCTATTTACATATTCTGCAACTTTTTTTGTTGTCTCAAGATCTACATCGCTTTTAATTGAATACTCATCTCCTAAAATTGTAACTTTTACACTCTTTTCCGATGATGGGCTCATTTTTTTACCCCGCTCATGGATTAAATCGGCTATTAATTCTTAAACCGATTATGTTAATGACTCAAGCTTAGATAATAAGCCTTGAATCTTTTCTTTCGCTTCGTCTAATTTTTTTTGCTTTTCATCATTATCTTTTTTTAATAGTTCTATTTCTTTTATTATAGAGTCTTTTTTTGACTCTTGTTCGTTAATTCTTTGTTTTAATGATTCGTTTTCGCTTAAAAGCCTTGAATTTTCTTCTGTCATGTTTTTTAACCGTGCAATTAAATTATCAAGCTTTGCATCTAATTTTTCAAGAATATCCAATGCCAATTTTTTATCCTTTCTTTGTTGTATTTTGTTATTTGATTATTAATTATACTATTTTTCGCATCAAAAATGTAAAGATTTTTTCTTATTTGATTATTTTTTATTTTCTTAAGAATGCTCCAAATTCCTTTTCTATACAGGAAATTATTTTTTTGCTTATATTATCGGCTTCGTTATCTGTTAGAGTTTTTTCGTAAGATCTTAATGTTACAGAAAAAGCAATGCTTTTATGGTTTTTATCTAATTTTTCTCCTCTATAAACATCAAAAGGACAAACGCTTTCAATATACTCAGAAACCGATTTAATTCTTTCACAAATTTGAGAACATAAGATTTCTTCTTTTAATACAAAACAAAAATCTCTTTCTATAGCCGGAAATTTTGGTAATTGTTTAAATTTTTTAAGGGGAAATTCTTTTACTAAAAAATTAGTTATATCTAATTCTGCATAATAAATAGGAATTTTTATATCAAAAAACTCACATATTTCCTTTTTTACTAATCCAAATTTCCCATAAATTTCTTGACTAGATGAAATACAAGCACACTCGTTTTCAAAAATCTGGTTTGAATTATTATTAACAGGTGTGTAGTCAAAAGATATTCCAATGTCGTTTGCGAGTTTTTCTAAAATTCCTTTTAATACATAGAAGTCGTTTTTAATTCCCTGCTGATTATTCCAAGAAGATGAAAAGAAACTACCGCTTAATATTATAGATAAAATTTCTTTTTCGGTGGGTTCGTTATTTTCTTTAGAATAAAAATATATTTTACCTATTTCAAAAAAACGATTGTTAAAGTTTTTCCTGTTAATATTAAATAATATCGTATCCATGCCACTTAAGAGCATGCTAATGCGAAGCTGTGCCATTTCTGGCGAAATAGGATTAAGAAGTGAAATAGGTTTATAAGAGGAATTTATAAGAGCATTTTTTTTCTCAGATGTAAGGCTATTTGTAACAATTTCATTTAATCCCAAAAAGGCAAGAGAATCACGTATTAACTCAAGTTTTTTTTCTACAATAGAAGAGATTGATTTTGTAAGGGCAATATTAGTGCTTTTGGTAGGTTCAATATTATCGTATCCGTAAAAACGACCTACTTCTTCTATAAGATCGGCTCCTAAAAAAATATCATGTCTAAATAAAGGAATATCGCATTCAAGAGAATCATGATTAATATTTTTTACAGTAATCTGAAGATTGGTTAAAATAGAAATTATTTCTTCTTGTGGTATTTTTACTCCCAAGAGTTTATTAACTTGAGATGGATATAAAACAATTTTCTTTTTTTTAAGTGGTGATGGATAAATATCTATTTTGCCCGAAACAACAGTTCCGTTTGCATACTGCCTTAGCATTTCTGCCGCAAAATCCAAAGCTGTTATTAAATTGTCTTCTGGGTCTACGCCTCTTTCAAACCTATAGGAAGATTCTGTAGAAAATCCAAGGCGTTTTGCTGTTTTTCTTATTGTGGCAGGGTCAAAATAGGCACATTCAAGAAAAACATCGGTTGTTTGTTGTGAGATACCAGAATTTATTCCACCCATTATACCTGCCAATGCTACAGGTTTTTCGCCATCACAAATTAGCAAATCTTTAGAATTAAGAATATGTTTTTTTTCGTCAAGTGTAACAAAAGTTTCTTTTTCTTTTGCAAATTTAATTATAATTTTTTTATTTGAAATCTGAGCATAATCAAAAGCATGCATTGGCTGCCCATAGCAAAGCATGATGTAATTTGTAATGTCAACCACATTGTTTATTGGTCTTAATCCTGCATCGTTTAGCCGCTGGCATAGCCAAAGAGGCGAAGATGAAATACGAACATTTTTTATAAGTCTGCCACAATACCTTATGCAGCCATCTGGCGCATAATTTTCTACTGTAATAAAATTGTTTATTGATAAATCTTTAAATTCCTGTAGAAATAAAGAATTGTTTTTTAAAGGTTTTTTAAATTTTGCCGCAAGTTCACGTGCTATTCCAAATACGCTTAAACAGTCTCCTCTGTTTGGTGTTATATCTATTTCAAAAATATCATCATCTAAAAAAATTGTTGAAAGCTCAATTCCAATTTG
>Ga0123519_10016503_pt1 | contig 10247 bp, 9 predicted proteins | sample YelNatPaOPRAMG02_FD_87396 | JGI IMG/M metagenome (GOLD analysis project Ga0123519, IMG submission 87396) | Hot spring microbial communities from Yellowstone National Park - Yellowstone National Park OP-RAMG-02 (version 2) | ecosystem: Environmental > Aquatic > Thermal springs > Hot (42-90C) ...
TATGCTGCGATGACGTTGTGAACCTGTCGTATTGACGGAGCAGACACAGTCCTGTCACTGGCTGGCGGATACGTGCGCTCGGAACGGAACACGACCAGAAAACAAACCCGTGGCGAAGCGTACTCAGAGGTGGCATTGTTTTGCGGCAAGCGCCGTGCATTCGCTCTCGAGCCACGACATCGAGTCCAGTAACTGAATACCTTCTAGAGTGTGCGGTTTTGGCGCTAGTGCATTCGCTCTGGAGCATCGACATCGAGTCCATGAGTTGAGCATCTTCCAGACTATGCAAGTTTCGTGCTAGCTAGTGCGGGCGCTGAACGAGAATCGGAGTCCGCGCTATGCCGGCATACGAGCCCACGAGCGGGGTAGGCGGTCGACTCCGCGAAAACTCTACATGAGCGGTGCCGCTCCCGTTCCTGGGAATAGATGCGGAACGACGCGGTGGTGTCAACACGGTCGACGCGGACTCGGAATGCACGGAATCGGCCTCCTTGTATTCCCTATGAACGAATTCGTGCTTTATCCAAAAATCGACGCCTCGGGAAGCGCCGTTGCTATGAGGCTACCAGCCGGTAGCACCGGCACAAGCCGGCCACCGGATTTGTGTGCTGTTTGGGGTCAGCGACGGCGGATCCGTCCATGCGCTTCTTGGCGACGCGCGCTGGAGTTAGGTCCGATGGCGCATGGAGACGGACACCGCCCTGGACGCCCATGGACGGCATGGAAAGCACTTGCCTCGCCAGGATTTTCGCGAGGGTTCCAGTGGCGCAGTGCTCGCTCGAAACGCCCCTTATAGACACAGATTTGCCCTGTACTGTCGACAGAGCGTTTCGACTCGCATGTCGTAGTCGGTGCGCGCAGCGGCTCCACGGGCAGGGCACTGTGTGCGCTCCGCGAGCGAACTTCGCACCTGATTATTGCGCATCGTACGCACCCATCTGTGTGTACTTTTGTACAACCAAATGATAGAGATTCTCCGCACGTGCCTGGCGCTTCTCCGACTTGCTTAGTGCCGGATTGATGCCTGCGTCGAGGTCGACTTGTGGCATCAGACTCATCCAGAGTCGTGCATAACTGACGACGCGCTGTTCGCCTTTCTCTTTTTCTACTTGATCTGGCGGCGGTAACATGTTGAAGGTGCCGATTGCCATCGGGTAGTAGTGACACGGACGACCTGCCTTCTCAGCCGATAGCCGGAAAAGCTCTATTGCGTCTGGATCAAAAGATGCACAGGTGACGCGTCCCGTTTCGGGGGAGCGTCGATCACGCCCCCCGCTGGGCGCAAACCAGACGCAGCGGCCTCCGTCGGCGAAGAGACGTTCCATTTCCCGCAGGGTCTTACGATTGTGAGCCTGCTTCTCCGAACGCCGATCCGGCTCGTCTAAGATATGTTTTTTCGAGTACACCGTCAGCATGGAGCGACCGACGCTAAACGGCGCTGCTAGTGGATCGTCACGCACCCGATCACCGGCCATATAAAGAATGCTCTCCGCGAGTGCTGCCCCAGATTCGCCGAAATGATGGCGAAACATATGGTAGATGGCAAAAGGATCGGCTTCGCTTTGATGATTCCCCACCAGGCATACGTTATCACCAGCTGCGAGCTGCGCTCGGATGCATGCGAACGACGCCTCCGAGGACGGATCCAGGTAGGAGCGTTGCAGATCACAAAGCGGTCGCGAAAATCTGTTTCCAAATGCGGTATAGTTGAACTCAGGTCCGCTCACAGCTTGATGATACGGCTTGAAATGGAAGGGGTGCTTCAGCTCATAGATAAGAATATCGAAAAGTGTTGAAAAGTTATCCGAGCACCAGCGTAAGACCTGCTTTGGGTCGGTTGACGGACACCCGAACAGCACTAGCGCCCCGTCCGCAGCCGCGGCTAGCGCAGCTTTCTCGTACGATTCATACCAGCCGCGTAAAACTGAGCACGCTCTGGTGCTCAGAAGCGAACGTTGTCGGAAGAGCTCGAGACGCTCGAGAAACGTCAACTTGGGGTTCGCGTCCGAGAACAGCTTTCGGTCACAACAGGTAGGCGTCGGACAAAGCAGCTCGATTGGAAAGCGAAAGCTTTCATTTTCCGCGGTCTGGGCAAAAAGTGTGCGCGCCCCGGGGGCATTCGATTCCGCAGCGAGCGCGACCCAGCGAGGCAGCGCACGCTTGCGTCTCTGTAACTGCCAGTGAAGTCGTTGCCGCGTTAACAACAAGGATAATTGACGCTTCGTTCGTTGTCTAGAACCTCTCAAACCGAAAGAAATACAAGACACCCACATGGAATGCACGTCTTCTGTTCTTGGAGAGGTTGCTTACACCTCCAAAGGACGCTAGTGCAGGTCCGCAGGAGGCGCACCCCTCGGCAGCATCGCCGATCGCCGTTGTCGGACGCCCTGTTGCCGTCCGAATTCGGCGGCATCCGCGAATTGCGGCTCGTGCTAGGAACTCTTTTGTCTACGCGGCTGGACTAGTGCCGAGGCGGAGCGCTCGCTCCAAGTACCCTTATCCGGAACCCAAACACGCTTGGGGCCCTGTCGCTTCGTCCAGGGGACTAGCAGCGTCTGTTTGCGGTGATGATGACAAGCGCTTCCAGACTGCTCTCCATGCAGTGATTCCCCAAAAGTCTCTTCGAAGAAGGCTTGAAAAACATGCATATACGCCCGCATGAGTGCCGACCCGACGAGTGCGTACCTCACAGGGCTCGCGCGTCCAAGCGAGTCTCATAAAAGACCGGCCGCTCGACGATCCGTCGGTAGCATTGACGTCCCCTGACTCAGCCAACATGAACGCACTTTCACCAGAATAAGCTTTGATGCATCCAGTAGCAGAGGCAGAAGGCTAGTGGTATCGACACTCTGCCACAGAAAAACTGATAATTCGCCATACCGAGTCGATGAGCAATTCGAACGTATGGACAAGAGTCTCGAGACGCAATGCAGCTTTGCAGAAACGACGTGTATGCTGTACAGCGCGGCATCCTGCCAGGAAGCGCCGTACGCGTCAGGCGCTCGTCATGCGCCCCAGCGGCGCCCAGGGATAGCCACGAGCCGCGGCATCGCCGATGCCAATCGATCGTCTGTCGCCCGCAAGGCACTGCACAAACGCGGAGCACGGAGCGTATGCCCCGCGATCAGTTGCCGTTCAGCAGCAGGCCAAAGCAGGCAACAGCGGCTCTTCTGCTTGCAGCCCGCATGGTGACAGCATACCGTCGATGATCCCGGAGTCGTCGATCCAGCGCAACGTGTCGAAGCAGTAGCAGGAGCAGGAGCAGCAGCAGCAGCAGCCACGCATGCTCTAGCACCCAAGTCGCTCGCATCGTGACAGAATACAGCTTTTATAAAGCTCCATGGCATTTATCCTATTGCCAGCGAGTAGCATGCTCCCGCACTGACCATTGGATACGCATCACGATCGACACTGGCACCCTGAACTGGTCACGATAGCACCTCTAGAGGAGCATGTAGCGCCAGGCTGCTGCACGCGGGCTGGCGGCTGGCATGCGCATTGAATCCCTGGGGGGGGACGCGCGTCGCCCCGCGTGGCTCGACACTATCCTTCGCGTTACCGCGTGGTGCCGTTGCTCTTGCCATGTCGGCAGAAGGCGGAGCCAGCAAGTCCAAATCTGTTGACAGAGCAGACGAAGACGTTGTCGTGCCGGGTGATGTCCAGCAACGAACGCCTATGGAAACCAGTTCTTCACGAGAACCCGAACAGGCGTCTCCGCCAAGTCCCGCGAGGCGCGACAGCGACGCCGGCGCCCACTCTAGCGTGACGCCAACGGTTCCGTTGCACGCTGAGGAGCGCACGTCACCTCGACAGGACCAAACTGGTGCAGGAACCGATGCGACTGCGATTGCAAGCACGGCACCAAGTCCCGGGGGAGCGAATGCGTCCGGGTTGCCGGATCCTCAAGAACTGGAGCTTGCCGCAGCACGCAAGAGAAGACGACAGTGGTTGTACAGCCAGGAGCGCAATGACCCTGAGGAGGCTTTCCAGCGTGAGCGTCCGTTCTTGCAGCACGTTCCGCTTGCGGCAACGGCGGCTGGCGCAACGGAATCGGTACCCGAAGCACTCCTGTGCCAGTTACGACGTAATCCATACGGAGACTCGCGGGCGTCGGCGTTAGCCTATACCCTGGGCCTGGGCGGGCGTTTACTCCTTCACTCTACTGCGCTTTATTGTCGTCGAATGACAGGAATGTGGGGCGAATCCCCAAAGGGTCGATGTATTCAGCGAGTCTGCGCTCGCAAAATCGACGCAGAAACTGGAACAGTTCTCTACTGGTGCGGCATCCGTGCGAACGAGGACGCTGGAGACTCCGCGAACACCGATTCCGTGACCTGGCGATGGCTGCGTCGTCGAACGCTCGCGCGACTCGCTCCGGAAAAGTTGCTGGACTTTGACCGTCGACACCCGGAGACACCGCACATTGCGCGCCTCGAGACACTCAAGCAGCAAGGCAAGGTCCGCTACACGCGGGAGGCGCTCGACCCCTGCCTTGTTCGTTTGCAAATAGCGCACGGGCGCCTGAATCTGGATATTTATGCGAGCCATGTCGAAATTACGCTACCGGACACGCACTTGCGTCCATACCGTCCGACGTTACATCTGGCGGGCAAAGTTTGCGCGCTGCCGTCAACAGACTCGAGCGCTTTATCGTCTTTGATGACGGAACCAGCGTCCCGATTCTACGCTCGATTGCGACACTCGCTTGCAAAGTCGCTTGCAAACGGGGCAGATGACTCGCACCCGTAGACTGCACCGTACGACGTATGAACTGTTGGACGCTGCTTAGGCTTGATCGCCACCGCAGCGGACCATGCACTCGCATTCGTGGCGTTTTGTTGCTATCGTTGCTGGTGCTCCATATACCACTCTTCTACACCTATCATTACTGAGAGGCTGGACATGATTCGGCACTGCGAGTGTTCTTCGGAGGCGTGATTTCACGCCCTCGTGCAGTTGCTTGCATACCAGCATGCCTGTTGGACTTGGCTGTGCGACTGTCCATGAGACGGATCATAGGCTCTTCACGTCGGGGTATCTAGTGCGGGATTGGTGCTATTCGCGTCAGCGATCGGCGCTGCCTCGTTGACGCACACGGGCAAGGGGACTGAAATCCCGGGCGAAGCATCGGCCGGTGTATCCGGCTGCGTCGCATCCGTCGTCTTGGCAACTTCAAAGCCGCCGCCATGTTGCGTACGGGGCACTGGCCCAGATACCGATCGTACGCCCGCTTCGGTAGTAGACGCAGGCAGTGCCCAGTTGAGCTGGTCGAGAACCCACGGCGCTAAAGTGAACTTTCCGCGATCTGCTTTGCGAAACGGGGACGACTCGCGCCGTCGCTTCATATTTCGATAAATTTGACTGCTAAAGGTATTGTGCGGCTCGGGCGAAACCGTGGGATTGAAACCCCGAGCCCGTGCAATCCGGAGAATCTCGCGGGCATCCATTTCGACTCGTGCAGGGAGCGCGGCTCGCGCTTTTGACAATCTGTCGCGATCCTGATCAGAGACACCTTCGCCTTGGGTTTCCGCTCTGCTGCTGTATTCGACGACGCGTCGCCGACGCATCCATTCCGCTTCGCGCAGCACGAGAAACGCAGCTTGTAAAAAGCGGTTATTGGAGAGCCCTGCGGCCTCATCGTAGCCGGTGAGACCTCGCGTTCGCGTCCCTAGAACGTATCGCCTGCCGTCATCAAGCATCGTCATCACGAGGAGAGGCCCGGCTTCTTCCTCCTCGGGCCGTAACGGTGCCGCTGGCGGCAACGGCACCTGTCTCGCTGTCGACGACGCTCTGCGTCTGGATGCTCGCGGCAACCTGGTGCCCGAAGCGGGCGTCGTCGACGTCCAAGTGAGCGGCCCCATAGCTACCCTCGGAGGCACCCATGGAGCGCCCTGTGCATTCAGCACAACCATATCCGGCTCAAGGAGGCGTGATGCCGGCTCCGGAAGCGGATGCTCGTGGACGCACTGCGCGCACGTGATGATCCCGATGCGAAGGCCGGGCTCTAGGGCGTGTCGAATCGCGAACGGCTCATGACGCCTGCCGGCAGGTGCGTGCCGCGCACAGAAGCACCGTGTGCACATCTTACACAGGTATCCGTAGTCGGTGGGCTGATGGCCACACACGGAACACCCATGTTGATCACAGAGAAAGGGCGTCTCTGCATGTTCAGCAGCGCCCATACAGGATGGATGGAAAGCGCGTCTGCAACTCGACAGGATGCAGAAGCGCATTTCGCCCGAGGCCTGCCCACAGATCCCACACGCCTGCAGCGACGTCATCCTGGGCTCTGCGGTGTTTCGCGGTTGCTGGCTTGTGCTCGTATCGTTCATAACCATTCTGGTCTGTTCGAATCGGGTCGTCTTGCTTTCGTTTGGGGATACGACCACAAGGCGCCTATCGTTGCTGCGAAATCGAGAGGCGTGACCCTGATCGGAATCGGTATCCGCTTCGGTTTCGGTGGAGGAGTCATCCGCGGGTTTGGCGCGTGCCTCGGCGTCGCCCGGGCTCGGTGCGAAATGCACCGGGGCGGGTGCTGCCCTCAGCGGTTCCGTTACAGAGGCGCCAGACGGCTGCACGTCCATGGCGGTTGCCGCTGCGGCTGTCGCCGGATGCCCAAAGGTCGGCAAACTCGTGCCGCTCGCAATGCAGGTAGCCAGTTGCGCAGATCGGATGGAAGACAGCCGTCTGCGCTGACTCGCTGCTGGAGAGCGTACCAAGTGAAATACTGGCCAGAGCCAGAGTGCAAGTGCACTCGCTTCGTTGCCGGATCCAGCGCCTGCTCCCATGGCCTCCAAAGACTGCGCATTCCGCAAAACCTCTTCCGGGAAAAGCCCGTCTAAAGGCGCTCCGCCCGCCGCTGACTCGAACGTCGCGCTCTTCGCTCCTTCCCTGCTGATCAAGAGACAGGCTCGCGGTATCAGCGTCCCCTGGAGGTCCATGAGGCACCAGTCCGAGACCGGTGTGCCGTAGACTCCGGAGAACGCTCCGTCAGATTCGGTTGTGGGGCCAACAAAAAACCGCTGTGCTTCGTCCAAAAGTTGTCCCGCCGTCAGGCTACTGGTCACTCGAAACCGGCGAAACTGACCCTGGTAAATAACCCAAGCGAAAGCCGGACCAGTACTCGACGGCCGCGCCGCCTCTGCAGTTCGAGCTCGGTCTGCGTGCTCCAACCGCTGCTGCGGAGCGTCCTGTGAACCCAGAACATACGCTTGTGCCGGCAACGCGTGTGCGGTATCCCTGGTACTGCCCGCACGGAACACCACCTGAGCCTGGTCACACCCGACTGAGGCAGGACTCGCACAGGCTCCAGCCATCGTGCCTCTTGTGTGCCCTGGGCTCCTCATAAACGGCTCCTGGTACGTATCATGGCCTTGTACAGGCTCACTGGCGTTCTCGGAGGCACCGTCCATAGACCAGAACCTCCTGGTAACGAACGCCCCCTGATTCTTGTTCTAGTCGAACGCAAAACTTGTCATCAATGCGTTCAGGCGTGCGCCAGGACGCGCGCGGCTGCAGTGCATCGTGGCAGGCATCGGCGGCAGCTGCCCTGCGGGACGTTGGATGCGCTGTGCAGCGGCGCAACGACGTGCGAGGCGGCGGCGGCGGCGGCGACGGCGCAAGTCGTCCCCGCCAGGAACGGGGTCACAGCATAGGTGTATAGCTGTCGGTGTCCATTGAGCGTTGGGATTAGAAGATAAACGTATTTACCCATGACAAGTGATAACGATGCGAACCCTTGTACTGTTCGGATATGCAGACACTAGCTGGAGGCACTTTCCGACAGACGTTCTCTGTCAGCGTCGCGAAAATCGGAAGCTCGTCCCGAATCGATCCGTCGTAAGGCAGCAGCAGCAGCAGCAGCAGCAGCAGCACTGAGCAGGTGTCCAAGATCCCACGTGTCCAGCTCTGGATTCTCGCGTGGGCCTCGAAGGTAACGTCAACTCCGGCGAACAGGTTCCGTTTCCATCTGAAAAAGTCCCTTTTCGATGCTGCGGATATATTGATACACGCTTACGCGCTGCTCGTGTCCGTCCGAGGTATCCGGCGATACCGGAAGCGTGCCGTTCGCGACCACTGGGCCCAGCCTCGACGTCTTTTGGAGCCTCATGATGCGTGCTCCATGACAGTACGGCTGGATCGGTTCACGTATCGTGTCGTGTACGAAGGACCTCCGGTCCGATTTTTCCCGGTCGTTGCGCACTCATGCCGCTGGGTTGTCCCCAAGCGTACAGAGCCTCGTGAATCGCGCCGGGCGTGCGTCCATCGAGCGATAGCCCCGCACCAAGTTGTTAGAGGCGGCGCTAAGCGCACACGCACCAGCACGTCGACTAGCTGCTAGTCGGGAGGCATTTCATCGAGCAGGACGAGCACGCAGGTTCACGGATTCAGCAGCACATCGACTAGCTGCTAGTCGGGAGGCATTTCATCGAGCAGGACGAGCATGCAGGTTCACGGATTCGTTCACCTCGTCACTCGCGTAAGCCGAGCAAAGGTCCGCGTATCGAAACGTCGACACACGCGATACATGGTGGTGAAGGAGAAACGCGCTCCCCAGAATTCTTTCTAACTGCCAAGTGTCTCCAAGGCAACGTGGCGCGAGTGCAGGTCAGTGTACGCAGGCTGTCGGAGCATAAATCGATAACGATGAATACCGGTCCCGCATAGAATGAATCAAGTCGCATGCTGATGCCCTTCGCGGCATAGCAAAGCCGTTCTGCCTCCGTGGTGCACCTGCGCCAGCGCCACAGGCGCTATGGAGGGTGCTTATGAAAGACTCGACCCACCGTGGAACGTTCGACACGACCGTTTTCTCCAGACGGGTGCTTGGTAAATGCAACTTGGGGGTAGCGTCAAGCACGAGCAACGCTTTATCCAATCTCTATATTCTTTCGTGCCTTCGCAGGCATCTCCAGCCTGTGTAAAAAACCCCTCTGTCCATCGAGAAAAATCATCGACGCCAGCGCATGATGCCGCTGCGCGCGCGCTGCACCGCACCGCACGGGACCATCGCCAGTCCATTCATTTCGTCTCGAAATAACCAGCGACGATTCCCGTTTCGGAACGTGTAACGTGATTCGTTCAGTGTGAGACACATTCAGCTTCGTACTCAGCTTGAATTCGTCTTTGGAACGGAACATGGATCCTAACAGGAAGAAACTGTGCTGTTTTTTGGGATTATTTTTGCCAGCAGGCAAGCTGCTAACCAAAAGAAAGCAACGGAAACGTGAGAGTAGCGCTTTCGCGGGGAGGTGCTCGCCTGCGCTGACGCTCTGCGCAGTCACGACGTCAGAACAGACGCCGAAGCCTGTACAGTCAACGGCTGCTGAAGACTCCGCGGAAAGCGAGCTGCAGCTGCAGCTTCTGGGTCCGTTGCGTAGGCGCTCGCTATGGGAGCGCGTCGACCACTACCGTCAGCAGGTGGCCGCGGAAACCCCAAGTCTACCCTCAACCCGGAACGCCCTGTTGAGCAACTTTGTTCCACGGAACAAAGCTGCTGCTGAAGAGGGTCTTGGTCTCGAGTGGGACGAGGCTATCGAGGAACTGGCCTGCGGTGCACCGGCGACGATATGCCCTGTGATTCGCTTCACCTGTCGCCGAGGACACGTGGTTTCAGTGGCAGCGAATAGCAAGCTCGCTTCCCGGGGTGAATGCCCTGTTTGTCAGTATGCGGCGCGCTGCGGACGGGCGTCGTCTTTGAGGGAGTATCGACCTCTGCAAAGCAAGCGCTTTGAGCGCTACACGCTCGACATGCTCAAGGCTGCTGCAATGGAACGCGGCGGCGAGCTCCTCTCCACGGAATACGTCAATGCACGTCGGAAGCTGCTCTGGCGCTGTGGACAGTGTAAGCACGAGTGGTTCGCTACGACGGACAATATTTTGAGACTCGGTTCGTGGTGTCCAAAGTGCGCTCGCCGCCAGGGCCGTAATCGTGTAACGCTTGCAGATATGCAGGCCATTGCGGATATGCATGGTGGAGTGTGTCTGTCGAAAGAGTATCGGGGTGCCATGGTTCCACTACAGTTTCGTTGTGCAGAGGGTCACGAGTTCTGGGCGAACCCGAATAACATACGGCGAGGGATTCGTGGCCATGGAACGCAGCGCAAGCCGAGCTGGTGCCCGCACTGCGCGCGTGAGCGCCGCCAAAAGTCTTGAGTCCAGCACGCTGTGCCCAGTGCTCGAGAGCCTGCACACAACCAACGACATTCGTCGCTGGTTTGATGGACTCCGAGCATTTCAAAGCAGCA
>Ga0123519_10016505_pt1 | contig 10245 bp, 9 predicted proteins | sample YelNatPaOPRAMG02_FD_87396 | JGI IMG/M metagenome (GOLD analysis project Ga0123519, IMG submission 87396) | Hot spring microbial communities from Yellowstone National Park - Yellowstone National Park OP-RAMG-02 (version 2) | ecosystem: Environmental > Aquatic > Thermal springs > Hot (42-90C) ...
ATATTAATAATGTACTTGTTGAAATTGTTGAAAACTTGGTATGGCTTGCCTGCATTGCTACCACCTTTTGTTGATTTTAACGTGAAACAAGTCTCTAAATGCATATTTATTGTCTCTTTAATCTCTCTTTTATACTAATGAGTTTCAACTTAGATAGCAAATGTTTCAACAATGAAATGTTGAAAACTCTGTTGAAAACCTGTACACATTGTTGATAGCATTGCAAGATAGCCTTGAAGTGAGCAAGTTTTGCACAAAGTTTTGAACAATGAAAACGGGTTTTCAACAATTTCAGGGGAGTTTTCAACAAAGTTTTGAACATTTCCAGCAAATGTTTCAACAATGACCAATGCTTAATTGCCCAGTACCGTGTTCAAATCGTAGATGATACTGGTCAGCTCCTTGTCCTTGTTCAGGCTGGTCTTCACCCGGTTGTAGGCGTGAAGCACGGTGGAATGATTCTTGCCGAACATCTGTCCGATTTGCTGGAGCGGCAGCTGCGCCCTCTCGCGGAGCAGGTACATCGCTATTTGTCGCGCCATCAACACCTCGCGGCTGCGCTGGTCGCCTAAAATGTCCTGTGTGGTCAGTCCGAACCTCTGGCACACTGCCTGTAGCACCGCCTGCTCGGTGGGCACGGTATGCACCTGCTTCTCATCCACATAGTGGCGTGCCAGCACCTCGTTGGCGAGCTGCAGGGTAATTGGCTTGCCATGCACGGAGGCGCGGGCGGCGATGGAAATCAACACCCCCTCGAGGGTGCGCACATTGCCCTCTACTGCGTAGGCGATGTGGTAGATAACCTGGTCGGGAACCTGAATCCCCTCTATTTGTGCACGTTTTTGCAAAATAGCTACACGGGTTTCAAATTCCGGCGGCGCGATGTCCGCAATCAGCCCTGCCTCGAAACGGGAGCGCAATCGGTCGTCCATTGCGTGCAGCTCGCGCGGGGGACGGTCGCTGGCGAATACCACCTGCCTGCCCATCTGGTAAAGGGTGTTGAAAGTGTGGAAGAACTCCTCTTTGGTGTGTTCCTTGCCGGCGATGAACTGGATATCGTCCACCAGCCACACGTCCACGTTGCGGTACTTCTGGCGGAAGGCATCGATGCGTTGCTCGCGCAGGGCGGTGATATACTGCTGGGCAAAGGTTTCGCCGGAAAGGTAAGCCACGCGCAGGCGGGGATGCGCCTGAAGCACGTAGTGCCCGATGGCGTGCATCAGGTGCGTCTTGCCCAGACCGGCTCCTCCGTAAATGAACAGGGGGTTATAGCTCTGACCCGGCGCGCGCGCCACCGACATCGCCCCCGCCTGTGCCAGCCGGTTGGAGTTGCCCACCACGAAGTTCTCAAACGTATACTTGGGGTTCAGCGACGGTTTCTCGATGGGAACAGGCTCCGGCTCCAGCGCAAGCGTAACCGGCTGTGTAGCAGGCGGAGCCTCCTCTACGGGCGATTCTCCAAGCATCGGACGCTTCTCAGGGGGCAGGTGGACGATGGAAACCTCTATCGCCTTACCCAGATGCTGGGAAAGCACCTCGCGCACCAGATTGCCGTAGCGTTTGGTCACCCACTCGCAGGCAAAGGGGCTGGGCGCGCCGAGGGTCACCCGCTCGCCATCAAAGGAGACTGGTCTCATGCTCTTGAACCACGATTCGAAAGAGGGCTTGTTCACGCGGTTCGCCAGGGTGTGCATCGCGCGGTCCCAGGCACGGCGTAGCGCCAGCGTGTTTTCGTCCTCGCCCAGGTGCAGCTGGTCGTCCACCTCGTCGTCGCCCTCCTTTCCTCGTCCAAAGCCGAATTATAGCAGAATCGCCGCGCGGTGACAACGCGAAATTTGTTTATGCCTGCAGGATGTACACGCCGACACTGCCGATGCCGGGCACGGCGTGTAGCGGGTAGATTGCCCCTGTGCTTCCGCCGATGAGGTCGGTCGCCATCTGTCGGTGCTCTCCCGCATCCACCAGCACCGCGCCGCTGCTGCCGTCGGTCAGTACAGCCAGCAGGATGTCGTGCGTGGCAGGGCAGACCAGCGCCACCCAGTCCACCAACCCCCGCGCCTGTACGCGGATAGACCTCCACAAGCCCGGCTCCGGCACGAAAATGCGGCTGCCGGTGCGACAGACAAGCAGGTCGGGGTCACACTCCACCTCCGGCGCGAACGCAGGTAGGGACAACAGCCAGTGCAGGTAGGTGCGGATAAACATCGCCAGCGCGTACACGTGGTCGGGATAGGCGAGCTTCGTCTCCGGAAAGCCTTCCAGCGGATGCAGGTAGCCTGCTGCCGCGTGCAGGGCACGGGTTGCACCGGCAAACCAGCGGGCATCGCGCTCCAGCGAGAAAGCCCACAGCGCGCCGCGCGCCGCCTCGATGCTCGCGTCCACGAACCCGCTGGTGCTACCCTCTCCCGCCAGCACTTCACCCGCCTCTCCGATGCCCTCCATCTGTGTCGTCAGCTGCCACAGGCTCAGCCACCGCATGAGTCTCAGCGCACCCTCCCTGACAGACTCGTGCGGGTACGCCCGATACAGGCGGGCCAGCCCTTCCACCGCGCCGACCGCCGCGAAAACGTCGTCGTGCAGGTTCGGAAACCGCTCGGCGGGCAGCACCGAGCCGGGCGACAACGGCTGGCAGACATCGCGCACCAGATACTCTGCTAGGCGGTTGGCGGCGTGCATATAGGCTTCGGTTTCGGTGAGGCTGTAGGCAGCGCACATCACGGAGATAATCGCGCCCATGATGCCCCTGCCATTGCCTCCCTGCACGGTGCCGTCGGTCTGCACCAGCTCGCCGTCGTAAGTGCCGGTGGCTCCCCGCTTCAGGAGCAGCCAGGAAACCCCGTTCAACGCCACGCGCGCGCACAACTCGGAACCCGTGTCGCGGTGCAGCTGCAACATCTGCTGAATCGCACGGGCGTTGCGGTACAGGCTGAATCGCCGCTGACCCGTGATGTCGGAACCTCGCTTGCGTTCGTCGATCGTGTCCCAGCACGCCCCGCTGTTGCTGCTCTGCGCGTTGAGCACCTGAAAATCCATCGCGCTGTTCATGGCGAGGCGAGCCGTCCACACCGCCGTCTCGTCGCCGGAGAAACGGTTCCAGTCCATCAGCGCTTTCGCCGCGGCGAGGGTGAACACACTGAACCTGCGGTCGCCGGGCGAGACACGCAGAACCACCTGGTCCTCGGCGAAGTGCCACCGTTGCTCGGGGTTCAGCAGGATAGCAACCGCGCTTTGCGCTGCCGCCCGCAGCTGCATCAGCGGCAGGGCACCTTCCTCCGCCGGAAGCAGGGCAGCCCTGTATTCCACATGTTGCACGGGGTCCGCCTCCTTTTCTGTGTGCCCCTCATAGTGGACGTGCAGGCGCAGAGTCTGCTGGTGCAGAGGAGCGGCAGGAAGAGTCCATACCAGCCGATGGTCTCCTTCCAGATGCAGCGAAGTGGGCTTTGCCGGTTCCAGCGTCACCACCGAGAGCGCGCCTCGCGCCGAGACCAGCACTACCGACGGATAAGGGCACAAAAAGGTCTTTGTGTTCAGTACCTGTGACATGAAGTTACACAAAAAGCGCACTTCCGCCTGAATCGATCCGTAGCTTAGAAAGTGCATTTGCAGGTGCAAATTGCCTTCTTCCTCGCGCAGAAGGATTTCCCAGCGCACCGGAACGCCATCTATCAGACGTTCGTCCCACAGCACAACCTCTTCCGCGGCACAACTGCAGTTTCGCACGAAAAGGGCGTGTCGCTCGTGGGAGGTCTGGAGTTCCACAGGGGGTAAAGGTGCGTGAACGCCCAGCAACGGCTCCTCCGTTCTGCCCGAAATCAGGGCTAACGTAAAGGTGCCGTCTTCGCGGTGGTAAAGCCGGTAGCGTCCTATCGTAATCGGCTGTGCCCTGTCCCTTTTTTCGGCGGTCTGCGCGCTCATCCCAATAACTCTATCGGAGAGGCTTCCGCTCTACCTGACCCGCAACGATACGAGAAATCGGGTATTGCGCTTATTCAGGACATTCAGGTATGATTATTCGGAAGATGAAGAGACTGCAACTGGCTCTGCCTCACGAACACGGCGCATGGATGATGTGGCTCGCGCCGCTGGCAGTGGGACTGGCGGGCACGCCCTGGCACCTGTCTAAACCGCTGCTGGCAGGCGCGGTGCTGTTTGCCTATCTCGCCTCGTCCTGCCTGCTGCAGGCTTTGCGCCACCGGCGTGAGGCGGCTTTCTGGTTGCGCTGGGCTTTCGGCTACGGGTTGGCAGCGGCGGTATTTGGCGTGCCCGTTTTGTGGATGCGTCCCCTGTTGCTGGCAGTGGGTGGGGTGGCGTTGCTGGGGTTTGCCGTGAACGCATGGTTTGCGCACCATCGCAACGAGCGGCATCTCATCAACGACCTGGTGGCGATGGCTGGGCTGAATCTGGCGGCGGTGGCCGGGTACGTGGCTGGCACGGGACGATGGGATGCGGCGGCATGGGAACTGTGGGGGCTGAACCTGCTCTACTTCTTCGGAACCGCATTACACGTCAAGTCGGTGATTCGCGAGCGCAACAACCGGCTGATGAAATGGGTAGCGGTGTCCTACGCCCTGGGGATACCGGCTGCGTTGTGGGCAACCGGGCAACCCCTGCTGGCGGGGGCATATCTGCCCGCCGCCGTACGCACGCTGGCTATTCCACAGAATCACCGCCTCAAGGCGATAGCGCTGGGGATGGCGGAAATCGTCTGCTCGTTGTGGTTTATGGTCTGGCTGATTGTGTGGACGCGGCTCACTGGTTGACAAAACACCCCCTTTTCCCCCATAATGAGGAGGTGAGCTTTCACGCAGGAGGATAGGATGAGCGCAACGCATGTGACGACAGACCAGTTCGATGCCGAGGTGCTCCAATCGAGCGTGCCCGTTCTGGTGGATTTCTGGGCGGTGTGGTGCGGTCCGTGCCGGGCGATTGCCCCGCACGTGGACGCCATCGCGCAGGAGTACGCCGGCAGGGCAAAGGTCGTGAAGGTCAACGTGGACGAGGAGCCGGAGATTGCCCTGCGCTACGGCATCCAGAGCATCCCCACCCTGCTGTTCTTCAAGGACGGTAAGGTGCAGGATATGATTGTGGGTGTCGTGCCCAAGCAGACCATTGTGCAGAAGCTGGAGGCACTGCTGTAGCCGAATGGCGCGCATCGCCCCGTTCCGCGGCGTGCGCTATGCGCTTTCCGAACTGAAGCCGTGCGTCGCGCCGCCATACGATGTGGTCACTCCGCCGGAGCGCGAGCAGCTCCGGCAGTTCCCTTATAATATCACTCATTTGACTCTGCCCGATAGCTACGAGCAGGCAGCGCAACGGTGGCACGAGTGGCGAAGCAAGGGCGTCCTGCAGGAAGACTCCCGACCAGCGATGTACCTGCTGGAACAGGTGTTCACCCATCCCGCCACCGGAGAGACCCTTCGGCGACTCGCACTGGTGTGCCTGATGGCGCTGGAGGAGTACGGGGCGGGCGTGGTGTTGCCCCACGAAAACACGCAGGCGCGCGCGAAGGAAGACCGCCTGCAGCTTCTGCGCGCCACCGAAGCCAATCTGGAACCCATCTACGGTCTGGTGGAGGGCGACCTGTTTCCGTTGCTGGAATCGCTGGTTCTGACCGCGCCGACAGTAGCGGAGGTGGAGTACACGGACGGACAGCACCGCTTGCGCCGGGTCGAGGACACCGCAATACTCCAACAGCTGGCGGCGCGGGTCGCTGGGGCGCGGGTGTGGATTGCCGACGGGCATCACCGTTACGAGACGTGCCTGCAGTACCGTCGCGAGCGCCGCGCCGCCGAGGGCAACCCGTCGCAGCTTCAGCCTTACGACTGGCTGATGATTGCGCTGACGCCTCTGGAAGACCCCGGCGTGGTGATATTGCCCACACATCGGGTGATCCCGCAGGCTTCGGAACAGGTGCTGGCGCGGCTGCCGGAATACCTGATGCAGTGGTTTGACGTGCAACGCTGTCCCGCGCACGAGGTGGTGCATGCCCTGCAGGCTGAACGACCGCGCCGGGGTTTTGCAGCGGTGATGCGGGACGGACAGGCGTTTGTGGCATGGTTGAAGGAGGGCATCGCCGGGGAGACGCTCGTGCCCGGCGAACACAGCGCGACCTACCGGCGGCTGGACGTCACCCTGCTGCAGGCTCTGGTGCTGGAGCCGCTGTTTGGCATCACCCCTCGCCATCTGGAGCGCGCCGAGGGTATCCGCTATACGCGCGACGAGGGAGAAGCCGTCCGGTGGGTGCTGCAGGGTGAGGCGGCGGTGGCTTTCTTGCTGAACCCGCCCAGCGTACAGGAGGTGCGGGAGGTCGCGCTGGCAGGCGAAAAGATGCCCCCCAAGTCCACCTACTTTTACCCCAAGTTGCTCAGCGGGCTGGTGATGCGGGCACTGTCATTGTAAGCGCAAGCCAAGAATCTGAGAAGCCCTTTGCTGACGCTCAGGGTGACGGAGAACAAGGTGTTTCATTTGCACTCAGCATGACAGGAAAGTGTCTTTGCAGTCGCTGGGGCAAGTCTTGAGGCGGTTTATCGAACGCTCATCCAAACGCGTCACGTAAAATTTTCGAAAATTTCCCGCCGAATCCCCCAAAAACCGCTTGAATGGCACGAATCTTGCCTTATATATAGAGTGGGAAAGGATGTGAGGAAATGAACGCAAGACGATGGACAGGAATCGCTGTCGCGTGCTTGATGGGGGTCCTGGCGTGTCTGCCGGTGGGTGCTGTAACTTTTACGGACACCGATGGGTACGGCATCCAGTACACGGCGACGGTCGAACCACAATCGGGATCCGTTTACAGCGTGTCCGTGACTATTGACACCACAGGTTACACAGGAAGCCAGACCGCACGTTTGGACTGGTTTCGGCTGAAACTGTCGCCGCAGTCTCCGGCAAGCGTGACCAATTTGAACTTGCCTGCTGGCTATTCCTACGGCGGCACATCGGGTGGAGGCATTATTATCCAGACACCGGATGTCGGTCCTCCCTCAATGACGCCCGACGGAAACGAGATCGTTATTCCCACCTCAGGAACAAAGCCGGTTATTCTCTTCGGCTTTTGGGTTGATTTGAACAACACTCATTTGATGACTGACGGATGGCCGTACCAGGCACGTTACCTGTTCCAAAAGCCAGAGGGAGGCTATAAAAACGACATTATCAGCCGAAACATGCAGCCTCAGGGCGGCGTCATCCCTGAGCCGGCGACGCTGGTGCTGTTCGGCATGGGGCTGGTTGCGCCGCTGGCGGCTCGCTGGCGCAAACCCTAACCGTACCGTGACCCGGACGAGCAGTCGCCGCCGGAGAAACCTCCGGCGGCTTTTCGTTTTGCGGGTGATTGAAACTTTTTGGAGAGACCCGTCGTCTATAGCAAACGGCGCATCGAGGCGAGGTATCCCAGAGATTCTTCGCTAACGCTCAGAATGACAGGTCTTTTGTCATGCTGAACGGAGTGAAGCATCTCAGAGATTCTTCGCTAACGCTCAGAATGACAGAGAATACGCTCAGAAGGTCAGGGAATACGTTCCGAAGGGCATGGAGCGCGTAACGAAAAACAAGTAGCCCATTGAGGACGATGTCGCATCGGAGGAAGACGCCTATCTAAATGACCTGACGCACCTCGCAAAAACGCCCACCGCGGCGCAACTGGCACACCGCAGGGGGGTGTTTTTGTGCCTCTGCGGGGTGGCACCTTGACAATCACCAATAAGGAGGTTCGAAACGATGGCGTTCGAATTCGCCGCAGGCATGTCCCTGCCCGGTTACTTCCGTGCTGAGACCGTCCGTCGCGTGGTCGAATACGGGCACGAGCTGGCGCACCTGCTGGGCTTCGAGAAGGTGGGCGACATCTTCGACGTGGACGCCGATACCATCCGCGATGCCGTGGAGGTGGTCTATCGGGCGCACGAAGTGGACGAGCTGGAGGACGAGCCTGCCCGCGCATCGAGGCTCGATGTGGTCGACGAGCGGATACGTCAGATTGCGCAGGTTGCGGACAGATACGCGTGTCGGGCAACGGGGTCGCGGCGGGAGAGCCCGCTGGTCCCCGAAGGCTACGAGGTGTATCCGTCGCGCATGATTGGCTTCGTCGCGGTCTGCGGAGAGGGCTGCGGTCCGGTGTACTTCGTCTTTGCGCGGTATCCGCGGGAGGCAGCGCTGATTGACCCGAATATCACCAGCGTGTGGTCGGCTTTGTCAGACCCCAGCGAAAAGAGTGCCTTGCGCGTTTCCGAAGCGCACCTCGTGCAGTGCCACCTGCGCCATGTGTGGCTGTTTCGGCTGGTCAAGAAACGCTTCCGATACCTGCGCCTGTGGGTACAGGATGACGGCGAGTTCTGGCAGAAAGAGGACGTAGACCTGCTGTTGGGCAAAGCCAGGGTATATGCCACCTTCCTGAGCCTCGTGTCGAATCATCTGCAGGAAAACGGCTACGAGGTCATCGTGCCCGACGGCGAAGCACCGCTGACAGAGTAACGGAAAGAAAGCCATTCCGGGGGTCGCGCCCCCGCGTGACCCCCGGCAGCATCCTCTCCCCTAGAGCTGCCCACCGGTGACGCTGTATGCCTCGCCTGTGATGTAACTCGCCTCGTCCGAGGCGAGGAACACCAGCAGGTTCGTCACGTCATCGTAGGTGCAGCCGCGTCCCAGAGGAACCTGGTCCTCATACTTGCGCCGTACCTGCTCGACCGTCAATCCCCACTTGCGGGCGTACTGCTCATACAGGCTGTCACGCCACAGGGGAGAATCCAGCAGGTTGCCCGGGCAGATGGCGTTCACCCGCACGCCGTACGGCGCGAGGTCCAGCGCGATGCTCTGCGTCAACCCGATGCCCCCGAACTTGCTCGCCGCATACGCGCTGTTGCGGAACGAACCCTTCTTGCCCGACTTGGAGTTAATCTGAATGATGACGCCGCTCTTCTGCTGCACCATCACCTTCGCCGCCTCACGTGCGCACAGGAAGTAACCGTACAGGTTCACGTCCACCACCTTTTTCCACTGCTCGGCGGGGAACTCGGTGATGTCGTGCGCAATCAGGATGCCCGCGTTGGCGACCATGATGTCCAGCTTGCCGAACGCCTGCACGTGGCGCTGCACCATCTCGGTCACATCTGCCTCGCTGGTCACGTCGCATTTCACCACCAGCGTTTTGCACCAGGGGAACTCGGACTCGATATGCTGTGCCACGCCCTGCGCTTTTTCCACCTGCAGGTCCGCCAGAGTCACGCCGATGCATCCCTCGCGGGCGAGGCGAATGGCGATGGCTTCGCCCAGTCCCTGCGCGGCTCCGGTCACGATAGCGGTTTTGCCCTCGAGACGTTTCATCGGTGTCTCTCCCTCCCTGCACGGGACAGGTTCACCGCGAGGAAGGCGCAATCCTGCCGAATCGGACATTCCCTTCGATATTGCTTTTCTCGTGCGCCGGTGCTACAATACACACCGGTAATCTTTTCTGCGAAAGGAGGAAGGAAGGTATGAGACCCGTCAGGTTTCTGGGCGTACCCCTGCTGGCGGGGGTACTGGCGGCGGCGGTCGCCGCGCAAACATTCCCCATCACCGATTTCGAGACGTTCCCCGCGCCGTCCTCAAACGGTTCGGTGATGTTCCGCCAGCCCAGCTTCTCGGGGTCTACCAGTGGTTTCCTCGACACCAGCATCAACACCAGTCAGGTGGTAACCGACCGGGCGTACAGCGGCACCAAGTCGCTGAAGGCGAACTGGAAGTTCAAGCCTAATCAGCCAGCGGCCTGGCTGCGACTTACGACCTATCAGACTGCCAATCTGGGGAATCCCGCTCTCGATTTCGCGCACGCGCTCCGCTTCAAGATTTACGTAGCGAGCGGAACGCCGGACGTGTACGTCACGCTGGGTGTGCGCGAGACCAACACCACCGCGCCCATTGGTGGGAACGGTGGAGCGAGCGGCGGCATCGAGTGGATTGGCGCCACAAGCGTAGACCCGGGCTATGTGCGCCCCGTCGGCAAGCTGATTACCGCCAAAGACCGGTGGGTGGAGGTGGTATTCAACATCCCGGTGGAACCGGTGCTGCCCTTTGCCGGTAGCACGGCGAACGGTGTGCTGGACGTGCCTCGCGGTACTCTGGAGAACATCTCCTTCACACCGGTGGAGGCAGGTGCCGTAGGTCCATATCTGATAGGACTTACGCAGTTGGATTGAGGTCATAGGTGGGATGAGCCAGAAAAGCTCTTATCGCTTCCCGAAGCAGGGCTAACTTCGCCTCATACCAAAT
>Ga0123519_10016509_pt1 | contig 10244 bp, 5 predicted proteins | sample YelNatPaOPRAMG02_FD_87396 | JGI IMG/M metagenome (GOLD analysis project Ga0123519, IMG submission 87396) | Hot spring microbial communities from Yellowstone National Park - Yellowstone National Park OP-RAMG-02 (version 2) | ecosystem: Environmental > Aquatic > Thermal springs > Hot (42-90C) ...
ATAAGCCTTTCAAGCTCTAACAATATAGCCCTTATGTATCTTGCTTTTGGCGGTATATCTATATCGTATATTTTTTCCACTGCTTTTACAAAAGCCAAAGAATGAGCCACGCTGTGATCACCAGATATTCTTTCAGATAGTTTTAGGCCCTCTTCTGGGGTTTTGCCTTCTGAAAGCTTTTCTATGCCTTTGTGTTTGTAAAAATGCCTTATTTCAAGTTTTAGTATGGGCTCTCCTATCAAGGTAAATCTAAAATGTCCCGGTTCTATGATACCAGCGTGTATTGGTCCTACAAGTATCTTAAAAGAACCTTCTGGGTCAAAATCTTCGTAAGGATAGGTCTTATATCCTTCGTATTTTATATTCATATTGGCATCTTTTCTTAGTGGGTGAAAATCCTTTGGATAGTTTTCTGGAAAAAGCATAAGGGGTCTTAAATTTGGATGACCCTCTGGTATAAGACCAAACATATCATAGATTTCTCTTTCATACCAATCAAGCACAGGTATATCTATGTGAGGGAATGTATCTTTTGCATTTAGTTCTACAGTGTTTAGTTTTTTGCTTTTAATATCACAGAATAAATATCTTATTTTAAATACACCTTCTTTTTCTAAATCATCGCTGACAAACACCCCTAAAAACTGATGATCATCAGAGTGCAAAAGAGATTCTATATAGTGCTTCATCTTCTAACCCCTATTGTATAAACGGCGTTTTCCAATAAAGATTTTATATCGTTTGGTATGAAAAGCCCAAGACCCACAATCAAGATAATAAGTATTCCCATAGGTATAAGCATAAACATATGCTCTTTTTTCTGCTCAAACGTTGGTTCTCTTGTTAGCATACCAAAAAAGCTTTCTATAAAACCAAAAAAGATAAGAGAAAGGGCTAATAGCACCACTATCCCTTGCCATATAAAGCCTTCTTTAAACGCCGAGATAAGCGTAAGAAATTCTGAGATAAAGAGTAAAAACGGCGGAGCTCCTGTTATGGCAAAAACCCCAACGGCTAAAAACGTTGCTGTTATAGGAAGTATCTTAAATAAACCTTTTATGTCTTTGATGCTTTTAGTATGAAGATTTACCAATATAGAACCGCTTGACATAAACATAAGGGCTTTTGTTAAAGCGTGTGCTATAAGCCCCAGAAGACTTGCAAATATACCTTCAAAAGACCCAAGCCCCAAGCTAAAAGCCAATATACCCATATGCTCCATTGTAGAGTAAGCCAAGAGCCTTTTGTAATCCCTTGAACGGGGTATAAATATAGAAGCAAGCACAATACTAAAAAGCCCTATGTAAAGCATCGTATCGTAGGTAAATGCTCCAATTCCGGCTTTTGATTCTATGCTAAATATCCTTATTATCGTATAAAAAGAACAGCTCAAAAGCACCGAGGACATCAAGGCACTTATAGGTGTGGGAGCTTCGGAGTGAGCATCCGGTAGCCAAAAATGAAGGGGTGCCAAACCCATCTTTGTACCAAAACCAACCAACACGAAGACAAACGCTATCTTAAGAAGGTTTTTGTCTATCTTATCTGCTATAGGCATTATATTTTGCCAGTCCAAAGAGTACAACCCACCACCGATGATATTTATAACCCCAAAGTATATGAGTATTATCCCAAAAAGAGCAAGGGCTATGCCAAGAGAACAAAGCATTATATACTTCCAAGAGGCTTCTACGGCTGTTTTATTTTTATAAAAGCTTATCAAAAACGTAGTGGATAGCGTAGTGGCTTCTATGCTTACCCACATGATACCCAAATTGCTTGTGCTAACCAACAAAAGCATACTAAACATAAATGTGTTTATCCAAAGATAAAACTCTTTTAGCTTTGATTCTTTTAGACTTTTCTCTTTTTCCAAATATCCAATACTGTATAAATATGTTAAAAACCCTACGACACTTACAATACCTATTAGTACAATATTTAAACTATCTAAGGTGAAGTATGTCCCGTAGTAAGGACCGTTTGTTTTTAGGCTTTTAAAAAGATACAAAAATATAACCACATTTATAAACTGCAAGAACGCTTGAATATACTTATTTTTATTAAAATCCAAAAACGGTATAACAACTATTCCTATTAGCTCTGTTAATAAAAGAAGTGTAATCATTCTTTCAAATCCGACAATTTGGAAGTGTCTATGCTTTCAAGTGTGTCTTTGATATGGAATATGAGTATGCCAGCCATGATAGCACCCACAAACACATCGAAGAACACGCCTATTTCCACTATGAGGGGCAAACCTTTTACCGTTGAAGTGGCCCCAAGTATTATGCCGTTTTCTAATGTAAGAAATCCTATTATCTGTATAAGGGCTTTTTTTCTGGCAAGCATAAGAAATATCCCAACAAAGATAATGGACAGCCCTATAGCTAAAACTTTTTGCATAGTGCCGTTGTCAGTACTACAATAAAATGTGTTGCTTGTGATATAAAAAGAGAATATAACTATAAATATACATATAAGCACAGAGTAGGTAAAATTTACAAAGGGTTTTACATTTTCGTCTTCTACTATTTTATCTGTTATCTTTTTCATCACAAATGGAATGAGTATACCTTTTATTAAAAGCGTTAAAACTGCCGATAGTATAAGCTCATAATCAAAATAATAAAACACGCTCAAAAACATGGTGATGCTAAGGGCTATTGACTGGGCTGTGTAGGTTTTTATGGCAAAATCAAGCCTATGACTGGCAGTTTGAAGTATAGCAAAAAACAACGACAAAGCTGCCATAAACTCCACAAACTCGCTTAAACTAATGTTTAAATTCATAGTCCCTCCTTAAACATAGTAAAGCACAAACCCCAGTGTTGCCAATGCAAAGGATATCATCAGAAGATCTGGTATCCTAAAAAACCTAAATTTCGCCACAGATAGCTCCAATAAGGCTATTGGTATAGAGAATATTATGACTTTTATGATATAAAACAATATATTTAGAAGCATGTTTGAAGAGTATAAAAACGGCAAAAAGATATTGCTGGCTATGCTTATAAACAAAAGTAGTTTCATATAAGAACTAAGTTCAAATATGGCCAAGTATTTACCGCTTGCTTCCAATATCATCGCTTCGTGCACCATTGTAAGCTCTAAATGAGTTTCGGGATTGTCAAAGGGGATCCTTGCATTTTCTGCCATTGATACAAAAAACAAAGCCAAAAGGCTAAACACATAGGCTATGGGCACATTAAAAGAATGACTATGGGCTTTTACAAATATCTCGCTTATATTTGATGTACCGTACTCCAAAGAAAATGTAAACATAATCATCATAAGTGTGGGCTCTGCCAAAGAAGCTATCGTCATCTCCCTTGCAGAACCAAGCCCTCCAAAAGAAGACCCTTGGTCTAAACCGTAAAGTGCTATAAAAAACGTAGATAAACCAAGTACGTACATAAAGGCTATAACATCCCCTGTAAAAGACAAAAGCGTGTTTGGGCTAAAAATAGGAATAAAAGATGCGCTTATGATTGTAGCCAAAAGTACTACGATAGGAGCTATCTTTGATATAAAAGATGCGTCTTTTGATATTACGGGCTCTTTTCTAAAAAGCTTTATAAGGTCTTTGTAGGGTTGTAAAATAGATGGTCCTTTTTGACCTCTTAGATTTAATTTTATTTTATGTATAAAACCCTTTATAGCTGGAGCTAAGGCTATAAATATAACAATCTGTAAAATACCTATTACGATGTTACCCATATATCTTACTTACCCATATTAAGATTATCAGCGTTATAGCCATATAGAGTATGTATACGTGTATAATACCTGGTTGGATTTTATACTTTAATGTTTGGAGTTTGTTTAATAAGCTTTTAGCAATAAAACCATAAATACCATCAAAGATATCTAACCCATCTTTGTATAGTTTGGAAGTGATTTTCTTTATAGGCTGAGAAAACCCTTCTGGGCTATACTGGGCTGATAGAGGTACATCCTCTTGTCCGCAGGCCCATGTTTTGTAATAAATAGAGTGCTTTGAGATGTATTTGTTTAGATATATGCTTATCAAAAGCATGAAAACCATCAATATACCTATAAAAAACGGTGCTATAGAACCAAAGTTTTCAGGGGTTTTAATTTCAAATATCCCATTTACATGTATAGGTACTGGTATCAGGTTGTTTATCACATCTAATACAAAAACCGGCAAAACACCCACCAATAGGCAAGACAATGCCAATATACCCATGGATATTAGACCCATGGTTTTTATATCTTCTTTGCGTTTTATATCTTTTCTTGGGTTTCCTAAAAACGTCAGACCAAAGTATTTGACGGCGCTAAGCATGGCTATACCACCTGTAAGTGCCAAAAACGATGCAGATAAGGGCGATGCTATCCAAAGGTAATATCCTTTTACCTTCAAAGATAAAAGAAGGCTTTGATAAAGAAGCCACTCGCTTATAAAACCGTTAAAAGGAGGCAAAGCGACAAGGCTAAGCATCCCAACAAGGGTTATTGTACCAAGCTTAGGAGCGTATTTTATAGCCCCGCCAAGCTTTGCTATCTCTTGGGTATGGGCTCTTGCCATCAAAGACCCTGCACTCATAAACAAAAGGGATTTGAACAAAGAGTGATTTAATATATGAAACAACGAAGCCCCCAAAGCCAAAGCGTATAGATATTCTATATTTAGGCTTTTAAAAACCATAGCAAGTCCTATACCAACGTATATAATCCCTATATTTTCCATAGAAGAATAAGCGAGCATAGCTTTTAGGCGGTTTTGGACAGATGCGTTTAGGATGCCAAATAGCATAGTGATAGTTCCAATTGTTAGTATTAAAAGCCCAAAACTTGCGGGATATTGTTTTATAAAATAAAACCAATACCTTATAAACATATAAACAGGCATTTTTATCATAAGTCCAGACATAAGGGCGGATACAAAAGAAGGTGCCACAGGATGGGCTTTTGGCAACCAATTGTGAAGCCCTATAATACCTGCTTTCATACCAAATCCAAGCACTGAAAATAAAAATATCCATGTGGTCCAAAAGGTGTTTAGCGATAAGTTTTGCCAATGATCAAAGCTCAAAGAGATTGTATTTATATAAAATCCTACAAAACTAAGTAGTATAAAAGCTGTACCTATGTGTGTCATCACTATGTATATCAAAGATGCTTTGTAGTTTTCTTCTTTTTTAAAATCCCAGAGCACCAAGAAAAACGAGAGTATACTCATAACCTCCCAAAACAATAAAAATGTAAAAACGTTTGCACTTAGTAAGACCAATATCATAGATAGTATGAAAATGTTTTTTAACATTATTATTAAAATTTTTTTATCGTAGTTCTCTTCTTCTATGTAATCCAAGGTGTATATGCTGTTTATTGCACCGTTAAAAGCCACAATACCTATAAAAAACAACGACAGTCTATCTACGTAAAATGAGTATGTTATGTACTTTATGGCTGTGTTTAAATGTATTGTATTGTTATCACCTTTTATAAAAAGCGCTATACATCCTAAGAATATACCAATATATAGAAGGCTAAAACCTACCTCCAAAAACTTCCATAAATCCTTACTAACTTTCTTATAAAAAAACACGGTGCTTTTATTATAGCATATTTCTTAAATTTATATCTTATTTCTTTTGTCAAATTTAAAAATAAGCCTCAGTAAAAAAATAATGCCGAGGCCCATTATAGCTATAAGCTTCTTCATAGTGTCATACCATTTCTTACATCGCTCTAGTGTGCTGGTAGCATTTCTTACCTAAAAAGCCGGCAAGATGTAAGCCGGCTTTAAATATCTTAATTACCGCATTCTTCGCAATAACCTTTTTCTTTCATGACCTCGTCTAAAGGCATTAGGTTATCGCTTTCAACGAGTTTGCCTTTGTTGCCATTTTTTGGCTTTGAAGATGATGCACTGCTAACAGTTTTAGCTTGGGTGCTTTGGGAAGATGCCGCTATAGTGTGCTTTGAGCCGTTTTCTGAGCTATTGGGTGGCTGTGAGGCCGTGGCAGACTTGTCCTGTTCCTTAGATTCGAAATGCGATGTTATCGCTCTAGTTTCTTTTATGTCTTCATGCACGTATTTTCCTTCGGTTTTTATTTTAGCTGGCATAAAGGCGTAGTATGTGGCTTTTAGTCCGTATTTCCAAGCTTTTAGATAGACATCTATGATTTTGTTGGTGTCTCTGGTGTTGAAGTATAGGTTTCTTGAAATGGAAGAATCAATCCATTTTTGAAGGATGGCAGCTTGTTTTATATATATGTCTGTGTCTACTTCGTAGGCGGTTTTATATATGGCTTTTATATCTTTTGGTATCTCTTTTATACCTTGGATAGACCCTTGTTGGATCAATACATCTTCTCTTAGTTTATCCCAAAGACCAAGATCTTTTAGATCGTTTATGAAGTTTTCATTTACTTCTAAAAACCTTCCAGCTATGTTGGTTCTTGAATAGACCAAAGCGTAATAAGGCTCAAAGCTTTGAGAAGTGCCTGCTATTATAGATATCGTAGCTGTTGGGGCAAGCGTTGTCTGACAGGCGTTTCTTATACCTTGCTTTACTTTTTCTCTTAGTTCTTCCCAATTAAATGTTGGTAAAGTGTCGTCTTCTAATTTATCTTCACCGTACACATAATCATCCACAATATTTTTATAGTCTATAGAGCGATGGTATCGCATTTCACTTATGGCGTGGCATACTTGTCGAGGGTTGACGAGGGAACAGGCACTGGTAGTGTAAGAAATGCTTCCAGCACACTCATCTAAAAAGTCCTTATCTAAAAATCTTTCTCTAAAAAGATATTCCAGCGTGTCTATGGGGATTATACCCTTTGACCAGTCTGAACCTTCAAAGTTTGGATAAGTACCTCTTTCTTTGGCAAGCTCTGTGGAGGCATCTATAGCCACATAAGACATTGTTTCGCCTATTTTATCTAAAAGCCTAAAAGCTTCTTTTGACTCTACTGGAAGTTTTAGTTTTTCTATGAGATCCTGATACCCCATAAAACCAAGTCCTATTTTTCTGCTTTTCTTGGTCCCAGTTTCTACAGCGCTTAATGCATAGTAGTTTGCATCTATCACATTGTCTAAAAATCTTATAGCTTTTCTTGTAATAGCTTGGAATCTATCCCAGTCAAAAGTGCTATTTGATAAAAACTTAGGTAAAACCAAAGAACCTAAATTGCAAGACTCTATTGAATCGTAAGTGGATACCAAAAGCTGTTCGGTACATAGATTTGTTGTTAAAATTGTGCCGGTGTGTTTGTTGGGATGTCTTATGTTTATAGGGTCTTTGAAAGTATACCAGGGTTCTCCGGTCTCGGCGGTCTTTTCTATGGCTTCTTTGAAAAGCTCCATAGCTTTTATCTTTTTGTGTCTTATCTTACCAGATAAAGCTTTCCTTATACATTTTGAGTACTCTCTTGAAAACTTTTTGCCGTAGGTGTTTATGAGTTTTGGACAATCGGCTGGGTCAAAAAGATACCAGTCTCCGTTTTCTTCTACCCTTTTCATGAACTCATCATTTAAGAAAAGAGCTATTTTGAGGTTTTTAAACCTTTGGGAATCATCGCCCCATTTTCTTTTGGTCCTTATAAAATCAAACACGTCAAGATGCCACGGCTCTAAAGATGCCAGCGCTGAACCTCTTCTTCTTCCCCCTTGAGACACGGCTGTTATGGTCTCATCTATTATCTTCAAAAACGGTATGATACCAGAGGATTTACCTTGTATAGAGTGGATTATGCTATCTTTTGCCCTTAGTTTGGTAGCAGCAAGTCCCACACCACCGGCGTGTTTGTTCAGCATACCCACTTGTTTCACCGTTTCAAAGATTTTAGAAAGATCATCTTCCAGGTCAACTACAAAACAAGAAGAAAGCTGTGGGAACTTTGTGCCAGAGTTAAAAAGCGTGGGTGTAGATGGGATAAACTCCATACTTGACATCATGTTATAAAACTCTATAGCCCAGTGGTTTCTTTCTTCTTCGGTTTTTTCTACGATAGCTACGCCCATTGCTACCCTCATCCAAAACCACTGAGGAGCTTCCAAGATGTTTCCAGTGTCTAAATCCTTTATTAGATATCTATCCATGAGATTGTAAAGGCCGTTAAACTTAAGAAGGGTGTCCCTTTGAGGGGATAACTCATGGGCCAAAAGCTCAAGATCATAGTAAGAGGCCAGTCTTTCATCCAAAAGCCCAAGTTCTACGGCGTTATCTATATAATCTACGAAAAGCTCTTTGTAAGCTTTTTTGGGTGAATAAACACCGCCAAAGGCTTGCTTGTATATCCTTTGTAAAAGTACGTTTCTTGCCATGGCATCGTATATTGGGTCATCTATGGCCCTTGTAAGAAGAGAATGAAGTATATGCTGGAATATGGCGGCGGTTTCTATACCATCAAAGAGGTTTATCTCTATATCTTCCATTATCTCATCTATGCTTACCTGTTCCAAAGAAAGACCACTATGCTTTTCAGTGTCTTTAAACTCTTTCAACAAGTTGTAAGCGTTATCCAAAACTGTCCTAATCTTTTCTATATCAAGCTTTTCTTTTAGTCCTGATCTTTTGGTTACTTCCATGCTGACCTCCTAAATAAATTTTAATAAATATTAATATAAGGTATTTTTAAGTAAATGTATAAGTTAAATAGAATACGAACACATAATGCTTTAGCATGTTTCAGATGTCTGTTTTTTAACAGACAACAATCTCACGACAAGTCTGCCACGGTTTACAAGTCTGCCACGGTTTACAAGTCTGCCACGGTTTATGTATTTACGATGTATTGAATTTATACAATAAAATTTTAATTTTTGCTATATAATATCTAATAGGAGGTTGTTATGAGAAGCTATAAACTGATGAGTAGATTTTTTGTATTTTTGGTGATGATGGGTGTGCTTATAGGAAGCACTTTTTCAAGGGCAGAGCAGATTTATGTTAAGCCCGGTAATTTTTCTTACTTTGACGCTTACATCCCCACAAGCATAACAGCGGGGCAGAAAGTTACTTTCACCGTAAGACCTATGGACGCTTATGGAAACTTCATAAATAATTTTTCTTATTATGATAAAAAGTTTTTAGTAAGAAGCACAGGAGAGTTGGCAGTAGACCCAGCTTTATTTTCTTCAAAGGATTTCAAAGATGGTTCTTTCAGTATAACCATAGAAGACACCAAAGCTGGTATGGCTACCCTTTCTATATTAGAAGGTTCTTATCCAGTTCTTATCAAAAATGAAGCCACTGGAAGCATGTTGCCAGTAGTAAGCATAGAAGTAGTAAATGGCCCTGTCTATAAGTTTGCTATAGAAGCCCCTTCTACGGTGGAAGCTGGTAGAGATTTTGTAGCCAAAATCATAGCTTTAGATCAATATGGAAACGTCGTTAAAAATTATTCCTCTACAGGATCAGATGTGGTAGTAGAGCTAAAAACCCAAAATGGCACACTTCCTTATACTATTCATGCTTATAAATTTAAAAACGGCGTAGCAGATATTATCTTAAGATACGACGTACCTTCAAAGGTGGCATTAGACGCTTATGAAGTAGCCAATCACAAGATCTCAAGCCAAGATTACTATGTGGATCTATACCCACCAAGACCATCTAAGTTCAAGGTCGAAATACCAGGGAAATTCATAGCTGCCGGCGAACCCTTTGAAGCTTATATCACAGCTTACGATCAAGACGGCCAAGTGATAAGGAACTACAATATAGTAGGTAAAACAGTGCATCTTGTCGCCAGCGGCACCGGTAAACTTATACCAAATGTCGTACCACCGGAAAACTTTGTAAATGGTACCGCAAGAGTAAGTCTCATATATACAAAATCAGAGCCAATAACCATATCAGCTTATATAGAAGGTATGGCACCTGCTAAACCAAAAACACCAGAGATTAAAAAAGAGGTTACAGAAGTAAAACCTTCACTTCAGAAAGATACAGAAACTAACAAGATAACCGCTAAAGGAAAGAATATCTACAAAGAGATAGCTTCAGTGGAGTTCCCAGAAGCTTACGGTAGAATAAGAAAATACGATTATCATACCAAGTTCGTGGATGGAAGAAGGATAGGTATTATAGATGTATTTTTCACCAACAGAATAAAACATCCGATAGCAAAGACCGTAAGACCCGTATACTTTGGAAAAGAGTCCTACGGTAAGCTTATAGTTCAAAACGGCAAAGACAGTGTTGTAGTGGTTTTAGTGCCTGAAAAGGCAGACCTTTATATAACCGATATCAAAAGAAATAA
>Ga0123519_10016511_pt1 | contig 10244 bp, 15 predicted proteins | sample YelNatPaOPRAMG02_FD_87396 | JGI IMG/M metagenome (GOLD analysis project Ga0123519, IMG submission 87396) | Hot spring microbial communities from Yellowstone National Park - Yellowstone National Park OP-RAMG-02 (version 2) | ecosystem: Environmental > Aquatic > Thermal springs > Hot (42-90C) ...
ATATATTTCTCCTGATTCTTCTTTACCTAGTAAAAAAGTTTGTAATCCTATTTTAGTTCTTAAACCCAACAATGATAATACAGTTCCAAGCAATAAAACATTTTTAGGAAGTGTTAGTTATGATAATGGACTCAAATATGATTATAGTTCTAGAAATTGGTTAAGTTTCTCTACTGGGATACAACAATTAGTTACTTTACCCACTCAAACAGATACTTCTCAACCTGATTATGGTTTTGGTAAAACAGTATCTTATACTGATCATATGTTTGCAAGAGGACATGGTTCAATAACTCCAACCAATCCTCATGGTTTATCTTTAGTGGATGTTGAAGGTTGGGTAGAAACAAAGTTAACTGAAACTCATGAATCCCAAATGCACAAAACAAGTTTATTATATTCAGGAGGAGTACCTACATTTATTTCAATCCAACAAGCCATAGGAAATCTAAACTATTACTATATGTTTATTCAATTTCCTGCTAATGTTACTATGTTTTTAAAGGGAAAAACATTTAATAATACCAACATACCTTCAATATATTTATATTTTGGTACTTTTGGGACTAATAGCTTTACTCCACTATCTCAATCAACTTATTTAGTTGCCTATAGTTTAGATAGCAATAATAGGGTTTATCCTCAAATAATTAATTTAACAAATCAATCAATTACCAATAATTATCATTGGAAATATGTAACAGATACAGATTATAGACAATCCCAAGTTGTGGATGGAGTTACTAACGAAGGAGACTATTTTTATTTAAAGATTTATGATTGGGTAGTTCCTGCTAATTCTTTAGTTAGTAATTCACTTACTCCTTATAATTTTTTCAATAATTCAAAAGAATTAGTTCCAATAGGTACTACAATCTTATGGCCTAACAATACTAATTTTCCTGTAGGATATGTACCTGGAGGAACTATACTATATAAGAAAGGATTTATAACTCTTAGCAATATTAGGAATAATAATGGAGAAACTTTTACATTACCCACCACCACTATTGCAAATTTTACACCTTTAATTAAAGTTGTTTAGAAGAGAAAAATAGATAAGAGGTTTACGTAATTAATTTAAAAAAAAGTTAACAATTAGTTTTGTAAGGAGAATAGTTCAATGAAAGTAAATAGAATTAGGGTAAGAAAAATGGATAGGATTAACACTAACGTAAAAATCCATACGCCAAAAATCCAAAAAGAGAAATATAGATTTAATTGGAGAAAAGAAATTGAAGACGAACTCGATGAAAAGAAATTTGGGGGTTTATTATGGTGAAATGTTTGGTGTGTGAATGTATTGAGGAGGCACATTTATTTTATTGGAAATGTCCTCTTTATGGTGACATAATATGTAGTGAGTGTTGTTGGAGTATTCCAAAAATTGAAGAATATCCAGAAATGAAAGAACGATTAATTAAGTTAGGAGTGGATATTAATAAGATCCCTGAAATATGTAAAGAATGTGGAAGGAATGGATATTACGAATATAAACTAGGAAACCCACCTAAGAAAAACTAAAAACATTAAATAGTTCCCCACGTTTTATTGATGGAATTTAACCTTTTAAAGTTTGTACAAGAGATTTATGTTGTTGAAAATTATTGGGGTGTTATTTCTGGATGATCTTTATAGAACTCATCTAGTTTACCAATTTGTTTAAGAAAATTGGTATAAGAGGTAAGTTGTTTTTTATTTTTAATTATAGTTCCTTCTCCCTTATTAAATCTATCTTTTAAAACGTTTTGAGCATAAAGGCATGAGTAATAGCTATCAGTAGCTATAGTATTTTCACCTTTAGGAAAAGGACCATGTAAAACATCGCTAGCATAACCATATGCATATCTTAACCATTTAGCCATTTCATCTTCCCCTTTTGGAAAAGGTCCTTTTAAAATAAATTTAGCATACCAAAAAGAAGTTTGGCCATCTAAAGTAATAATATCTTCAAACTCATCTTTAATTTTACCCTTAACTATTTTTTCAGCATATTCATAAGTTAAAAAAGGATCTATGACTAGTGGGATTAATGTTTCTGCTAATTTTTTATCTTTCTTTTTAATAGCTTCTTTTAATACTTTTTTAATTTTATCGGGATCTTTTAATAACTCTTCTATATTCATAATTTAACCTCTGGATGATCTTTTAGAAATTCGTTTAACTTATTAATTTTTTTAAGAAAATCTATATAATCCCAAAAATAATCAAAATTAATAATAGTATCCTTTCCCTTAATAAACCTATCTTTTAACACATCTTTAGCATACCAAAAAGAATACCAAGAATTTTTAGCTATAACATCTTCTCCTTTAATAAATCTATCTTTTAAAACATAACTAGAATAAGAAAAAGAAAATTTTGAATCTTGAGCAATAATATCTTCAAACTCATCTTTAATCTTACCTTTAGCAACTTTTTCCGCATATTCATAAGTTAACTCGGGATCGTTAACTATTGGGATTAATGTTTCTGCTAATTTTTTATCTTTCTTTTTAATAGCTTCTTTTAATACTTTTTTAATTTTATCGGGATCTTTTAATAAATTAGTTATATTCATACTCTATCTTTTACCTCAGGATGATCGTTTAAGAATTCTTTTAATTTTTTTATTCGTCTAAGAAAATTTATATAACGCTTTAAATAAGTTGAATCGGAATCATTTATAATTGTATTTTCACCTTTAATGAATCTATCCTTTAAAACTTCTTTTGCATATCTAATTGAATAATTAGAATTGGTAGCAATAACATCTTCTCCTTTTGGGAATGGACTATGTAATATATATGCAGCATATTCAAATGAATGGTTTGGCTGTTTAGCTATTGCATCCTCTCCTTTTGACCAAGGTCCTTTTATAACATTAAATGCATATGAGTAAGCACTCCAAGGATCTTTAACAATAGCATCTTCTCCTTTTGGAAATGGACCCTTTAAAACCTCATAAGCATACCAATAAGACCCCATTCCATCTTGAGCAATTATATCTTCCCACTCATCTTTAATCTTACCTTTAACTATTCTTACAGCATAAAGTTCTGTTAAACAGGGATCTTTAACTATTGGAATTAACATTTCTGCTAATTCTTTGTTTCCATCATTAATAGCCTCTCTTAATACTTTTTTAGTTTTATTTGGATCTTTTAATAAATCGGATATATTCATAATTTAACTTCTGGATGATCGTTTAAGAATTCTTTTAATTTTTTTAATTTTTTAAGAAAGCTTAAATAACGTTTTAGATAATAACTATTATTTATTATAGCATCCTCTCCTTTAATAAATCTATCTTTTAACACATCTTTAGCATAACGATAAGAATATTCTGAATCTTTAACAATAACATCCTCTCCTTTAGGCCAAGGGCCTTTTATAATATCTCTAGCATATAAAAAAGCATAACCTGGATCTTTAGATAAAGTATCTTCCATTTTAGGATAAGGTCTTTTTAAAACTTGATCCACATAAACATAAGACCACCATAAATCTTTAGCAATAGCATCCTCACCTTTAATAAATGGTCCATGTAAAACATTAAGAGCATAAAAATAAGACCATTTCCCATTTTGAGCAATTATATCTTCCCACTCATCTTTAATCTTACCTTTAGCAATTTTTTCGGTATATTCATAAGTTAAAAAAGGATCTTTAACTATTGGAATTAACATTTCTGCTAATTCTTTATTTTTATCTCTAATAGCTTTTTCTAATAGTTTTTCAGCTTTATCGGGATCTTTTAATAAATCAGATATGTTCATAATTTAATCTTGTATATACTATGACCTTTCTCTATAAATTCTGCAGAAAAGTTTTGGTGTAATATATGGGATTTCCAACGTGTTTCTTTCTTTTCAATTATCCACCATCTACCTCCATCCTTCCTTACAATAAAATCTCCATTCTGTAAAGAGGGTTCAAAGAGAGTCCACCCACTTAATATAGCTTCATTTTTTATACCTTGTTCAGTAGGTTTAAATCTTTGATTAAATGGTGTAATCATACTAATTTTAATTTCAATGGGACGATAAAATCCACCAACATAATTAGTTCCAAAACAATAAGGACAAAATTCAATTTGAGGATGTTGTCCTCTTATTTTGTCAAATCTAAAACAGATCTGACCCTCTCTCTTTCTTCTATAATATAAAACACGTTCACCTCCCATCTCCAATAACCATTTCTCTCTATTTCGAATTTCCAGGAGGTATCTGACTAAAGGATCAAAGTTACGATCTGAAACATTGGGAAGAATTTGTAGGTGAGACCAACTCATAGTTTAACCTCCGGATGATCTTTTAAGAATTCATCCAGTTTATTTATAGATTTAAGGAAATTAATATAATCTTCAAAATATCTTTTTTTAGGAGAATTAATAATAGCATCCTCTCCTTTAATAAATCTATCTTTTAAAACATCTTGAGCATCTCGATTAGAACTCCAAAAATCGGTAGCAATAGCTGGTTCACCTTTTGGCCATGGCCCTTTTATAATATCTCTAGCATATAAATAAGCATAATTTGAATCTTGGGCCAATGTATTCTCACCTCTAGGGAATGGACCTTTTAAAACAAATAAAGCATAATCATATGAAACTTTTTCACTTTGAGCAATTATGTCTTCAAATTCATCTTTAACTTTACCTCGAGTTATATAATATGCATATTCATAAGTTAACCCAGGATCTTTAACTATTGGAATTAACATTTCAGCTAATTTTCTTTTTTCACTAGTTATAGCCTTCCATAAAACTTTTTTAATTTTATTTGGATCTTTTAATAAATCCGATATGTTCATAATTTAACCTCAGGATGATCTTTTAAGAATTCGTCTAGTTTATTTATTGTTTTTAAGAAATCGATATATTTTACCAAGTCACCTTCTGGATCTTTACTCTCTATAATTGCTTTTTCTCCTTTTGGAAATCTATCTTTTAAAACTTGATTTGCATAATAATATGAGTAAACTCCATGAGAAGCAATAGCTGGTTCACCTTTTGGCCAAGGACCTTTTATAATATCTTTAGCATAAGAATAAGAATAATCGGGATCTTTAGCTATAGCATCCTCTCCTTTTGGAAATGGATCTTTTAAAACCTCATAAGCATAATAATAAGAACTATAGGCGTTAGTAGCAATAGCATCTTCTCCTTTTGGGAATGGGGCATGAACAAAGCTAGCATATCGATAAGAATAAGTAGGATCTGTAGCAATTATGTCTTCCCATTCATCTTTAATTTTATCTTCAACTATTTCAAGGGCATATCTAATAGTTAACCCAGGATCTTTAACTATTGGAATTAACATTTCAGCTACTTTTCTTTCCCCAGTATTTATAGCTCTTCTTAATACTTTTTCAGCTTTACTTGGATCTTTTAATAAATCTGAAAGATTCATTTAACTTCCTCAAAACTTATAGGTCTTTCTATTTTACCTGACTTACTATTTAAACTAAAAGGACATCTTATACTTCCACCTTGATGATATGTACTAACATCTAATCTTAAATAATCTTCACTAGGAACAATTCCTGTAGTGGTTTTATCATATTTAGATACAATTTCATTATCCAACAAATCTCTTAACTTTTTTCTAGTGATAGCTATATTTTGGGGATTTTTAAAAAATATAAATAGATGATAACCTCTTCCACCAGTTTCAAATAGTTCAGTTTTAGATATTTCAAAGTTTTTCTTTATTAAATTATCTACATCTTTTATTATTTTTTTTAAATCTTTTCTATCATATTCAGAATGTACATCAAAATCTATCCAAGCTAGATTAGAGACTTTATTAGATAAAACTAAATGAAATTCCACTATTCTACCTGTATTTAATCTATCAAAATCCTCTTCAGTTTCAATTTTAAGAGGTTGATGTGTTTTGGGATCATTTTTCATAATTACAACATTTTCATTTGGTTTTAACCACAACATTGTATTAAAACCTTTTAAATATTTAAGAAGTTTAGATTTATTTGTGTTGTAGTAATTCCAGATGTCTTGTTCGGTCCATTTAGGTTTTTCAATAATTATAGTATCGGGATGAACTGGTTGGTAGGATTTTTTGGATAACAACCAATCTTTTATGTCAAATTTATGCATGAATTTTTCCTATTTTAAAATTTGATCAACTTTTGAAGCTTCCTCTTCTCCTTTCTTTTTCTTAGTATAATCAACAATTTCTTTCTTTTCTTCTTCATTTAAATTCCATCTCTTTATTAAATCTTTAAATACTGATACAAAATTCACATCAATCATTTTCTTTATAATGGAGATTATATAAAATCTATCTTTAATATCACTTATATGTGGATTATCTTCAAGTTGTCTAATTCTTTCTAAATCCATATTCTTAAGTGCCTTTATGAACATCATATATTTTGAATCATCTGTTAGAGTTTTTTCCCACGCTTCAGTTAAGGTTTCCTCTAATTCTTTTTCAGTTTTTTGGGTTCTTTCAAGTACTTCTTCTCCATATGCTTCAACATCTTCCCATTTATAACTCTTTAATATTAAAGGATTTTTTAATATTTCTCCAATATTTATCTTACCCTCTTTTATCAACTTTATAAGTTTTTTCATTTATTCCTCCTTAAATTAATTTTTTCAAATTTTCTTTAAGCATATCTACATATTCGTTATACAAAGAATCAAGATCCGATTCTAATTCCTTTTTCATTATTTTTTGCTTTACTTCGTTTTTATTAAACATTTTTAAAGCATATTTTAGGTCTTCCAATATACTCCTTAATTCATTAATTTTTTTCTCAATAGGAACTTTTTCTTCCAATAATTTATCCCAATATTCATTTAAATTTATCAAATCATTTACTACTTCTTCGTTACTTAAGTCAAACTTTAATTCAAATTTTGTATAATCAATAAAATCATCTGATTTAACTATTTCAAAATTTTTTCTTATTAATTTATCAACTTTGTCCCAATAATCTGGCATAATCTCAATATCCCACCTTTCGAAAAACCTTTCTAATTTTTTTTCTCCTATTTTTTCAATTGTTTCATTATCAATATCTATAGTTGGTTTATAAACATCAATTTCAAAAATTTCATCATCTTTACTCCAACTTTCATCAACTTCTTTAATTTTGTCTTTTACTTTAACTATATCAGCTAATTCAGGATATTTTAATAAATCCGATATATTCATTGAGTTAACTCCTTAACTATTTTATCCCACATTTTTCTATATTTTACATATAGAGGGGGTAATTGAGGTCTAAGTAATTCTTGACTATTCTCCCTTATTTGTTTATTTATTTCAAAATTATTTAAATCATGTTTAGCATTAACATTCCATCCCGAATATGTATCTTTTAAATCTTCTATTGGTCGATCACTTTTTAAAAGAAATTCAATTTCTTTTATTTCATTTTTAAAATTTTTCATAATTTCCTTATTACTTATACTAATAGGTTTAGCTTTAAGGATAAGTTTATCCTCACTAGGTCTAAATTCATAAATATCAAGATCATATGCTTCGGCTACTTCAATTACTTCATCCAAATATTTTTTACGAGTCTCATTATATAATTTATGTAATTGTTCCCATTTTTCTTCATTATCAAATAATTCATGTTCAAGTTTTTGAGGAATTACTAAATCATCTATTATAAAAACGGATATTTCTGATTCGGGATTATTTAGGATATCTTTAATTTTATTGTAGGTAACTAACACATCACCTAAAAAAGGATATTTTAATAAATCGGATATTTTCATGGTTCTAACACATCCAGAAATTTATTTATTAAATCTACCTGAGAAGGAGTAAAAATCCATCTTTTTCCGTTTTGTTTTTCAAACCACGATCTTGCAGTATTACCTAATACATCCGCAGTAGCTTTCCAATCAGCCACCATTTCCAAAATATATTCATTTGGCATTTTAGAAGCATCTACTTTTTGGGTTGCATTATCTGGATCTTCACCTGTCATTTCCACTTTATCACTCCAATATTCTGGATGATGTTTACTATTTTTAATGTGATGAAATAAAGCTTGTTTTTCATTTTCATTTAAAGGTTCTTTAATCTTGTTGAACTTTTTGTAGGTTAAATCAATATAAGGAGTTCTTTCAGGTTCTTTCATTTTCAATTCATCATGTTTTTCTACATTTTTTAACGCGTCTGAATATTGAGGAAACGCTTTAACTAATTTTTTAACATTATTTTTCACTTTATTAATGTGGTTTGTTATATGGGCTTGATATTCTTTTTCTTTATCATTCCAAAAAGGATCTTTTAATAAAGCTTCAATAGCTATTTTATTATTTTTAACTAAATTCAAAAGGTTAGCTTCTTTTGATATTTCATTCCAATTAGGTATTTGTTCTAATCTTAAATCAGTGGGATCAATTCTTTTATCTGGTCTAATCCTAACAAAAGTAGGTATCCTTAAAGCTACTCCGATATCTTTTCCTAAATATTCTAATGTTTTTTCATCATAAATAGGTACATCTTTTACAAAATAACTTATTGCTTCCACCTCTATTACATATTTAGGTTTAACAAATATTCTATCTTTTTCTTGATATAATTTATCTTGTTGGGATATTTTTAACCATTCTTCTTTTTCTTTTTGATCTAACCCACCCACATTTCCTGCATATCTAAACTTATTTTCTTTATCCATAAACGCTAAACCTAAAGAACCTACCATTTCTGGGTGTTCTTTACTTTTCTCTATAAATATTACACCTAAATCAAATGTTAAAGTTGGTTTACATTTATAAATATTCTTATCAGTATAAATAACAGCTCCCTCGTATTTTTTAGTTATAACTAAATTCCAATCATTAGTGTAATCTTTCATTTCAATAATAGGATGAACTAATTTTCCATTTTCAAAAATTTTTCTAGCTTTTATTATTCCATCTTCAACTTTTTCATCATCTAAATGCAATACATCTAAAACATAAAATCTAATTTTGGTTTCATCATTTGGAGAGGGTTTATTAATAAGGTGAAGTGTTTTATTAAAAGGAAGCATATATCCTTGATTGTCAGAAGCATATAATTCACCTACAATTAAAGCAAATGTTATGTGGTAAGATTCTAAAATTTGACGAATCTCTTTAAGTACAGGTAAATCTTTTCTAATTATTCCATTTTGTGTAATGAAATAGGGATCTTCTTCATATTTATAAACCAAAAGATTTAAAATTCCATCTATCTTAAAAGTTATATATTTAACATTTTCTTTTTTTATTATCTTATCAATATCCTCAAAATTAATGGTTTTCATGCTTTTTTCTTCTTTCCATTTTTGCAATAAAGCTAAATGCCTATTATTTTTATCTACGCTTTTAATCATTTTCCCTTATTTTTGATTATACCCTTTAATGTTTCTTTTAACATTCTTTCATAATCCGATTTAATTTTTTCAATTTCTTTTTCTATTTCTTTAATTGTATCCTCATTTTCTTTTTTAGTTTCTTCCAAAATTTTCAAGGATTCCTCTAAACTTTTCCCGTACTCAACTATAGCTGAAATATTTTCTTCTATATTTTTTTCTTTGAATAGAATGTTTAACTCAAACAAATCATCATACATACTTTCTAAAATACTTCGTAAATTTTGTTTTGGAATTAACTTAAAATGGGAAACACTCCTTTGACCTTCTAAATCAAAATTTTTCTCTATGATTTTAGTAGCATTCTTATAAAAATTAGACAGTAAATATTCATATTGATCATAAAGAGGTTTCAAATCTTCGTCTGAAAGAAAATCAGGAATTTTGATTTTAGGTTCTTCTATATCAAGTTCATAATTATTTGTTTCTTCTAATTCATAAAGTTGAGTAACTTTTTTTGCATTATTATAAACTTTAATGACATCCACTAATTGAGGATATTTTAATAAATCTGAAATGTCCATCTTTGTAAGGGATCTAGGGAGAATATTTTTTTGTGTCTCCCTAGATCTATTTTTGGGTTAATCTTTTCTTACCCATTTACCATCTTCGGTTTTTTTGTATTGTTCTTTTACAGCACTCCATGCAGCTCGAGCAGCATATTCATCACTTTTTCCATATTCTTTACTAGAGTTAAAAACTCCTATCCAAATATCTTGGGCATGCACAGGAAGTTCATCAATCATCTTTCTAATTTTTTCTCTACTTGATTTAGGTCTTTCTCTAAGTTCCTCTGCAACCTCTTCTTTAGTACTTTCAGTAGCAGCCTTAATAACTCTAGCAAGTTGAGTTTCATTTAACGAAGCCAACCACTC
>Ga0123519_10016512_pt1 | contig 10243 bp, 8 predicted proteins | sample YelNatPaOPRAMG02_FD_87396 | JGI IMG/M metagenome (GOLD analysis project Ga0123519, IMG submission 87396) | Hot spring microbial communities from Yellowstone National Park - Yellowstone National Park OP-RAMG-02 (version 2) | ecosystem: Environmental > Aquatic > Thermal springs > Hot (42-90C) ...
TCTTGCCGAACTCGACAACTTCTCCGTTGTAGAAAAATGCCGTAAAGTCCGACACTCTCGCGGCCTGTTGCATATTGTGGGTCACAATGACAATCGTGTAGCGCGATTTGAGTTGTTCTATCAGATCCTCAATCTTTGCCGTTCCTACAGGGTCTATGGCCGAAGCCGGTTCATCCATGAGCAGGATTTCGGGTTCCACGGCGATTGCCCTTGCAATGCAAAGTCGCTGTTGCTGGCCGCCGGAAAGATGCGCTCCGGGTTCGTGAAGCTTATCTCGCACCTCGTCCCACAAGGCCGCATCCTTCAGAGCTTGTTCAACTTTGTCTTCCAGCTCACTCTTGCTCCACCTGGCCTGCAGACGCAAACCGTAAGCCACGTTGTCGAAGATAGACATCGGGAACGGAGTAGGCCGCTGGAAGATCATCCCCACTCGCATTCTCAGCTCGATAAGGTCTACCGACGGGTCGAGTATATTTTGTCCGTCGATGATTATTTCGCCCGTTGCGGTCTGCCCCTTGTACATCTCATATATGCGGTTGTAACAGCGGATGTGCGTCGATTTCCCGCATCCAGACGGCCCGATTATGGCAGTCACTTTGTTTTCTGCAATTTCCAGGTTGTTGTCCTTCAGAGCCTGGTGATCGTCGTAATAGAAGTTAAGGTGCCGAACCGACACTTTCGGTTTAAACTCGTTATTATTACTTTGCTCGATCACCGTGGTCTCCGTTCGCGGGCAAGAAATCGCGCCGTTAGGTTCAAAGCCAACACGGCAGTTGTGATGAGTAATGAAGCTCCCCATGCTTTCTCCTGCCAATCCGAATATGGCGACATTGCGTAGTTGAAAATGGTGACGGTGAGATTTGCCATGGGCTTATCGAGAGCCAGGCTCCAGTATGGGCTGTTGAGAGTAGTAAACAGGAGCGGAGCCGTCTCTCCGCTGACTCTGGCTACTGCAAGCATGACACCCGTAATTAGCCCACCCTTAGCAGCCCTGAACGCCACCTGAGTGATCATTTTATATTCCGGCGCGCCGAGTGCAAGTGCGGACTCCCTGAGCGAATCGGGCACGAGTTTCAGCATATCCTCCGTAGTCCTCGTAACCACCGGAAGCATTATAATCGCCAGCGCTACAGCCCCGGCAATTCCCGAAAAACCTCCCATAGGCACAACCAGAAGCGTGTATACAAACACTCCCACCACTATCGAGGGAGCACCGATAAGAATGTTGTTTACAAACCTCACTAAGTCGGCGAAGCGCCCTTCACGGCCAAACTCTGCCAGGTATGTTCCGGCCAGCATTCCCACCGGCACTCCCATCGCCGTTGCCACTGCCGTAATAATCAGAGTTCCAACTAAGGCATTCACAATCCCTCCGCCAGCCTCTCCCGGAGGACTGGGCAGCGAGGTAAAAAACGACCAGTTGATAGCCGCCAAGCCTTTCCGAAGCACTACATAAAGAATCCATAGCAGCATCACCAGCCCCAACAACGCGGCCGATCCAGCCGTTATCGTAACGATGCCGTTGATTGCTTTCCTGCCTCGGATTGATCGTCTTGCGCTCACGGTCGGCCTCCTCGCACAACGTATCTCAGCCACGTCTGCGCTACTGCCTGAAATATAGCAGTAATCAAAAACAGGATCAGACCTAGTTCCACGAGAGCACTTAGATACAACGATGTGTCCGCCTCAGTGAACTCATTAGCCAACGTTGACGCTATCGAGTTAGCCGGCGCAAACAGGGACGCAGAAATCTTGTGCTCGTTGCCGATTACGAACGTGACCGCCATGGTCTCGCCTATCGCCCTGCCAAGCCCCAAAAATACAGCCCCGACTATGCCACGTATGCCGTAGCGGATTGAGACATCTTTGGTAACCTCCCACGTGGTTGCTCCCAAACCGTAGGCAGACTCTTTTAGAACTGGCGGGACCATCAGCAGCACGTCACGCATAACGGATGATGTGAACGGCAAAACCATTAGCGCCAGTATCACACCCGCCGTCAACATTCCTACCGGCATCGGAGTGCCTTGAAATATCGGCAAGAAACCGAAATATCGATGGAGAAAAGGCTCAATGTACTCCGCCATAAACGGTCCGAAGATGAAAAGTCCCCACATTCCGTAGATTATGCTCGGGATCGCAGCGAGCAGCTCAATAGAAGTTCCGAAGAAGCTGCTCAATCTTTTGGGCGCGAGTTCCACAAGGAACAATGCGATGACTATGCTCATCGGAACGGCGATAATCAGCGCGATTGCGGTGGAGACTAACGTGCCGTATATGCTCGAGAGCGCGCCGAATTTGCCCATCACAGGGTCCCATTCAGCCGAGGTGAGGAATCCCAACCCCAGTTTTCGCATAGATAAAGTTGAGTTAGCGATAAGCTTAACGAACAGCCCAACCATCAGAGCCAAAACGAGAGCACAACAGGCGGCACACAGATACTTGAACGGCTTGTTCGCCGACCATTTATTGGCCCGGTCCCTATTAGACATACTCACTCGACTGCTCGAATCCAGCTTTACGGCCATATTGCCTTCCCGTTAGCCTTAAGCTCTTGCTTCCATCGCATCTCGACCAAATCGACAACACTTTTTGGCATCGGAACGTAGTTTAGAGCCTTCGCCATCTCCCCGCCGTGCCGATAGCTCCAGTCGAAGAAGCCGAGCATCGCTTTCGCCTTGGTTAAGTTGTTCTGCTTTTTATGAATTATGATGTAGGACGCGCCAGTAATTGGCCAGCTATCCTTGCCTGGTTGATCGGTCAGCACAACATAATATCCAGGAGCGTTTTTCCAATCGGCTCCAGCCGCAGCGGCCTGGAAAGACGCTGCCGACGGGTCTACGTAGTTACCTGATTTGTTCTTCAGCTTGGCGTGACTCATTCTGTTCTGCAGCGCATAGGCATACTCTACATAGCCGATTGCTCCATCGACGCGCTGAACATAAGCCGATACGCCTTCGTTTCCTTTGCCTCCGATTCCCACTGGCCAATTGACTGCTTTGCCGAAACCAACCCTGGTGTGCCACTCTTTCGATATCTTGTCCAGGTAGTTTGTGAATATCCACGTAGTGCCCGATCCGTCGGCTCTGTGCACAACGGTTATGCTCTTGGCCGGGAGCGACAGGCCGGGATTATCACGTTTGAGAGCGGGATCGTTCCACTTGGTTATCTTCCCCAAGTATATGCCTGCCAACGTCTCAGGCGACAATCGCAGATCGCCCGCCTTAATGCCCTTGATATTAACCACCGGCACCACTCCGCCCATCACCATTGGGAACTGAATCAAACCGAATTGGTCGAGTTCCTTGGCTGTAAGTGGAGCGTCTGATGCGCCAAAATCCACAGTTCCGGCTTTGATCTGCTGTACTCCTCCACCGGAGCCTATCGACTGGTAGTTTATTCTCACTCCGGTGAGTTCGTAGTATCTGTTCGCCCATTTGGCGTAGATGGGGTAAGGGAACGTTGCCCCCGCACCGTTTATTACTACACCCTTCCTCTCAGACGGCGGACGAACAGGCTGCCTCCCACAACCTATCGCTGTCAGCACCGTCGCAAACGCAATCAGGATTATAAACGCTCGTGCTAGCTTGGCTTTCATTTACGACTCCTTTCTGTCTTATTACCGCCGCGTCATCCCTATAAGCATGGTGCCGAAATGTTAGGGATGTATGAGGAGCCTGTAAGTGTTTTGCAAATTGCAAGCTCTCATTCCCGAACGGGGATGAAAATGCTGAATGTGCTACCTTTGCCCGGCGCGCTTTGGACTCCCGTTCTGCCGTGATGCGCTTGTACTATGTGCTTGACTATTGCAAGACCTAGCCCGGTCCCTCCCATCTTGCGACTGCGGGCCTTATCTACCCTGTAGAACCGCTCGAAAAGCCTTGGGATGTGCTCCGCCTCGATTCCCGGTCCGTTATCAACAACATGTATGCCCACATTATCGCCAACTGATTCGGCAATGAGCCTTACCGTGCTGCCTGACGGACTGTATTTCACTGCATTATCGAGAAGATTTATTATCGCCTGTTCCATCAGCGGCGCGTTCACCGACACGCTCAAGCCGTCCGCGCACTCTATTTCGATGTTAACGCCCGCTGCCTGCGCTTTCACTTGAAGAGCCGCAGCAGCTTGTTTTAGCAGATTCTCAATAGGGGTCGGTTCTTTGGACAGTTCTGCAGACTCGGCCTTCTGTTCGATAGCGGACAGAGTCAGAAGATCCTCGATAATCGAATTAAGCCTATCAGTCTGTCTGGCCACAATTTCCAGAAACTCACGTGCCTTGGCGGGATCGTCCAATGCCCCGTCCAAAATAGTTTCAACAAATCCTTTTATTGAGGTGATAGGCGTCTTTAGTTCGTGAGACACGTTTGCCACAAACTCACGCCGCATATTTTCAAGCTTGCGCGTCTGTGTGACGTCGTTCAAGACCAAAAGAGCGCCTATATTTTTGCCTTCAGTGTCTACCAGCGCTGTGCCGGTTGCCTGCAGTATTCTGTCTTGGCCGGTTCCGGTGCTTATGTCGCGAAGTGCAATCTCTTCAACGAGAGGAACCCGATCGCTGCGACACCTTTCGAGCAGCTTCAGAAGTCCGGGGTGACGTATGACCTCAGACACGATCCTACCCCTTGCTTTATCCACAGAAGTGCCCAGAAGTTGCTCGGCTGCCGGGTTCAGGATTAGGATACGGTCGTCGTTCGTAACGGCTATTACGCCTTCTTGCATGCTGGTGAGAATTGCTTGCTGTTCTCGGCTTGCATTGGAGCTTGCACGGATTACTCGACCCAGTTGTTCCGCCATGCCGTTTAGCATCTCCGCAAGGTCAGCGAACTCCGCAGTATCTGGGATAGGCACTCTGGAGTTGAGATCGCCTGTCGCCATACGTGATGCTGCTTCGTGCAGATGAGATAGAGATTTACCGATTCGTCTCGTGACAACAAGCCCGGCTATTCCTGCTACAATCCCTGTGGCCACAAAGGCAAACACGATAAGCCGATAAGCAACAGACAAGACGGCGTCGACCGTGCTTATCGAACGCGACGCTCGAACCACACCTATGATCTTCCCCTTCTCGATAACAGGCGCAGCAACGTAGACCATGCCCACGCCCATGGTCGGACTGCGGCGACGCGATATTCCAATCTTGCCTGCCAATGCCTGCTCAATCTCCGGTCTGTCGGCATGGTTCTCCATCTGCGCGGGGTCTTTTTCCGAGTCTGCCAGCACTACTCCCGATGTGGATACAACAGTCAGGCGAGCGCGACACTTCTTGCTTAAGAACCTGACGAGTTTTTCGAGCTCCACGCCGTCTTGAAGCGTTCCTTCGCGTTCAAATTGCGAACCGACAACTCGCGCGCATACTTCCAGGTTATCGGTGACCTGTTCGTAGTAAATATTCTGAAGGGTATTTACAAAGTAGAGGCTCAATACCAAGAGGGACGTCAGTGTTATCAGCGAATAGAGAGGGAAAAGCTGTAGGAACAACGTTCGCCTGCGCATAAGAAGCCTCATCTTCTCGGCACTATTCCGCCAATCTGTAACCTACTCCCCTAACTGTCTCCACGTATTTGCCCGCAGGACCGAGTTTCTTCCTAAGCGATGCAATGTGCACGTCCACAGAGCGATCCGTTACATCCGCGTCTTCCCCTCTGGATGCCTCAACAAGCTGATACCGCGTGAAAACCCATCCGGGCCTTCTTGCTAAAAAGTGGAGAATTTTGAACTCGGTCAGCGTTAGATCGATGGGGACGTTATCGACCTTAACCACGTGTTTGCCTGGATCTATGGTGATTCCGTGAATCTCTATCTTGTCGGTCTCGTTTGTTGTAGCCGTCATGTTGCGTCTTAAGACCGCTCTGACTCGCGCTACGAGAACTTTAGGGCTAAAGGGCTTGGTTATATAATCGTCGGCGCCCAGTTCCAGACCGGTGACTATGTCAGTTTCTTCGCCCTTAGCTGTGAGCATTACAATGGGTATTTTGTCAGTCGCCGGATTTGCCCGCAGCGCACGGTATACGTCCAGCCCGCCGATTCCGGGCAGCATCAAATCTAGAATAACGAGATCAGGCTGCTCGGTCTTCGCTTTCACGAGGGCTTCTTCGCCGGTAACCGCCCTAGATACTAAGTAGCCCTCTTTGCTCAGGTTGTATTCTAAGAGCTTCAGGATGTCTTCTTCGTCATCTACGATGAGTATTCGTTCTCGCGCCATTCCTGGATAGTATATCCTCCCTAAGAGACTCTTAAGTTCCCGAGGAATTTCATCCTTCCGCCCGGGAAGATATATGTTGACAGAGCAATGAAAGCATGCTACGTTGCAATCGAAGGGCTTTTTGAGACCACACCTCTGGCGGCATGAACCTGCTGTGCTGCAAATTCCGGTAGAAAAAGAGGATTATATGCTTCGAAGAGTTTGTGTAATCGTTATCATTGTCTCTATAGCAGTGCTGATGCCGATAGCGGCGTTTGGTTGGAAATTCGTCTCCATTGCAGACAGCCGCGGCGACAACAACGGGGTTAACATCAGCGTTCTATCAAACATTGTCAATCGTATTAACGCGGAAGGGGTTGACTTGGTAATCTTCCAAGGCGATGCGATAACGGGTTCGTCCAGCGACGCTACCTGTGCTTCGCAAATGGATACCTGGCTCTCAGTGATTAATAACCTGAACTGTCCGTGGTACTTTGTCCCTGGCAACCATGAGATCCAAAGCGCCACTCAACAGGAAAACGTGCTGCGGCCCAGGGTGAATATGCCTCTCAACGGTCCGGCTGGCGACCTGGAGATGGCCTACTGGTTCGAGCACGAGAACGCACGGTTTATCGGCCTGAACAGCAATCACTATGGGCAAGCACACCACGTGCAGTTGTCCTGGCTGCAGAACAATATTCAGACCGATAAGCCTCATATTTTTGTATATGCGCACGAGCCAGCCTATCCGGTTGGTGGTCATATTGGCAGTTCGCTGGATGCTTACCCTGCCGAGCGCGATCAGTTTTGGAACATTCTGGGTGCGGCAGGAGTAAAAATGTATTTCTGCGGTCATGAACATCTCTACCATCGCAGCCTGCACAATGGGATTTATCAGGTTATCAACGGCACTTGTGGTGCGCCGTTTCACTATGCTACAGGTGCCATCTCCGAATATCACTATGTTGTAGTGACCGTAGATGGAAACAACGTCTCCGCCAAAATGGTAAACGATTCGGGAGTGGTCAGAGACACGTGGAGCTACACTGTAACTGCTCCGACCGATGTAACCTGCGCCTCGGCCAAACTGATGCCCAACGGATCATACGTCAGGCTCACAAACAAGATCGTGACCTACGTTCGGGGTAGCGCGATCTATGTCGAAGAAGACGACCGAACTGCTGCGTTTCGTGCAACGGGTATCAGCGGCATTTCGGTGGGAGACCGCGTAACCATCGTAGGCACTCTTCAGACAAACGCATTTGGCGAACGCGAGATTGCAGGATCGGCTTATAAACTTTCCTCCGGTAACGCGCTTCCGAAGCCGCTTGGCATGACCAACCGGAGTGTGTTGGGCGGACCGTTCGGTTACAATCCGGGAGCCGACGGAGCCTATGGCTGCAATACTTCCTCATTGCTCGTCAAAATCTTTGGAAGAGTAACCAAGGTCGGCACTGGGTCCAACGCAGGAATGTTCTACATCGACGACGGGTCGGGAATAACGGACGGCACAGTATGGGATTATACTCCCAACTTGGGTATCAGAGTCGTCTGGCCGGGCTCGGTAACGGTTGGTGAGACACGAACCGTGACAGGTATTTGCTCGTCGTTTAAGGTCGGATCGAAGATCTGCAGAATGATCTACTGCACAGATAGCACCGCGCCTGCTGCGTGGACGGCCTATAACGACGTTGTCTACAGTGCGGCAGATGGGCATCCGGCCTTGCAACCAAACGTGACGACCATCAACATCGGCAGCGGAAGTCCGGGGCCAAGCTCGGGTATGCTAAAGGACTTCGCTACGGGTGCCGATACTGGCGTGACCGCAACATTCACTCAGAGCGGCGGAGTGGTGTGGCAGCCTTCAGCCAGCGGAGGAGGATGGGACTGCAATGTTGGAACCGATGCCTATAACACCTTCAACCCAAGCACCGCAAGCCTGATCGGAGTTGTTTACTACGGCTCTTCAGGCTGGTATGTGGACCTGACATTCACCGGCCTGAACCCCACCAAGACCTATGAGTTCGCAACCAGCGCCAACCGCAACGAGAGCACATATCTGGACAGGATGACCAAGTATACGATTATGGGCGCCGACTCATTCACGAACTCCAGCACTCCGGGCGCTACAATCACTGACGGCGGAGCATCGACCGTTATCTGCACAGGTTACAACACCGTAAACGGCTACGTGGCCAGGTGGACAAACATCAGGCCGGGCGCGGATGGGTCGTTTACAGTTCGCGCACAGGCCGCCACGAGCCAGTATAAAGCCTACGCTTTCTCAGCGTTTAAGCTGGTGCAGAATCCGTAAAACAAAAGCAGGAATCGGCAGCCCTGAGAAGAAGGTCCCATAATAAGGCTGGCAAGCTGAAGGAAAGGCAAGGCGTAATGCACCCCATACCCAGAATTGGTCTTGCGGTCATAAGGCATCCGTTCGAAGAAGGCGCCGATGAAGCACCGCATATCCTTGAAGAAGCTCGAAAAGCGCTAAGTTTCGCTGAGGTCGTTCTCGCGCCTGCGATTTGCGAGGATGTCGCCGGTGCGCACTTGGCGGGCAAGGCGTTTCGAGATTCGGACGTTGATCTTGTCGTTGTCGTGCTTGCCACATGGAGTTCGGATGCGGTTGCTGTTCGGATTCTTGACTTTGCGAACGTTCCGTTGTTCATCTGGGCGCTGCCCGCAGTCAGCACGGGGTCTATTTGTGGAGCACACCAACTTGCGTGCGTTCTCAAGGAACTCGGACTCAAATACGGCTTCGTCTACGGTCGATTCGATGAACAGCGATGCATTGATGAGGTGAGTAAGTTCTCCCGTGCGGCAATGGTTGCGAAGCGCCTTCGAACGGTCACCTTAGGCCAAGTGGGAAATCGCATCGAAGGAATGACCGAGGTCAGCTTCGACGAGTTTTCAATGCGCAAGGTCTTTGGTCCGATGGTGGAGCACCTTGCGATAGATAAGTTCCTTGACATGCGCGAATCGCAGGATACTGCTCGCGCATCGGAAGTTTGGGCAAGAGTCAAAGCTGCGGCAGGACAGGTGAACGTGCCCGATGAAGACGGCGTGCGATCTGCCAAAGCGTATCTTGCCTTGAAGCAGTGGGCAGACGAGAAGAGCCTGGCGGGTCTTGCGCTCGAATGCTATCCAAGTCTGATGGGTGAAGCATGCCTTGCATATTCTCTGCTGGCCGATGACGGGATTATTGCAGCGTGTGAGGGCGATATGAACTCCGCGCTGGCCACGCTTATACTCTATTGGCTTTCGAGTAAACCCGTTCACAATACCGATCTGCTCACACATTTCGAAGAAGATAATTCGATACTGCTCTCACACTGCGGGTCCGGCTCGTTCGACATTGCGGACAGCCCAGAAAATATCCGCCTCGCACCGGTCAGGCTTGCACATAAGGGAGTTTGCGTGCTGTTCCCCGGCAGACCTGGAAAAGTGACGCTTCTAAATCTCGTCGGACGCGAAGAGACGTATCGGATGACTGCCATCTCCGGCGAAGCGGTTAAGACTGGAATGGATTTCGCAGGAAACCCAATGAGGGTTGTATGCGAAGTGGATGTAGTCCGCCTTATGCATCGTCTCGCAGAGGTCGGCGCTGGTCACCACTGGATGATTTGCTATGGCGACGTGACGCGCGAACTGGAACATTTTGCGTCGCTGCTGGGAGTGCCGTTTGTGCTCATGTGTTAGTCGCTTGGTAGGCGCATACGTTCCGTAAGTTAACTTAAACCCCTCGGCAAGATGGTCAAACAACTTCCTATATCCTCTGCACGAGTATATTTTCTTCCCTCCGTGAAAGAAGCGCTTACTGCAAGAACTGGCTGTCTTCTTCCTCCGGAGGCATGTGCTCATAAAGCGATTCCCAGTCCGCTTCGTCAGTGTAGATAAACCCGTCTTCCTCCAAATCAGCCTTGTCAACTTCGACAGCGTCAGTTTTGTCAACGCAATCAGTGTTATCAAAAACTGCCTGTGGGTTCATAGGAAACGCGGTTCTTGTTGCTTCTATCGTGCACTTCGCGGATTAGGCCTTCAGATGCAAGCCGCTTGACA
>Ga0123519_10016513_pt1 | contig 10243 bp, 12 predicted proteins | sample YelNatPaOPRAMG02_FD_87396 | JGI IMG/M metagenome (GOLD analysis project Ga0123519, IMG submission 87396) | Hot spring microbial communities from Yellowstone National Park - Yellowstone National Park OP-RAMG-02 (version 2) | ecosystem: Environmental > Aquatic > Thermal springs > Hot (42-90C) ...
CCTTCCCGAATTATATAACGGTATATATGGGGTATGGGAAAGTATGACCGGCAGCCGACCCTATAGGCTGCTCTCCTCCTTCGCTGGAGGTTCAAAACGATCAAAGAGAGGAGTGTCCCCTATTATCTCCACAATCTTCTTGTGCACTATCACTATTGTGGCAGTTGCCGCGATATCCCCACTGATCTCCTCGCGCCTCTCTTCGCCTGTGCCTTCGATCGCTGTCACTAAGGCGGTCCTCCTGAAGCAGGACAATTACCTCCTCCTCATAGTCAATTTGAAGAACACCGGCAGTTGCCCGCTGACCCTCAGCTGCACGCTCTACGACTCTGCTTTGACCCCGTACTCTGCAGGATCGGCGCAGACCATAGCCCCCCAAGGGTCGGCTTCGTTCGTGCTTGAGAGCCAGACGCTTGGCAGCACATTCAGCATAGGGAACGAGTACAGGATAGATCTGACTGATGCGAATTACGGAAGGATGGCAGAGGTGAGGGTCTTTTGCATGGGCAGGTGAGCAGAAGAAAGGATAAGGGGATAGTCCCAATACTTGCAGTGGCAGTGCTGATGGGAATAGCCTTCCTCACGACGGGTATCTTCGCGGTCGAGTTGAACAGAGTCGTTTACAATCCGGCCCCTGAGGATTTGATCATCCAGGACGCCATGCTGATGAAGCACTACGGGTACGCCTCATTCAAGGTCACAATCCGCAGCAACACAGACCGCGAGCTTGCCCTGTCCGTCAGCGTGATCGGGGAGGACGGCCTCCCTGCGATAAGGGTGGACAACGTGCGCGTTCCCCCCAGGGGCGAGACAACAGTCAGCTCCTCAGGGTTGGTTGGCAGCAAATTCTTCGTGGGCAATGGCTACGCAGTCAAGGTCTCTGGCGGAAGCGACATTGGGACTTCGGGGGTGGTCGAGTGCAAGGGCGTCGAGTTCTCAAGGAATAAGCTCATCATACTTGCCATTGATGGCTTTTCCGCGATCGTTGGCTACAATGGCGTGACCAATTCCTCTGCAATAGTCGCAGGGGCTGAGGATGCCGCAATAAGGCTTGGGATACCATACGAGAAGGTCACTACGATGTCTAGGTGGCAGTCGATACTTGCAAACCCTATGGACGGTATTATGGTAATCAACCCATATGGCGGCGGGACCCCGGTGCCTCCGCAGGGGGTAGACAGCCCCCAGCAGTTCCTCAGGAACCTGAGTTACATCATTGGCAACCACAGCTGGACTTGGGTCCATGTGGGCGGAGAGCCGTTCTCGCTCCTTTCTGACGGCTCCCGCAAGGTCCCCCTCAATTCTGACAAGGGGATAGAATGGTTCTTCAACACTGACCACGTCACGATCTCTTCCAGCAATGCACCGATGGAGCTGGTTGACTGCGTGCTCACTGAGACAGACGGTAACAGCCTGAACTACTTCCTCACCGTCACCAATTTCAGGACTCTGCCAGACGAGATGCGGTTCGGATACCCGATCGTCCTGCCCCCGTCCGACCTGCCCCAGACCAAGTTCGTTTTCTACCAGAAGCGAGATGGCGACAGCCAGACCGCTGCGAGGAGCTTCATCATCGGATCAGGGTACTACGTGCACTGGGGCGGGCCGAGCAACCTCCTGAGCGAGTTTGAAACCGGTTCTCTCTCGCTGATGCTCGCGCTTTACACCAACCTTAGGTGATGGGCATGACCAGGGGCAGGCGGGGCGTCTCTGAGGTAGTTGCTACGCTTGCGCTACTCACAATCACTCTGGTCGCGATGGCGATATACATCCAAGGCTTCAACCTGTATTACTCGGGGCAGACAGGGCTGCTCTCCGGCATATTCAGGGCTGGAAGCGAGCAGAACTACGAGCGGCTCTCGATCGTCTATGCCTTCCAGAATGGGTCGGGCGCGAACACTGCGCTCTACCTGGTAGTCTCGAATTACGGCGCAAGGAATGCGACCATAGATCGGGTGGTGATAGACACCAACATCACTTCATTCTCGCCCCAGACTATCCCGGTCGGGCAGGTCTCAGTGATCAGGGTAAATGTCAGCCTCTCGACCGAATCCGTCCACGTCATATCGCTGATCACCGAGAGGAACAACGTGATCTCTGCAGAGTTCAGGGTGTGATCGGTATGGCCAGGCGATCTCTCCACAAGGACAGGAAGGGCATAACTAACGTCATAGGCGCCATACTCTTCGTCTTGGCAATCGTGGCGCTCACCTCAATAATCGCAATAGTGGCAGCCGAATACTCCTCGTATGTCAGGAGCGCAGACTACTTGAGCAACCTCGAAAGGGAGCGCTCTTCTGAGTCGCTGTATTTCACTTACGCCGCAGGCAACCCGCTCAGGTTGAACATTACCAACACCTGCAGCTCCTCGATAAAGATCACCCAGATCGTCGTGCACAACAAGACGAGCAACTCCCTCGTGATCAACCCCATCGCCTCGATCCCCATAGTTCTTAACCCGGGCATGACCGAGTACAATTACGGCATCACTGGGATCGATACCGCACGCTCCAATGCGACCATCATGATAATCACATCGAGGGGCAATGCGTTTGTCATAGTTGTTGAAGGGGGTAATGTAATATTCAGAAACTGAACTCGAACTCGAAAATTGACAAGAGATACCTGACTAGGGAGTTCACCCTGCACAAGGCAGGCGACTTCGTCCAGCCCCTGCCAAAGGATGCCGAGCTGCTTGAGGAGTATGCGGTGGGCGGGGCAAAGGTCGGGATATACCAGGTTCTTGGGGACGGGTATTACTGGGTCACCGAGCCCCCCATGGGCGAGGAGGACATGTACGTCTATAACCTCCTCATGAATGCGATCTACTACACGCTCCCGCCGACAGAGGAGAAGGAGCCAATCAGGATACTCGAGGAGAGGCTGAGGCACGCGATCGAGGAGATGAAGATCGAGATCCCGCCGGAGCAGCTCGAGAAGATAAAGTACTACGTGATCAGGGACGTTCTCGGGTACGGGGTCTTCGACGTGCTGATCAAGGACGGCAAGATCGAGGACATATCGCTCGCGGGATCGAACAAGCCGGTCTGGGTTTTCCACAGGGACTACTCATACTTGGACTGGCTTACTTCAAACATAGCCTTCAACGACGAGGAGTCCCTACAATCGAGCATCATGCTCTTCGCTCACAAGGCTAAGAGGCACATCTCGACAGCCTTCCCCATCTCAGAGGGGTCGCTTCCAGAGCGGCACAGGTGCGCGCTCACCTTCGCCAACGAAGTGACCCCGTTCGGGTCGAGCCTCACCATAAGGAAGTTCAGGACCGACCCCCTCACGCTCTGCCACCTGGTCAAGTTCGGGAGCATATCGCCCCTGATGGCCGCCTACTGGTGGATGATCCTGGAGAACCGTGGGTCCACGTTCATAGTCGGTGAGATGGCAAGCGGGAAGACCACCCTCCTCAACGCGCTGGCCTCGCTACTGCCGCCGCACTGGAAGATAGTCACCATAGAGGACACGCCCGAGCTCAGGCTGCCGCACATGGGCTGGAAGCCGCTCGTCGCGAGGCACACATACTCGATCGCAGAGTCGAAGACCGAGATAAGGCTCTACGACCTGGTGAAGCTATCCCTGAGGGAGAGAGCCCAGTTCATAATCGTCGGCGAGATCAGGGGCGAGGAGGCCTACGTCTTCATCCAGGCGCTTGCCACCGGGCACGGCGGCGGGTGCACCTTCCACGGCGACTCGATCGAGTCGATGGTGATGAGGCTCACCACCCCGCCCATAAACGCATCCCCCTCATTCCTGCCCCTCATCAGCTGCGTCGCAATCTCCAGGATGCTCAGGCTCCCTGGGAAGAAGCCAATCAGGCGCGTCATCGAGCTCGACGAGATCACGGGCGTAAAGGGTCCGAACGAGGTCGCCAGCAACAAGATCTTCGAGTGGCACGTGGAGGACGACAAGCACTATCCCCTCGAGCCGTCGGCTGTCGTGAAGTCCAGCCAGAAGCTCGAGAAGATAGCAATGATGATAGGCCTCACGAAGAGGCAGATGGTCAACGAGCTCGCGAGGAGGACCAAATTCATCGAGGATCTCGTTTCCAGGAACATCCTCGAGTACGGGCAGGTCGCCGAGGAGATAAAGAAGTACTACGTCTCAAGGAAGTGATCCCAGCCAATGCCCAAAGGCCTGAGGAAGAACACCCCCCTGGCGCTCGCGCTGATCTCGGTCGCCGTCGCGTTCGGCACCCTCGCAGCCGAGCTCCTGCTCGACGTTGGCGTCATGTTCACCTTCCCGACAATAGGCGTGCTGGTTGTCACGGTCGTGCTGACGGTGATCGTAGCCCTCAGGGGGCGGCTCTACCTCGGGACCAGGGAGCCTTTCGCCCTGAAGCAATCCGAGGAGTCGAAGGAGGAGGGGAAGAAGAAGGGCGAAGGGAAGCGTTACCTCAGCCACCTGCCCTCGTGGATGGGGGACCAGCCGCTCATCCGGTACATCTCGAGGGTGCTCGAGAACTCCGTCAAGGACGAGATCCCCAAGGCGCTGATGTTCCTCAACCCCACCGTTTATTCCAAGTTCTACAGCGCCCTCTTCCTGCTGACGCTCGCAGCCCTGATGCCCTCCGGGGTCGTACTCTTCCTGGCCCTCAGGAACCCGCTCGCGCTCCTCCTTGTGCTCTCCCCGTTCATAATTGTGCTCCTGCCCATAATGGAAGTGAAGGTGAAGATCTCGAACAGGAAGAGCGACACGGGGAACGAATTCCCGTTCTTCATGGTCTATGCTGCCACGATACAAGCAGCGGGGCTCTCCCTCTTCAGCGCCCTCGACAGGCTCGCGGAGTGGCGGATACTCCCGAAGATAAAGCGGGAGGCGCTCGTCGTGAAAAGGGACTATATGTTCTTCTCCCACAACCCCCTCGCGGCGATCGAGAATGTGGCGAAGCAGCACCCGGACGAAAACGTCAAGACGATCTTCCTCGGCTACACTTCCGTACTCAGGAGCGGCGGGGACCTTGTCGTCTACCTGAACTCGAAGGTCAAGGACGGCCTCGCATCGGTGATCGAGAAGTGGAGGCGCTACGCCGAGTCCGCGAGCACGCTTGGCGAGATCTCCCTCTCGGTCTTCCTCATGTTCCCCTCCCTGCTCATCGCCATGTCTGTCGCGTTCGCGAGCAACTACAGCGTCGTGATGATGCAGCTGTACGGCTACCTTATCCTCCCGCTCCTCGGCGGGTTCATGATATTCGGGATACACTTCTCCCAGCCGAAGTTCTACGACTCGTACGACATGAACCGCGCTCTATCAATAGCCATCATAGCGGCGGCTGCATTCGGCGCCGCGACCCTCTTCCTGATCCAGCCCCTGGCGTACTGGCTGGCTGCGACCCTCATGATATTCTCGGTGATCACGGGGGCTGAGTACCTGAGGGAGCAGAGCGAGGTCTCCAAGGTCGAGAAGGCGCTCCCGAACTTCCTGAGGGACATCACCGAGATGATGAAGATCGGGTACGACATCAGCCAGGCGCTCATCAACCTCTCGAAGCAGCGCCAGTACAACAAGGTCTTCGACAGGCTCCTGAAGAGGGTCTCTGAGCACCTCGAGATGAACATGCCGCTCAGGCGCGTCGCGGAGAAGATGGCCGTGAGGAGCTGGCTCTGCAGGTACACCTTCTTCATCCTGAGCGAGATAGTCGACACCGGGGGCGGCACCCCGGAGGTCCTCGAGAACCTCACCGGCTTCGTGAACAGCGTAGTCATCGAGAAATCGAAGGCGAAGAGCACGACGCGGACCTACTCTTTCCTCGGCTATGCTACGCCGGCATTCCTCTCGGCGGTAATGGTCTTCATGGCGAACATGCTCTTGCCCTCGCTGGGCAGCATGTCCTTCGGATCGACCCCAATCGCCGTGCTGCCGAACGCAGCGACCCTTGCCCTGATAGCCGACACAGGCATGATGGTGGTAGTCCTCACAGCATTCGTGGTCGGGCTCCTGATCGCAAAGATCGTGGACATGAGCGTCTACGCCACATACCACTCCGCAATAGCCCTGGCGATATGCTTCGTCTCGTTCACATTCATCAGGTGACCTGCTGTAAAAAGCTTTTAAAAGCGGCTGCCTACTCGCTCCTAGGTTAATTGCCAGGAGCCCGAAGGAGCGATGCCCAACCCATTGGAGAGAGCGCAGCTGACCATGTTCTACGTGGCAGTAGCCGTGTTCTCGACTGCGTTTGGGATAATGTCGCCCGCCGTCCCGCTGTACCTGAAGCTCTCGCTGAATGCCAACGACTGGGAGCTCGGGATCCTGGGAGCGGTCCTGGCCCTCCCGTACATCATCGGGTCGATCCTGTTCGGCAGGGTATCCGACAGGGTCGGGCGGAAGCCCCTGCTCGTGGGCGGGCTCGCCCTTTACTTCTTCGTGATCCTGGCTTACGTCTCGACCGCAGACATCCTCGTCCTCGGGGCGCTGCGCTGCCTCGAGGGGATCGCCTTCTCCTCGATATGGCCCTCTGCCGAGGCGTTCGTCGCGGACAGGAGCGGGGGAGGCGGGCTGGACCGCCAGGTCGGGCACTACAGCGTCGCGTGGAGCGCGGGCTACACCGCTGGGCCCTTCCTCATGGGCGCGGTCCTCTCGGCATTGAGCCTGGCGCATGCCTTCGCCCTGGCATCAATCCTTGTCATCTGTGGCATCCTCGTTATCCTGACGATCAGGATGCCGCAAGGCAAACCTGAGCCCGATCCCGTGGACGAGCATGTGCCCCCGCGCGGCGTCTCAGGGCTGGTCTACATCATGATCATCTGGGGGTTCGCAATGCTCACCTACTACTTCCTGCTCCCCCCCTACGCCGTGAGCGTGGGCGTCGCAGCCTCGGTGGCTGGGTACATCGTCGGGAGCGCGAGCGGGATGCGGACGATCTCGTTCATGCTGTACGGGCGTTTCCTGAGGAGGAATTCGGTCGTCCTGGGGATGATCCTCCTCCTCGTCTCGGCGATCATCGGCTGGGCATTCCCGACCCTTTTCGGGTTCTTCGCCATGGCGATCCTCTTCGGGTCCGCGCTCGGGCTCCTCTACGCCTATGCGCTGGCGCGGATGCTCGAGCTTCCCTCGAAGGGCGCAGGTGCAGGGATATTCGAGGCCGCGATAGGATTCGGGGAGTTCTTGGGCCCTGTCACGATGGGCTACGTGGGGTTCCTCTTCGGCTCTGGGGCCACATTCCTCGCCCTTTCCCTTGTCGCTGCAGCCTCGCTGCCCATCGCCGTCAGGGTTGGCAAAAATAAGCGAGTCGGGGCTACGCCTTCCCGAGGAGCCCCTTGACTTCGCTGAAGCTCAGGCCGTCCCAGCCCGGGGGCTTCCTCGCGGCCTCGCGGCCGCCATCGAAGAGCACGGCCGTCGGGACCATCTCGATCCTGTAGGCGTCCCACGCGGGGTCCGACTCGTCTGAGATGTCGACCACGACGACCCCGAGCCCCTCCCCCTTCCTCTCGATATCCTTGATGAGGCCCCTGCAGAACCCGCACCAGCTGGCGCTGAAGACTGCAACGAACCTCTTCCCGGACGAGATCAACTTCTCGAGCTCTCCGCTGGTTATCTTTTGGATCGGCATGCCAAGAACTCCTTCAGGAAGGGTATCTAAACATTTCTCTCCAGTAGGGCTCGTGATTCCGTGCGCCCCCGGAAGGCTGCCGGCCCTGCAAAATTGCCTCATGGCGATCCATTTTTCCCTAAAAAGTTTATTATGGAGTCATGCAGCAATTATTTGGTCCCTATAATGGCTGAAGACGGCGCCACCACCATAAGGCTAAAGAAATCCCTGGTAAAGGAGTTGAAGAGCCTCAGGCGATGCCCTGGCGAGACCTACAATGAGACTATCTCTAACCTGGTAAGGCTGGCAAAGGAATCCAGAGCCCGCGGGCAGTATGACGAGTTCCTCCACAGGGTGCAGCAGGCTAAGATGCGTGAGCTGTGGGATAACACTGTAGATGAGGCTTGGGAGCCGCCTGCACAGGGGAAATAAGGATTGGGGGCACCTGAAGCTTCGGGGGCACGGCTACAGAAGGAGCCGCTCACCTGTCGGAGAGGAAGTCCAGGCTGACCGCGCACGAAAGGCACGGGTCGTAGCACCTGACTAGGTCCTCGAGGACGTACTTCAGCTTCTCCCCGCCCAGCGGCCTGAACCTCTTCACCAGCTCGACCGAGTCCATCTCGATGCTCTTCGAGTTCACGGCCGTCGGGGTGTAGACCCTGTAGTCCTTGATGAGCCCGCCCTCGATCTCGCAGGCGTGGCAAAGAGTCCCCCTCGGCGCTTCTGCTATCGCGATCCCCTTCCCGCTCCTGTCGCTGAAGCACGGGTCTGCCCTGCGCTCCTTGCCGTTCCCAACGCACGGGTACCCGTTCGGGGAGATCGTCGCATCCGAGAGCCTCTCCCCCGCCTCGACGATCTCCTCCAGGTAGTGCATCACCTCGACCGCCTGCGCCTTTATCATCAGGAACGGGTTGATCCTCCATTCGATCCTTTCGGCGTAATCCCTCGCCTCGGGGTTGAGCCTCCTCCTGTTGAGCATTATCCTCGAGAGGGCGCCCACCGTGGCCTCCGAGCCCCTGAAGTAGACGTGCTTCGAGGTCGAGTACTCCTTCACGACCTCCTCTAGATCGTTGACATACTCCTCGTCGGTCACCGTGGACCCGTCGTTGATTATCAGCGGCGCCTCCCTGGCGTACGTGGGGTAGGCGTCCGCCTTGAGCGAGATCATCGTCCTGAACCTCTCGAGCTCGGGGAGCTCCATCTCAAGCACGTGCTCCACGAACTTCCTGGCGTCCCCCCTCAACGACTCGAGCCTCGAGATCGACTCCATCAGCTCCCTCCCCCTGACGAGCGCGCCGAATCCGCCGACAACCACGTTCGGGACGTGGACCGACCTCCCGCCCCAGTGCTCGATCAGCTGGGTCGAGGTGGACAGGAGGCGGGTCCCCGCGGCGACCAGGTCCTTCTCCCTCAGGCGGAATACGCTGATGAGGCCCTTGATCGGCGGCACGGAGAGGAAGAGGAGGTGCATCATGTGGCTCCTCAGGTTGTTCGCGAGGTAGAGCAGCCTCCTCAGCTCGACGACATCCCCGTCAGGCGTGACCCCGAGCGCCTCCTCGACCGCCTCCGCAGCGTTTATCGAGTGGGCGGTGTAGCACATCCCGCATATCCTCGACGCCACGAGGGGCGCCATCTCCGCGGGCTTCCCCCTGAGGTACGACGTCAGGAACCTGGGGCCCTCGAGGTTGTGGAACTCTGCCTCTATCCTGTTCCCGGAGAGCCTGACCTTGAGCCTCCCGTGCCCCTCGATGAGCCTGAGCTCGTTCGTGTCCAGGATCACTTCGCTGACTGTTCCGCTTCCCTTCCCGTCCGCAGGGTTCCCATTGCCGCTCTCTCGCATGCCCTCATCCCTTCCCATCCTTCAACAGCCCCAATATCTTCTTTCCCGTGAATGCCCTCACCGCGCTCAACGCCCTCTCCTCGGGGATGCCGTGCCTCCTTATCGTCTTCAAATATGCGGTCAGATCCGCCTCGACAGCCGGGCCTCGGCAGCTGTAGCATGGGGCGCCGACCGAAGGGCACGCAGCCCCGCACCCTCCCATCGCGAGCGGCCCGAGGCACGCCTTCCCGACCTCGAGGAGGCACCTGTTCCCCCTCATCTTGCACTCGTAGCAGACGCTGAAGTCCGGCTGCTTGGGCTCTATGCCGTTCAGCAGCCTCAGGAGGGCCTCGGTGAACTCCTCGGCGCTGACCGGGCAGCCGCTCAGCTCAAAGTCCACGTTCACATGCGAGGAGAGCGGCTCGGCCTCGAAGACCTCGATCTCGCGGAGCCTCCTCCTCTTCAGATCCACGCCCCTCGACGCGCTGTAGGCTATGTTGCCGCAGGAGGCGCAAGTCCCGAGGGCAACCACGAAGCTGGAGTTCGCCCTTATCTGCGCGATCCTCTTCCTGTCCTGGCTCGTCACGACCGCCCCCTCGACGAAGGCTATGTCGACCCTGGGCACCTTCTCGCCGCCGACGGGCTCACGGACGAGCTTGAAGTAGTCGATGTCGAAGATCCTCCACAGCGCCTCGAGGTTGGGGCCCAGGTTGGTGATGAGCGTCGTGAGGCACCCTTCGCATGATGTCAGGGAATAGAACGCCGCCTTCATGCTACTCACCTATCGCCTCCAGCGATATCTCGTCGAGGGAGAAGACGGGGCCGTCCCTGCAGACGTGCCAGCCGCCGGGTATCAGGCACCTCGCGCACTTCCCGATCCCGCA
>Ga0123519_10016514_pt1 | contig 10243 bp, 5 predicted proteins | sample YelNatPaOPRAMG02_FD_87396 | JGI IMG/M metagenome (GOLD analysis project Ga0123519, IMG submission 87396) | Hot spring microbial communities from Yellowstone National Park - Yellowstone National Park OP-RAMG-02 (version 2) | ecosystem: Environmental > Aquatic > Thermal springs > Hot (42-90C) ...
CCTGCCGTACGAAACTGCGCTTCCTCCTGCTGGCGCTGGCGATGTCCGCCGGCGCCTGCGCCCACGCCGCCGTGTGGACCTTCACCAACCGGGCCGACCCGACCTGGACGACGCCGCTCAACTCGTCCCCCAGCGGCGGGCCAGTCATCGGCGTGACCAACTTCCCGGGTCGGGCTAACGTCAATGCGCGGTTGCTCTACGATTCACCCTTGACCACCGGCCTGGGGACGCTGACGACGGCCTCGCCCGAGTTCGGCCGCGGCCTGGTCATCGCCAACGGCAACAACGCCACCGGCGCGCCCGATGTCGTGAACGGCCACATCGTCGTCTTCCAGGCCATCGTGACGGAGCCGGTCCTGATCGGCGCGGCGGGCGGCGCGACCCAGGGACCGAACGACGCGCGCCTGACGCTCAACGGCGGCCATCTCAGCGTGGCGGCGACGAACTTCGGCATGTTGGCGGTCAATTTTCGCGGCACCAACACCACCACCGCCGTGCTCGACGTGCAAAACGGCAGCGTCCTGACGGTGGACCGCATCTCCTTCGGGGGCATCACGGCGGGGGCAGGCCAAATCGGCGCCGGCGCCAGTGGCACGATGAATCTCAACAGCGGCGGCACCGTGGTCGTGCGTAACATTCGCAACGTGGACCCCGCCGACATGCGCGCCACGAACAATTTCAACGGCGGCACCCTCACCATAAAGGCGCCCGAGGAAGGCGGTTCGCCGCTGCTCGGTCCCGGCCTGGTCAACAATGTGCTCGCGGGTGGATTGCTCGTGGACAGCGCCGGGCAAACCGGACGGATTCATTCCCCACTGCTCAACGGCACGGGCGGCCTCGACGGCGGTTTGACGAAAAACGGCGAAGGCGCGGTGAACATCACCATCGGTGGCAGCACCTACACCGGGCCGACGATCGTCAACGCCGGCACGCTCGGCGTCACGCTGCCGATGGCGAGCGGCTCGTTGACCCTGGCCGCCGGGGCGCGTCTCTCCGTGACGGTGAGCAACAGCAGTTGGTCTCCGGCGACCATCACCCTCCAGGACAACGTGCTGGACTTTGCGCTCGGGCAGGTCACCGGGCCGTTGCCGCCGGCCATCCTCACCGTCGGCACACTCAACGCCTCCGGGAACACGGTCATCAACATCACCAGCGGCGTCAACATCCCCACCGACAGCCCGGTGGTGCTGATGGATTACGGCGGCAACAAGGTCGGCGGCGGCACGTTCACGCTCGGCACCCTTGCGCCCGGAATGCTGGCCACGTTCGAGGACGACGGAACACGCCTGCTGCTGCACGTCACCCGCTCGGTCCAGGCGCTGACCTGGAGCACCGGCACGGGCGATTGGGGCGTCGGCACCGGCCTGCTCAACTGGAACTCCGGCACCGCCGAATACCTGGAATACCCCGACGGCACCGGCGACCTCGTGCGTTTTGACGACACCGCCGGTGTGTGGTTTGGCCTGGTGACCATTGTCACCGACGTGCATCCGCTGGACATCATGGTCGATAATTCCACAACCGCCTGCAGCTTCACCGGCCCCGGCCGCATCACGGGCGCCACCGGCCTGACCAAGCGCGGCACGGGCCTCCTGACACTGACCAGCGCGCACACCTACGACGGCGTGACGAGGGTGAGCGGCGGCGGCACGTTGCAGGTCACCGCGGCCGGAGCGCTCGGTTCGACCGTGGGGCGCACGGAGGTTTCGGGCGGGAGCACGCTGACGATCGGTGACGGCATCGGGACGGGCGTGAGGATTTCCGGCGAGACGGTGTACATCCGCGGCGCCGGCGTGGGCGGCGCGCGAGGCGCGCTGCGCGGCGCGGCGGACGCCGGCCCGAACGTCTGGCACGGCCCGGTGGTGCTGGGCGAGGACCTGTCGCGCATCGGTACGGAGGACGGCGGCAGCTTGGAAGTGGCCGGTCCGATCGTGGAGGAAGGGACGAACAACTGGGTGGTGATCCTGCGTCCCGGCGCGTTTGGCACGTTGACGATCAGTGGCACGGGCCATCGCTACGGTCCCACCCGCACCTATGGCAATGCCGACGGCAGCGGCGTGATCCGGTTGGGCGCCCCTCAGGCCCTTTCCACCAACGAGCTGCAACACGGCCCCGGCCCGGTGGATTTGAACGGCTTCGACCTGACCATCGGCGGTTTGTCCGACAATGCAGGTGTCGGCACAATGGTCAACAACGGCGCCGGCCCGAGCGTGCTGACCATTGACACGCGGACGAACAACTTCGCGGCGGCGTGCGCCCTCATGGACGGCGCCAGCAGCCTCGGCCTGATCAAACTGGGCGCCGGACGACAAACCCTCAACGGCGTCAACACGCACACCGGCCCGACGCTGGTGCAGGAGGGCGTGCTGCGCATTAACGGGCAGATCACCGCTTCGCCCGTCACCGTGAGCAGCGGCGGCGAATTGCAGGGCACGGGCACCATCCACTCCACCGTAACGGTCGGAAACGGCGGCCGGCTCGCGCCCGGCGCGTCCATCGGCACTCTTACGGTCAACCAACTCCTCACGCTTGAGCCGGGCAGCACTTCCATCTTCGAGTTGACAGCAACCACGAACGATCTGGTGGTGGCGCCGGGCGGCGTGGTTTACGGCGGCCAGTTGGTGGTGACGAACGTTGGGGCCACACCGCTCCAGGTTGGCTAGGTGTTCAAGCTGTTCCTCGGTTTCTCAAACGGTGACTTCGACAACTCCGCCTCGGTCCAAATCGGCGGCGGCGGCACCGCGACATTCGATCCTGTGGAGGGAGATTTGACCATCACCAGTGTGCCCCCGCCGCCTTCGCTCCACGTGGTCCGTGCCGCCGGCACACTTCAGCTGTCCTGGACCAACGTCAATGGCATCTACCGCCTCCAAGCGCAGACCAACGGCCTTGATCCCAACAAATGGTTCGATTACCCAGGCGGCGCCACCAGTCCCGTGACCGTGCCCATTGACCTCTCGAACGGGTCGGTCTTCTTCCGCCTGGTTGCGCCGTAGAGAATCGAGTTGCGGGCCGGCTGCGGGCGAGTTGCCCGCAGCCGGCGCCCGTCTTGCCTGAACAACATCGCGCAACTCACCCCCGCCACGTTGATGTACGCCGACGACAACGATGGAGCCGTCCCCAACGACAGCCACCAGCATCCTTATTCGCTGGGCACGGCCTTTTGCCGCGCCATGCAGCCGCAATACGACAGTCCGCGCACGACATGCCACTGCCCGCCTAACCCCGACTGGGGCATGGCCGACTTTTGGAATGACGGCCCGAACCGGGTGGCGGTCGGCTACTCTTATTTCGGTGGCTACCCAGGCTACAACGATCGGGCTTGCGTCAGCTTTTTACTATCTGGGCAACGGCGTGCTGGCCGGTGGCGACAATCTGCGGACGCGTCGGACGGTATTCGCGCTCAAAGCCAGGGATTGGCTGTTCTATCGGCTGCGGTGGGCGGATTTGAACCGCAAGCGTGCGGGCGTGTAGGGGCGGGAAAACACTTGCGACCTTCGAAGTGTAGATCACTTTCCAAACATCCTGCCGGTCGGCTCCAACGAGGGTTACGACGACATCCATTTCGAGCAAGTCCGAGGTGCGAAGTACACCAAAACAGCCCGCATACAGCCCCCGGGCGGTGTGGAAATCTATTCTTGCGCGCGACGCTCCTGGAAGTATGCGAGTCTATGGCTGGACGCGAGAGTCTCGGGCGAGTCGGAACCTGTAAATGCACACCATGAGAAGAATCTCGGTCATATTTTGCGCAGCTAGCCTCTATGGCAGGCACGCGGCATGGCTGGCGGTTGGCGCCACGACGGCTTTGATTGAAGCCGAATCTTTCTCCAATAAGGGAGGCTGGGTCGTGGACCCGCAATTTGTACAGCAAATGGGTTCGCCGTTTCTGCTGGCCCACGGAGGGGGTAGCCCAGTGGCAGACGCCTCGGGAACAGTGACTGTTCCGGAGCCGGGGACTTATCGGGTTTGGGTGCGTACTCGGGACTGGGTATCATCGCACCCAGACGCTCCCGGCGCATTCAAGGTTCGAGTGAACGACCAGGAACTTGCGCCGGTGTTTGGCACAGTCTCCGACACGTGGCATTGGCAGGACGGCGGGACAGTGCAGGTGACTGGCACGACAGTCTCAATCGTGCTGCATGATTTGACCGGGTTTGACGGACGTTGCGATGCCATTGCGTTCATCAAAGGATCAGATCAACCGCCGCCTGCAGGCGGGCCAGAGCTGGCAGCGTGGCGCGCGGCTGTGCTGGGGGAACCGCCCGACCCGCCCAAGACCGAAAGCTACGACTGCGTGGTGGTGGGCGGGGGCATAGCGGGATGCTGCGCCAGCCTGGCTGCATCACGCTCCGGACTCCGAGTAGCCTTGATTCACGACCGGCCTTTTCCCGGTGGCAATGCCAGCCAGGAAATCCGCGTCGCCACCCGCGGCGAAATACGCGATCCGATTGTGGATGAGATTGACACATTCAGCTTGCGCAATCGGGACAGTCGGACGGTCGAAGCAGACGCAGCGCGGGCGGCTGTCCTACAGGCAGAGACCAACCTAACTGTGTTCATGCCTTGGCAAGCTTATGCGGTTGGAACGAACGATCGCAGGCGCATCGTGCATGTAGACGCACGCCACATCTGCACCGGGGAGCGACGCCGTTTTGTCGCCCCGCTGTTCATTGATTGCACCGGGGACGGCTGGCTTGGTTACTGGGCGGGAGCGGAGTTTCGCATGGGCCGCGAGGGCGCATCCGAATTTGGCGAGAGCCTGGCGCCGGCTGTGGCCGACCGGATGACCATGGGCAATTCCCTGATGTGGAGCACCACTAACGCTGGGGTTCCGGTGCCGTTTCCCGCGGTGCCGATCAGCATGGCATGGGCAACCGAGGTGGCGGGGACACGTGCCGACACTGGTGGCGATTGGAACTGGGAGTACGGCATGCATCTTGATACCATCCAGGACGCCGAGGAGATTCGCGATTATTTGCTCCGGGCCATTTACGGCAACTTTTACAATGCGAAACAGAAGGCAACGAATGCCAACTTGGTGTTCGACTTCCTACCTTACGTCGCGGGCAAGCGGGAATCCCGGCGGCTGGTGGGGGATTACATTGTGACCCAGTCGGATGTGGTCAATGGGGTTTATTTTGAGGATGCCGTCGGCACGGCCACCTGGGGTATCGATTTGCACTACCCGACCGCGACCAGTTATTTGTCCACGTACACCTCGACCCCGGTGGCCCGATGGTATTTTCCGTTTCGCAGCCTTTACTCACGGAATGTTCCGAATCTGATGATGGCTGGGCGTTGCATCAGTGTCTCCCATGTGGCCCTGGGTAGTTGCCGGGTCCAGAACACCACCGGGCAAATGGGTGTTGCAGTGGGCTTTGCCGCCGCGCTGTGCAAGAAATATGGCATTGAGCCGCGCGATATTTACCGCAATCCGGATCGGATGCTGGAATTGCAGGCGCGCATCGGCGGCGCATGGCCGGAGCGTCCGCGGCCCGGGGGGGTTGGTGGTGGATAGCACCAATGCAGCCTGCGTGACGGTTCATGGAGCATGGACTTCGTCGAGCTACGAGGCCGGCTATGTCGGGATCGATTACCTCCACGACGGCAATACCGGCAAGGGCCAGAAGTGGGTGAGCTTTCGCCCCAGCCTAATCAAAGCCGGCAGCTACGAAGTGTTTCTGCGCTGGACCAGTTCCAAGAACCGCGCGACCAACACCCCCGTCACGATCATTACCCGAAGTAACACCGCCCCGGTCAACATACTCGTTAACCAGCAGCTCAACGGCGGCCGGTGGAACAGCCTCGGAACGTTCGAGTTCGACCCCGCCGCGGCCCAGGTTATCGTGGCCAACTCGAACACCACGGGTTATGTCATCGCGGATGCCGTCCAATTCGTGGATACGTCGGCGGTCGCAACCAGCGGCGACCGGGATGCGGACGGGTTGCCGGACTGGTGGGAACGCTGGTATTTTTTGTCCGAGATCAGCGCGGAAGCAGGCACGGACACCGACGGGGATGGAATGAACAATTATCAGGAATATCTGACAGGCACGGACCCGACCGACCCCCGCTCGCGCTTCGACCTGCGCCTGGTGCTGGACTCAGTCCCGGGCCAGGCGGTGCTTTCCTGGCCCAGCGCCTCGAACCGCATCTATCGCATCGAGGTGTCGGATGACGCCGCCGCCTTCCGCCTGTATCGGGGCGGTATCCCCGCCACCCCGCCGCAGAACACCCAAACCGTCTCCACGATTGGAGGGGCTCAGTTCTTTCGGGTTGTGGCAGAGTGAAAAGTGAGTGTCGGCTCGGAATCTCGGAATTTATGAGTGGCTTAAAAGTGGCCGCCTATGGGCTGGTGCCGCTGTTGCTGGGGTGGACGCTTGCCACAGGCGCGCAAACAGTGGTTGAGGACGGCTTTGAATCTGGAACCTTTTCTCCCGCCTGGGGCCAAACGGCCGGGGTGGTAATTGTGGTGGGGGACGGCGCCAATGGCTCAGCCCGGTTTGCGCGCTTGAACGCCTACAACGCCACGACCGGGCGCGAACTGGGGACCCGTTTGGACGCGGTGGCGCCGCAGGGGGCGCGCGACTTCGCCCTGGAGTTTTCCTTCCGCGTGCAGGACACGACCAATCGCCAGTTTCACCTCCACGTTTCGACCTCCACGGGTGCCATCAGCAGCAGCGCACCGGCACTGAGCGTCCGCTACCAGGGGGGCTGGGCTGCTTATGATGGCGCGAGCTGGCGGGCCATAGCGGGGTTGGGCAGCGTCGCCAGCGGGCGGTGGTATCGGTTGCGGGTGACGGGCGAGGATTGGGGCACGCCAGGGGCGCGGTTCGCGCTGCAGCTTTCGGAGGCAGGCGTCACGGAGTTTGTCAGCTCCGCCACCAATCTTACGTGGTTTCAGGGGGGCAATCCAACCACGAGCACCGCCCGGTTTTTTGTGTTCACCACCGTGTATGGGAACAATCCAGGTTTTGAGGTTGATGAAGTGGTCTCAGCGGTGACCGCCGCACCGCCGGCGGTGCCCGACGCCATTGTCAACATCAGCGGGACCTACCCTCACTTGGCAGTCTTCAGCAACGACGGTGAGATTGGCATCGGCGCGGTGGTGCCCTGGGCGGACAAGCTGTGGTTTGTGACCTACCCGCCGCACGCGCCCAACGGCAGCGCGGACAAACTCTGGATGGTGGACAGCAACCTCACGCTCACCGCCCACCCGGCCAGCGTGGGGTGCACTGATGCGAATCGCTTGATCCACCGCGAGTCGCAGCAGCTCAACATCGGCCACTACTTCATTGATTCGAACGGCACGGTTCGCGCGATCTCGCCGAGCATCATGCCAGGGCGACTCACCGGATCCGCGCGGCACCTGACGGATCCAGCGAATAAGATCTACACCGCCACGATGGAGGAGGGGCTTTACGAGGTGGATGTCCACACGCTGGCGGTCACCCAGCTTTACGAGGACACCAACAGCGGCGGGCCTGTCGGCGTGAAGGCCAATTTGCCCGGCCAGCATGGCAAAGGGCTTTATTCCTCGCAGGGCCGGCTGGTGTATTCCAACAACGGTATCGGCGGTTCGCTTTGCGCGTGGGACGGCACCAACTGGACCGTGATTGAATCGAACAAGTTCACGGAAGTCACCGGACCGGGCGGCATCTACGGGAACGATGCCTCTGACGACCGGCTGTGGGCGCTGGGGTGGGATGCGCGCTCGGTGATTCTGCGACTGTTCGAGCGCGGGGTCTGGACGCGCTATCGGCTGCCGAAGGGCAGCTACACGCACGACGCCGACCACGGTTGGTACACAGAGTGGCCGAGAATCCGGGAAATTCTGGACGGCAAACTGCGGATGCACATGCACGGGCTGTTCTACTCCTTCCCGAGAAGTTTTTCCGTTACCAACACCGGCGGGATCAACCCTATTTGCACCTACCTGAAGATGCCCGTGGATTACTGCTGGTGGAATGGCCAGCTCGTTATGGGGCGTGACGATGCCTCGACCACTGGCGGCAATATCTGGGCCGGCCAGTCCCACTCCGCGCTGTGGTTCGGGCAGTTGACCGACCTCGAAACCTGGGGACGTCCCACGGGCTTCGGCGGCATTTGGCTGAACGACACCGTCAGCGCAAACACGCCCAGCGAGCCGTTTCTGGTCAAAGGCTTCCAGCGGCGCATCCTGCATCTGAGACACACCACCGCCGCCACTGTGAACTTCACCATTCAACACGACGCGACCGGCTTAGGCCTGTGGACGAATCTCGCCACCATCTCCATTACAAACAGCGGCTACGGCTATTTTATCTTCCCAGCCGGATTCGACACCACCTGGGTCCGGCTGGTTGCCGACCGGGACGCCACGGGCGTGTCAGCGTATTTTCATTTACAAAATCCGCCGCAGCCGCCGACGCCCGGGCTGTTTGCCGGCATCGCCGAGGCCACGGCCACGAATGGCTTGAGCGCAGGCATCCTGCGGCCCCAAACCGGCAATGCGCGCACCTTGCAGTTTGCCGCTACCGTGGTGGATGCCAACGGTAGGGTGTCGCAGGCCTACTACGAGATAGACGGCTCGTTGCAGTTGCGCCGGGCCACGAACGCATCCGCGGAAGCTGCCCTGCGCTCGACGTATTCGCTGGCCCATGCCGGCTTCACGCTGGACGAGGCTTCAGTGATCTACACCGAGGGCACCAACCGCTTCCGCCTGCCCAAAACTCTAGCCGTTTACGACCATCCATTTGCCTTCGGCTGGCCACGAGCCGCGCGCGAAGTGGTAACCGAACGCCAACTGTTCCACGCGCACGGCACCTTTTATGAACTGCCACTGAGCGGTTCCGGCGGATTCCGGCGCATCCGGCCCATCACGACCCACGGCAAACAGATTTCTGACTTCGCATCCTGGCGGGGCCTGTTTGTCGTTGCGGGCGTTGCCGCTGCCGCTGCAACGAATACGCACGTCTATCGCAGCGACGACGGCCAGGCCGCAGTGTGGTTGGGCGATGTGGACGATCTCTGGCGCATGGGCCCGCCACGCGGCGTGGGCGGCCCGTGGAAAAATTCGCCTGTGACGAATGGCGTGCCCAGCGATCCGTATCTAATGTTCGGCTACGAGCGCAAGGAATTGGAGCTGTCGCACGCCCACAGCGCTCCCGTGACGTTCACCGTGGAAGTCGATTTCGCCGCCGACAACTCCTGGAGTGAATACGCCCGCTTCACTGTCGCTCCCGGCCAGACCCTGCGCCACGTCTTTCCCGACGGTTACAGCGCGCACTGGGTTCGCGTGAAATCCGACACCACGACAACCGCCACCGCGCTATTCACCTACGGCCCGGCCGCGCCGCAGATCACCGGCGCAACGATCCTGCCTGGCGGCGCATTTCAACTCACGTTCACTGGCAACGCAGGCGAGTCCTACACGGTGCGGGCAAGCGAAAACTTCGGCATGCCTCTCGCTGACTGGTGTGTCCTGGGCCGCGGCACATTCGGACCGAACGCGGCGACCTGGCAAGACTCCGATGTCAGCCACCGGCCTCGTCGGTTTTACGCAATCTCGATTCCATGAGCAGCTCCCGGATCATCGGTGCTGACCACACACGAGCAGTTGTCGGATTCAGCCAGTGGAGCTGCCTGCTCTGCTGGGCGTTGGTGGCCATCAATCTGGCCAAAGCTCAGGTCGTACTGGAAGACGGCTTCGAGTCAGGCAGCTTTGCGGGCGAGTGGGGACAAACGGCAGGCGTGACCATTCAAACTTCCGGCGGTGCGAAGGACACGAGGAACTTCGCTCGGCTGGCTGCCTACGCTGCGAGCACGGGACGCGAGTTGGGGGCGCGGTTTGACGCTGTGGCGCCGAACGGGGCAAAGGATTTCTCCGTGGATTTGTATTTTCGCACCCAAAACACCCCGCAGCGGCAGTTCAATTTGCACGTGTCCACCTCCACTGGCGCCATCGGCAGCAGCAGCGCGTCCATCAACCTCAAATACGACGTGACCGACGGTTGGGCTGCCTTCAGCACGGCGTGGCATCCAATTCCTGGTCTGGGCAGGATCACGCCCGGTGAATGGTATCGGTTGCGGGTCAGCGGTCAGGACTGGGGCACGGCGTCGGCCCGCTGGGCGGTGGATGTCTCTGCGGCGGGCGGCACGAACTTCATCAACTCTGCCACCAACCTCACCTGGTATCAGAACGGCACGCCCACGGCCAATCCGGCGCGCTTCTTCGTCTTCACTACGGTTTACGGCAACAGTC
>Ga0123519_10016519_pt1 | contig 10239 bp, 8 predicted proteins | sample YelNatPaOPRAMG02_FD_87396 | JGI IMG/M metagenome (GOLD analysis project Ga0123519, IMG submission 87396) | Hot spring microbial communities from Yellowstone National Park - Yellowstone National Park OP-RAMG-02 (version 2) | ecosystem: Environmental > Aquatic > Thermal springs > Hot (42-90C) ...
CATGCCGCGGGCGGACTGGCTGGCAAGGACGGTCTGGATGTCAGCGCCACTGCGTAGAGCTTCCTCTAGCAAGTGGAAGCCTTCAGCCACGCAGCAACCCTTTGAGGTCAGCCCGCCTCGCGCAATCGCAAGGCGGACATCCTTGAGCAGCGGGTTAGCGGGGCTGGTTAGCGCCTCGGTTTTCACACAAGTTCACCTTCCGCCTCTTGCCAGCCAGTACTCATCCCCGCCGCGCGATGTACACTGGGGAGGGGCCGGCAGGCGCATGGGGTTGCCAGCAATCTCGATTGCATCATATCGCAACAAACTGCGCGGACTGGGCTTGGTGGCGGCGCTCTTGCTGATGGCGGCAGCCGCTCAGGTGCTGGCGCTGGCGCGGCAGATCGAACGCGAATCGGCCCACGATGAAGCGCGCCCCGCCGATGTGATCATCGTGCTGGGGGCGGCCGCCTACCGCGGCCGGCCTTCGCCAGTTCTGAGAGCTCGGCTCGATCACGGGCTTGAGCTATACCGGCGCGGCCTGGCGCCACGCATTATGACCACGGGGGGCGCAGGGGGCGATCCGGTGCATACGGAGGGGGAGGTAGGACGCGCTTACCTGGTCGAGCACAACGTGCCCTCGGAAGCCATCCTGGTGGAGCCCGAGGGCGAAAGCACCGTCCACTCGCTGGTAGCGGCGGCCGAGATCATGCGGCGGATGAACTTGAGCTCTTGCATCGTGGTCAGCGACGGCTATCACATTTTCCGCGCCAAGCGGATTCTGCAAGCGCGCGGTTTCCAGGTCTACGGCTCGCCCAGACCCCACCCTGCCCGTAGCGGCCTGGCTGAGTGGCGACTTTACGTGCGCCAGGCGCTGGCCTACTTGTTGTGGAGAATGGGGGTAGCCGTCTAGCCAGGGGGGTCTAAGCGGGGCATGCGCGTAGTCCTGGATGCCGGCCCGCTCACGCTACCCAGCGGCGGCTTGCGCCGCTATGTAGCCGAGCTCAGCCGGGCGCTGGCGGAAACTTTTCCCGAAGACGAGTTCGTGCTAGCCTCCGATCAACCCGTCCGCTGGCCGGGGTGCCCACTTTCAAACCTCCTGCCGGCGGACCCGCCCCGAGGCAGGCTGGAAAGGCGATGGTGGCTGTGGGGTTTGCCGCGCTTGCTCAAACGCACCGGCGCTGCCGTCTTTCACGGGACCAACTTTGAGGTCCCTTACCTGCCCGTCACCGCCTCAGTGCTTACCCTGCATGATCTCTCCCCGTGGTTGGATCGGCGCTGGCACTGTGCAGCCGCGCGCGTGCGCCGGCGGACTCCCTGGCTGCTAGGCTTGGATCTGGCCACCATGATCATCACGCACACCGATGCCGTGCGCCGGCAAGCCATCGAGTACTTCCGCTTGGATCCTTTGCGAGTAGTGAGCGTGCCGCTGGCTGCCCCAGCCGGCTTCCGCCCACTGGAGACGCCGCCGCCGGAGAAGCCGTATCTGCTCTACGTGGGAGCCTTGGAGCCGCGCAAGAACCTGGTCACGTTGCTGGAGGCTTGGCGCCACTTGCGCCGGCGATTTTCGGTGGACTTGGTTCTGGCCGGCCGGCGTCGCGAGGACTTTCCCCCGCTTGAACCGGAACAGGGCTTACGCTGGCTGGGCGAGGTTCCGGACGAGCAATTGCCGCCGCTTTATTCGGGTGCCCTGGCTTGCGTCTACCCCTCCTGCTATGAGGGCTTCGGTCTGCCTGTACTGGAGGCCATGCAATGCGGGGCCGCCGTAATTGCCTCGCGCGACCCCGCAATTTCGGAAGTGGCGGGGGAGGCCGCTGTGTTGCTCGATCCCTTCGATTGCCGGGCCTGGATAGAAGCACTGACAGCGGCTCTGGAGCGCCCGGATTGGACGGCACAGTGGCGGCAGCGCGCTTTGCGCCGGGCGGCCCAGTTCAGTTGGGAGCGCACGGCCCAACTAACGCGAGAGGTTTACCAGGAGGCCTGGCGACGCTACCGTGAGTAAGCCGCGCGTGCTGGTGCTCAGCCCGGAATCCCCCTACCCTACCATAGGCGGCGGCGCCCTGCGCACGGCCTCGCTGCTCGCCTACCTCAGCGCGCGTTACGAGGTAGATCTGGTGGTGTTCCGCGAACCGGGCGCGCCCGATCCGCGCGCAGCCATTCCCCCGGGTGCCTTCGGCCAAGTCGACGTGCTGGACCTGCCCGTGCATTCGCGACGCCCGCTGTGGCGTGCGGCGCGCAATTTGCGCCGGTGGGCGCTGGGGCGGCCGCCGCTCAACGATCGCTTTGCCGGATTCAGCCAGGCGCTGGAGGAACTGTTGCGCGGTCGTAGCTACGAACTGGCCCTGGTCGAGCATTTCTGGTGCGCCGAATACGCAGAAGTACTCGCGACCCGCGCTCAGCGCCTGGTGCTGGACTTGCACAACGTCGAGTCGGAACTGTATGGGCGACTGGCCGAATCGGAACCCTGGCCGCAGCGTCTGCTGTTTCGGCGCTTCCAAAGCTGTTGCCGCTCGCTGGAGCAAGGCTGGCTTCCCCGCTACGGGCTGCTGCTAGCGACCTCAGCCGAGGATGCGGCGAAGGTGAGGGCGATTTGTCCCGGCGCTACCGTGGGCGTCTATCCCAACGCTATCCCGCACGTGCCCGTTCCCGTAGCCCCGGAGCAGGAAGCGGTGGTGTTCACGGGAAACCTGGAGTACGCGCCCAACGCGAGCGCCGTGCGGTTTTTCCGGCGCCAGATATGGCCCCTGCTGCGCGAGCGCTGGCCACGATTGGTTTGGCGCGTAATCGGGAAGAATCCTCACGCCGTGGCGAGCTGCTTGAAGGGCGACGACAGGATCGAGCTGGTAGGGCCGGTTCCCGACGCAATAGCAGCGTTGGCGCAGGCCAAGGTGGTAGTGGTGCCGCTGCTGGCGGCTAGCGGGACCCGGTTCAAGATTCTGGAGGCCTGGGCGGCGGCGCGCGCCGTGGTTTCGACCTCCGTCGGGGCAGAGGGCTTGGATGCGCGAGACGGGGAACATCTCATTCTGGCTGATGAGCCGCGGGCCTTCGCTGAAGCGGTCTCCATGCTGCTGGCCTCAGAGGAGCGCCGCAATGCGGTGGGCCGGGCCGGGCGGCTGCTTTACGAGCAGCGCTTCACTTGGGAAGCAGCCTGGGAACATCTCAGGCAGGTGGGGATCTGAAGGGCCAGTTTCGTGCTCACCCTCTGCGATCGAGCAGTGTGCGTCCCTGATAAGCTTCCACCACCGCACGGGCCTCGCCCTGCATGATCACTTGCCCGTGATCCAGCCACATAGCCTGATCGCACAGGCGCTCGACCAGCGTAGGGCTGTGGGTGGCGCACACGATCGTGCGTCCCTGGCGCTTAAAAGCTTCCATGCGTTCCAGGCACTTGACTTGGAAAGCCTGATCGCCCACCGCCAGCACCTCGTCCACGATCAGTATTTCGGGGTCCCCGTGCACGGCCACCGAGAAGGCCAGACGCATTATCATGCCGGAGGAGTAAGTGCGCAAAGGCTCGTGAATGAAGTCGGCCAGCTCCGCGAACTCGACAATCTGCTCGAATACCTCCTGCGTGCGCCGGCGTGTCAGGCCCATCAGCGAAGCGTTCAAACGCAGGTTCTCGGCTCCGGTGAGATCCGGGTGAAAACCTGCCGCCAGTTCCAGCAGCGCTAGCGTGCGCCCGCGAATTATGACTGCGCCTCGATCCGGGCGCGCCAGGCCCGCCACCACGCCGAGCAGCGTGCTCTTGCCTGCGCCATTGGGCCCCATAATGCCCACGGCTTGCCCCCAGCTTACTTGCAGGCTGACGTTCCGGAGGGCGTAAAAGCGCGTCCGCTGCTGCCCTCCGATCCGCTCGGCCAGCAGGCTTCGCAGTAGCCGGCGCCCGCGATGGCGCGGGAAGCTCTTCCACACGTTGCGCAGCTCCAGGGCGGGCTCGTCTCTCATAAGTGATCGTACAGATCCCATTTCATCCGGCGAAAAACCAGCAGACCCAGCAAGAAGATCGCACTGGCGCTCAGGGTCAGCTTGATTAGCAAAGACTGGGGCGGGGCGTGGCCCTCAAGCAGGATGCGCCGCGAAGCCAGCACCAGCGCCGCCACCGGATTGTACTGGTAAATCTCGCGATACTGCGGGGGAATCATGGAAAAGGGGTAGAAAATGGGGACCAGCCAGAAAAGTATCACGTTAGCCGATTCGACAACATAGCGCGTGTCCCGCAGAAAAACGTGGAAAGGGGAGAACATCAGAGCCAGCCCGCAGACGAAAATAATTTCCAAAGCCCAAATCACCGGCAGCCACAGCCAGTACACATTGACTCCGCGCCCGAGCAGCACGGTAAGGCCCAGCAGCAGCGCAAGCTGGATCATCAAATGCAGGCAGTTGGAAAGCACCGCCGCCACCGGAATGATTTCGCGCGGCACTGCCACGCGTTTAATCAGGCCGCTGTTATCCAGCAGCGAAGTGGTGCCCGACAACCAGGCCAGCGTGAAAAAGCTGTAGGGGACCAAACCGGCCAGAACAAACAGCCCGAAGTTGGGAATCGAAGGATTAGGGAAAATGCGCGTAAAAACGAAGGCCAGCACCCCCATCATTATCAGGGGGTTCAACAAGGACCAGAACACACCCAGCGACATGTTCCGGTAGCGGACCTTGAAGTCTTTCAAGACCAGGTTTCGCAGCAAATAGAGGTACTCACCGCTCCAGGCCGGTTGTTGTACGTTCACTGCGGTAGCCATCGAGTTATCGCACGCTCTGCCGGTGCGAACACCATCAGCATAGCATCCGCGGCCAGGAGGCCACCGCCGGGGCCAGGCCCGCCGGAAAGGCTGGGCCTCAGTAGCTGAGCCGGAAAACGAGCTGGAGCTGGCGGGGGTAGTTGGAAGTGGTCGTGATCTGGCCGAAGGCGGCGCTGAACTGGTTCATATCGGGAGCCCCGAAGAGTGGATGGTTGAAAGCGTTCAGGGCATCGCCCCGAAGCTGAAACTCAATGCCCCGCTCGCTCAGGCGCCAGCGCTTGCTCACCGACAGATCCACGTTGTTGGAGGCATGCCGGCGCAATCCGGGCAGGTAAAAAGGCCACGTACGGTAATGATAGGAAGGGCGCGTGGCCGGATCGCGTGAGAAGCCAGCGTCCACGTTAAACCAGCGATCCACCGTGCGCGGGCCCTTGCGAATATCGTCCGGGTTACCATCAAAAATCACATCCTGCCAGGCCAGCGGGGCGCCCGACTGGTAAATATACATGCCCGAGACTTGCCAGCCCTCGACCACTTGGTAAAGCCAGCGCGGCCCCCGCCGCAACAGCATCCCGCGGCGCCCCAGGGGCAACTGGTAAACCATCGAGCCGGTGATGCGGAAGGGGCGGTCAGCTCCCGACAAGCACTCATACGGCATTAAGTCCCCGGGGTTAAGGAAGTTCATGGCCAGCATGTTCTTGGACCAGGTAAAGGAGGCATTGATGCTGGCCCGGCTGGATACGCGCCGCACCAAGCGCGCCTGCAAGGCGTGATACCAGGAGTAACCCTGGTAAGTTCCGGTTTGCACGGCGGTGAATTGCGGAAAAGGCTTGAGCAAGTTCTCGCGGGTAATATTGTTGTTAGTGCCTAGGGAGCCTGTTACGCCCTCCAGGCCCCGAAACGGATTGGGTATGTTGGCGGTAAGGTAATTCACGCGCTCCGGATCGAAGACCGGGCTGCGCGAAAGAAACTGGTTGCCCACCACGTTAAGGTCGCGTGTGATTTCAAGCTTAGTGGAGCGGTTGCCGACGTAGGCTACCTCGAGCATGCCCTGGCGGCCAACCTGCTGTTGGACGCTGAACTGCCAGCGCTGGTTGTAGCTGGCCTTGGGGTAGGGGTCAAAGAAAACGATCGAGGCTCCGACGTCGGTCATAGGCCCCAGCGTGTTGCCGACGGGCTCGAGGAGGCCGTCCGGGAACGGGTTGGAGAGGCGGCTATAAAAGCTCAGGCCGTTGTCTTTACTGGGAATGAAAGGCGTGTTGCGCGAATAGCCGTACTGAAGAACGTCGGTGCGGCGCATGCCCAGCGGCCCGAAGAAGATGCCGTAGCCGGTCCGCAGCACGGTTCCGGGGCGGAAGCTGTAAGCCAGAGCCACTCGGGGAGCCAAGTTGTTAGCGTCGCGCTTCCACAACTCACGTGGTTGCCCGCCCACGCCGGCGAAAACCACGCCGCCCCGCACCTTGAACTTTTCCGGAGGCAGCTCCTGGGTTTGGTGAGCGGGCCAGCTTCGCTCATAGGCGGCGCGCGCCGGTTCCTCGATGGGCAGAATGACTTCGGGGTCGAAGTTACGGATCGAGCGGTTGTACCTTTCCGTCAGGGGTCCTTCCAGCTCGTAGCGCAACCCCAGATTGATGGTGAGATTGCGGCGCAGCCGCCAGCTATCTTGTAGGTAGCCGCACCAGGCGGTTGATTGCTCGGCAAAGTCCGCCGTGCGCGCCACGTAACCGCTGGCGTTGGGCAGCCCCAGCAAGAAGGCGGCCCAGCTTTGGCCGATGGGCGCGGTGGGCGAATTGTCGAGCGGGCCGCGCGTCCAGGTGGAATCAAAGATGAAGCGCCCGCTGCGGCTGGTGTCGCCGCTGTACTGGTTGTGGCGGTAAGCCCGAAACTCGAAGCCGAAGTCCCAAGTGTGAGCGCCGCGCAACCTGGTCAAGGCGGCGACAAAGGAATGCGTGTCCATGAAGCGCTCTTCGCCCGTCCGCACGGTGTTGAAGTAATTGCGAAACTCGAAGGCCGGGAACTCGCTGCGGTCCGGGCTGATCAGGGAGGCGAATGACTTGGGGAAGCCTAGGCTTGTCAGATCGAAGTAACGGCCGCGCAGCGGCGTAGTCTCGCGCGTAAACCGCGTATAGCCGTAACGGACATTCAACACGAAGGTGGGAGAGAGCGTATAAACGTCATCCACGGAAGCACCGATGGGATGATACTGCTCCCGCAATCCCGTGGCCCGGGTTTCGAAATAGTCGTTGCGCCGCGTGTTGCGCACGTAACCGTTGCCGCGCACAAACAGGCGATGAGGAGAGACAAAGTTGTGGTCTATGCGGGCAGTGTGTGTGAAGTAATCGGCCACCTCGGGCGAATTGGGTTTGGGGTAGTTGTACTGGTGATCTGCCGTTGTGCCTTCATTGATGGGCGGGGGGAAGTACTCCATGACCTTTAGCGCCACCGGATCGAATCGGGCCGGCGGGATGATGTTTCCCGGGAAGGGATCCTGCCGGTAGCGGTTGGTGCGCCCCGGCTCGGGCCGCCGGGTGGCAGGATCGTAGATCTGGTAGATGGCGCCCAGGGCCAATAGTTCCGAGAAATCGCCCTGGCGCTGAGCCACAGTAGGCACCGTCAGCGTGGTGCCGCCGCGGGGCCGCTGATCGCTGAGGCCCTCGTAGGCCCACATGAAGAATGTGCGGTTACGGCCATTGTAAAGCCTGGGCAATATGAGGGGGCCGCTGGCGGAGGCGCCCCAGCGGTTGTAATCGAAGTCGCCACGCGGCGTGCCGTTGCGGTTGCCGAACCACGTGTTGGCCATCCACTCCGGCTTCATTTTCGTAAACGAGAAACTGGATCTCAGTTTGTTGGTTCCCGAACGCAAACTGATGTTGATCAACCCGCCTGAAGTCTGGCCCGCGCGGGCGTCGAAAGAGCTGGTCTCGATGCGCATTTCGCCGATGGCGTCGGGCGGCGGCACGTAGCCGGCGGCGATTTTGCCCGCGCTGCTACGCGAGGTATTGGCCACCCCGTCTAGAGTGATATCGGTGGTATTGGCGATGCTGCCGCTCATGCTGTAGCTGACGATGTGGGTAGGCTCATAAGGCCTGTTAAGCAGCGGATCGCCCTCGAAAGTGGTTCCCGGGGCCAGGCCGATCAAGACATAGGGATTGCCGTGCGCCAGAGGCAGCTCGGTCACCTCGGCCGAGCCCAGGAGCATGCCCATGTTTCCACCGGTGGAATCCACCAGAGGGGCAGCCGCAGTTACCGTGACGGTTTCGGTCACCGCACCGAGCTCCAGCTTGATGTCAATGCGCAGGTGCTCGTTAACGCTTACGGTGATCCCATCGCGCGAGAACTTCTTGAAGCCGGGATGCTCGGCTGAGATGCGATAGCTGCCGGGTTGCAATAACGGGGCTATATAAGCGCCGTCCTGGTTGGTCTCCAGCACCGTGCTCACGCCGGTTTCGGCATTGGTGATGATTACGCGGACCGCGGGAATGGGTACCTCCTGCGCGTCCACCACCACCCCGGAAATCGTCCCGCGAAACTCCTGACCGCAGGCCAGCGCAACCAGGAGCAAAGCCAGCGCCGCGCTTCTTCTCATGGGTCTTCCCTCCCCCAGCGCTGCCCTGCGCGGCCGGCCTGCACCGCCGGACAGCGCACTGCTTGGAATTTTACCCGGCCGCGGGCGCGGTTTCAACCGGGTAAGGCGGCTGCGGGACTGTTTCGGAATTTTTCGACGCCCACGCGTGTTTGAGCCGGGAGACGTGGCCTGCCGGGGTTAGCTCGTAGCCATCGGCCAGACGGGGGTATTTCCCGACAAGTGATTTCCTGCCGGGCATCAGGGGCGCGATGTGAGCAGGGCAAACAACGAAGCTCCAACTGGCTGGCCGGAGCGCTAACTGCTGGCCAGCACCCTGAGTGCCGACAGACCGCGGCAAAGGTCGCCAACCAGTTCGATGCCCGCCGCTACCGGATGGGCGGCGCGGCCCAGATAGCGCAGGGAGCAGAGCCGTTCGATGATCGAAGTCAAGACCAGGATCAGCCGCTCGACCAGTAATCTGTTGGTCTTGTGATGGCAGATGTGTTGCGTACCATGCTGGCACTCAGCCTGGACGGACTTCTGCCTCTCAATTAGCCAGCGGCTCTTGGTCATCCGTTACAGCGTGCGGCTGCCCATTCGACCGGGAGAGAGGTTGGCGACCGCGCGGCGCAACAGGCGCTGGCCGCCACCACGAGTTGCGCGTTGCGCGTCACAACTCGACGGATCGCCTTCTGAAAGTCGCGGCCCCCGGAGGCATCGGTCGGGCCCGGCAAGCCGATCCCTGCGGAGGCGTTGGGTGTGCTTGCGGCGCTGGACCATGAAGGAGCAGATGGGGTGGCCGTGGTCGCGGGGAGGGGCCCTGTGGCAAGTGGGCTTGCCGCAGCGCAGGTAAATTTCGGAAAGCCAGCCCGGCAGGAGGTCCGCCGGCATCAGGAAGCGGCGGTGGAGTTGGGCTTTGTGTTGGCGCAAGCGGGCGGCTTAGGGGCCGCTGGGTTGGGCTTGCGGTCTGTGCGTCTCGCAGACAACCAAGAAGTAGGGGAAATTTCGCGAATGCGAAAATAGGGTTTCCCTGCCCGCCGGGCTCAGGGAGCATTTTGCCTCAAGGGTGGCTGAGAGCCAGAGCTCCTTGGTGCCGCCGAAGTCCCGGAGCAGGTGCGGCTTGGGCCGAGGTTCCGAAAGGGCGGCCGCTGGTGGGTGCACGCCCCGATAAGAGGTTACGTCCCCGTGGCGATGAGTCACGAAAGGCGGCAGTGGGCGGATTACCTGAACGGGCTGGCGGTGGCGGCCTTCGTGCTCAAGGACGGGCTGAGGGCGCGCTACCAATACGCGGCTCCCGTGGAGGACGCCAAAGGCCGCCCACCATGGTGCGCTCGCGGGCCAGCGAGTACCGCATTGGGCCAGAAGCGCGGGGCAAAACCAGAATTAGTCCGCGGCTCGACTTGCGCCGTTGTGTGCCCCTGGTGGGATGGCTGTCCTGCCCTTGGGCTCCGCAGCCCGCAGGCGCCCCCACAGCAGCAGCGCTGTCTCTGCCTGGTTACCCGCCGAAGGCATCGCTCGCCACCAACCTGCCCACTGGATCGCGGTTCCTGATCTCTGCGGTACCGTGAGAGCAAAATGGCCTTCCAGCCAGCCATAGGTGATTTGCCCGCGCACGAGGTCAGCCACCAAGGGCCACCTGGAATGCAAGTCAAGTCCGGGGTACCATGGGACCGATGTGTCTCCAACACGTTCGGGACCGAAGCCAGTTACAATTCGGGCACTCGGCCAAGGGGAAAGTCCGCGCTCCCCGTATCGGGCGCACGCCCAGACCGCGAAGTAACCGGTCTCGCGGACCGCGCGACTGACATCCTTCAGGCGGACCAACAGCGTGATGGGTGAAACTCCAAAAACCGCCGCGTTATGGAGGAGTCCGTCTGCGAAGCCTTTTTTCTCGGCAAACCAGCGGTCAACAGGCCAGACCGTGGCTAGCAGCGTGTCGGGAATCAGAACCCGCCTTGC
>Ga0123519_10016520_pt1 | contig 10239 bp, 10 predicted proteins | sample YelNatPaOPRAMG02_FD_87396 | JGI IMG/M metagenome (GOLD analysis project Ga0123519, IMG submission 87396) | Hot spring microbial communities from Yellowstone National Park - Yellowstone National Park OP-RAMG-02 (version 2) | ecosystem: Environmental > Aquatic > Thermal springs > Hot (42-90C) ...
TCAGCCCTGGTCAGTGTGCTTCGCACAAGTCGCATTCTTTTGTGGTTCTGCTGGATCATAGTGCAGCAAACGGTGCCCTGAAACCGCCACGGACCCCGGGAAAGCTGTTATTTGAAGGCAGTGGCCCAATGTTTGATCTCTGCATTGCTGGCGCTTTCTCGCATGAGCCGCATTGTCTGCTTCACACCTCGGAAGCGAAGAAGATGCAGGCCTGATCGCAAGCAGACTGTGAGCAACCGTTCCCAGAAGAGCGAAAAAGTTTAGCATAAAGCTCGGTGCAGCTCCATGAAAATGACTGTTTTTTTGGATCAGATTCTGAGCTAGAGCGAACATACGCTGCATTGTCGTAGTGTGAAACAATCCAAAAGCCAATCGCATAGCCCTGCTCAACACATGGCGATCGATGAGCCTCGCCAGGGAATCTCGCAGGGCACTTCTGTACCAAAAATACGATTCCCCGGCTCTAACTAAACGGCAAGAATTATCTTGATGTTTCAAAACCCCACAAATCACTGCGTGCTCCGCATTGTTTCAGCACTGACAAGAGCGACTCGGTCCGCAACAGAACCGACTTTTGTTGCGAGAATCGGGTAAAACTCGGAATGCTTCCTGCTCTGCGCGTTGCTGCAGCGCGACATGCACACCAAGCACCCCACTGCCGCGCTACCCGAGTGCCTCACGTGGATCGGAGTCGTCGATGCGCTGCGGGGCTTCGTACGCGCCAAACGCTATCATCTGCGAATGATTAGATGTTACCCGGACGATGCGCGTATCCCGGGAGAATCCGGCCAAACGCATCGATCTCACATCACAAAAACGCTGCGCTTTGTTTCATAGTGAACGCAGTTACAATGCAGCGATGCTACTGTGACTCGGGGTCGGGCTCGTTCCCGGTTGGAGCGTTCGTTTCCCATGTCGTTGCATGCAAAGTTCACTCCAATCTTGCCAATCGAATCGGAAGATGGCTTGCTTGCCTGCGACTAGCTCCGCTCCCGCTGTACCAGGCGCAGGTTCCTGTCCGGTGCGAGCCAGACTTTGGCCGTGGCGATGCAGTGGCCTCACCATATACTGATCATGTTCACGCCACAACTCTACCCTTCCATCACGAATCAAAAACGAAAGGTGAAACAGGTTCTCAATCGTTCGTCCGAAGCTGCTCGTATCGAGTACAAGGTCGTACAACTCAATAGGGCCATGTTCTTCTAAGAAATCGAACATCTGCTTCACTGCAACGTCCGTACGAACCTGCTCCTGGACGTCATTGAGCGAGACCTGTTCGGCGCGTTCGGTGGCAGCAACAACGTTTCGCTCACGGGCCGCGCGTTCGCGTACAACAGGTGTTTGTTCAACACTTGAAACATTCGACGCCGTCTCGGTTGAGAGGTTTACCAGTCCAAACATGAAAGTTGGCGCAGGCGCGGTTCGAAAAAACCGATAGAATCGCTTGCCGAGCGCGTCCAAATCGACAACGAGGTCACCGGTGCTGGCGTCACGGAGGTTCGCAGCTGCCTGTTCTGACGGGCGCTCGGGTTCGCTAGTTTCGGGCACTGTGGTTATGCTTTCCGCGAGTGTCACTCCGGAAGCGTAAGTGTCTCGAGTCGGCACGCCGTGCTGCCGAGAAACTGACCACTTTGTTCGCAGACGCTCAAGAAAAGCGTCCGAATCGAGCACCCTCAACCCAGTCTTCACTTTTGCGACCAACGCTCGCTCCAGTAGCGTGATTTTGAGGTACGCTTCAGACAGAAGACCTTGCGCCACCGCATCCTCGACGTCCACTGAAAGCTCATCATTCCGATCGAGAAACTCCTGCAGTTTCTGTGCATCAACAGTGTCCTTCACTGCATCAATTGCCGTCGAGTGCTCGCGAAGTGCGGCTCTTAAGCGTTTTACGCGCTGACTAGCCTGTTCCGTGCAACCGGAACTGCCGTCGTGTGCTTCACGGGTCGTCGGCATAGAGCGACAACTGTTACGCGCCAGGCAAACGCTTCTGCACGGTCTATGCGCTTTCACTCACGCAGCAAGCACCATAGGCAAAAACGCGTTCCAAAGTTCTTGTCGAGGTCGTTGGCGCGCCACTGCACGCACCCGCGCAATCGCTTCTGGAATCGTGCATTCCTGGGTGTCCGATTTGATTCATCGATTCAGTACGACCCAGGCGCTTACGCTCAATGGTATTGGCCAGGGTCAACTTTCCGTGAATCGTGGGGAGCGCTCGTCATGACGCGGGATAATGGCTCGAGTGAGCTGTTATCAGACTGGGGTGTTTATTGTGCAATGTGGTCGCTCGAACGACGCCTATGGTGCTCCCCCAGAAATGTCTGTTAATTCGTGCACGATCGTCTGTGCAATGTGCACCGTATCTGCTTCGAGTGCATTGTCTCGCGCTTTGTACTTCCGCCGGAATTGCCCAGGTATCAGCAGATACTGCTGGGGAAATGTTCATGTTGTTGATCAGGGCGCTGCACCCGTTCTGTGCCCAGGTTCTGCGTGCAGCAGCAGGCCTTGTGAGGATAAAAGTCGGCGTCGTGTGCGCGTCACGCACTCGGTCGCTGAACCGGAGCGCTTGATGGCTGGCGAGAGGTGTGCATTGCAGAAAGCGTGCGTCCCGGGGCTCACAGCGCGGGATTTTTGGTCACTCCAAAAGAAAGGCATGATGATTCTGACGCTATGCGAGCATGCATGCAGACGTCTGTTCGGGTACCAACTTATAGCGTATCGAATGCATGGCGAGGGTCATGCATACGACAACGCATAGCATCGTGGCACGGCGATGATACGGAAATCAGTGGCATACGACAGCCGCCGCATGCGAATGCCTGCATGGATCTTCACGCTCGCTTGTTTACTGCTTTGCATGGAACGATTCCAGCAGACTCTCTCTGCAATGCATGCAATCGAGATGCCGTCAAACACTTGTCGGCGATGCGGTAACAGACGATCATGCCTGCGTTTCGTCATCGTGGGACGGACGCATCGTGGCAAAACTGCTGAGCTCGCATCTTTGAAGCTCGAAGTTCTTCGAGACGAAACGGATTCTCGTGCATGTGCGCACAGCATCGAGGCCTATGCTGAACTCCGATTGAAATCGGACACCGAAGCGCTGGGTCCGCTCCTGGTTCCCGATCTACTTTCGAGATTTTCGACAGATGCATAACCTTGAGATTCAAAGTGCAGTCAAAACGGCTTATGGATTTATATGTAGCTTTTCGGTTCCCCAGCCGCGGTTTCGGAGTCGCGCTTTCGACTCTATGCTGCTGGAATTCGTTGCGTGACCGGAATCAAGATTCTTCGCAGGGCCCTCGAACAAATGCTCACATAATAACCGATATCGATATCCAATGCTTGCGCAAAAGCATCCGTTCTTCTCCTTTTCTTACATGGAGCACGCCCAAAATTCGCATCCTTCAAGTTTTCGATCTTTCGGTTTCAAGGTAACTCGTGAGCGCAGCGACTCACGCCTCTGGATTGGCAAGGAAGCGTCCTCGATGTCGTGCTTTGACGACTTGATCACGTGCTCACGCAGCACGTTTACTGAACTTGCCACGTCAAATTTTCCATTACGTTTCAAAAATAAATCCTTCTCTTCGTGACAATAGACGATACTCCATTCGACAGTGACAGGATACCTCTCACAGGATTTGGTTCTATGGGCTCCAATCTCTTCTTCTACTTGCATAGAAAAGGATTTTGCACATGGGCTTGGGTCAACGCAGCGATCGCTTCGGTTGGAGAATGCCCAAACATTTTTGGACGAAGAGAGCATACACGTATCTAAATGTCCCGACTTGATCACGAGACAGGATTCCCCATCCAGTACTTGTTTCATCATGATCAAGGTCGCGTTCAACAGATCCTCTATCGAATGGGACAGCGTGCGCTCGCACCTGTAGCCGATAGAGTGCTCGCCGAGCGATCGCCCGATGGACGTCGATAATCGCAGCGTACGATACCGGGCGCGGAATCGGAGCCGGGTATCCAGCGGAGCGCTCTGTACCCGTCAAGGGCATGTACGGAGCGATAAACCACGCGTTCACGCGCTGTAGCGCTGCGTTTCGGGAAGCTCGTGTCGTCTACATCCGCGAACTCCTCACCACAATCAAGAGTCACCGCTGCGAAGCGTGCACCGAGGCTGTTTACAGAGTCCATAGAGATGGCAAGCGAAATATAGACCGCAACGATCGCGCATGGATCAAATGCACGAGCGTCGGCCGGAAACTGCGAAATCCCGACGATAACGTAGCCCATAACATGGCTCGAATGCTGACAAATTACCACGCGGAATTCGGGTAGACTCGCGTATCCAAAGCTGCAGACAAGCGAGACGAAAAGGGAGCTGCCGCAGACAAATCTTACAAGGGCTGGATTCAATGGTAGTCGGAAAACCGCTCAAACTTTAATATGGATACCCCTGTTATCTCAATGGGCCTGTTCCTTTGTGATCAAACTCGATGTAACAACACCATGATCTACCAATGCATGTTCGGCTGTACCAGCGCACAAGTCGCGATGACATTCGAAAGCGAGCGGCTCGCGAATCAGCACAGGCAATGCTCCAGGCTCGGGAGGCGCACGTGCAGATCGCGAGCCGCCGCTGTCCCCAGTGTCCAGGTGCAGCGCTCCAGTGTGGGTTGGAGCGGTTTCAGCACGACGGCTCTAGCGTTCGAACAGGAGACGCCGTGTGTGTGTGTGTGCAACGCGCCGGTTTCCACACGTGTTGTACCAGTTAATGTCTCCCGAACGGGTTTGCGCCAGCGACGGGCTCTCTCTTGTTCTCGACGATATAACCGAAGCACTTTGTTTGAGCGAAACTGGAGACGTTCGTGTTTCCCGTTTCAGGGGCGACTTTGGCTTTGGCTCGTCGCAGCTACAGTCGTAGGTAGTGGTGGCGGCGTGCTTGTAGTCGAACTACGACACGTAGCCTCGGTGCGTCGCTGGCACCTTCCCAGTGCACCGTTTCTGGCGAAACGAAGCGGAAACTGCAGCAGACCCTGCACTGTGTGTGTGTGTGTTGCTGCTCGGTAATGCCCGTCCAAGTCAATACTTCTATCGAGATCTTGGCCCCGGCTTCCGTTATCTGGGATATTCTGTGTGACTTCGAGCGGTATCCAGAGTGGAACGCCCTGTTTTCGAACATACGAGGCGAACTAGCGTTGGGTGCGACGCTCACTGTGGAGCTCGAAAGCGGTTGGCGAGGGCGGCGGTTTCGCTCAAAGCTGACCCAGCTACGTACAGGCAACGAGCTCACCTGGGAGCGAAAACTAGTCTTTGGATGGGTCTTTAGGGGTAGGCATTCTTTCCGGATCGAGCCTACCACGAACGGATGCCTCTTTACGCACACCGCGAGTTTCTCAGGTATTACTGCCGATGTCTTTCCCAGCGGTCGGTTTCGAAAGCGGCTGCTGCGGGACTTTGAAGCGTTCAACCATGGACTCAAGTCGCGCGCTGAGCAAATGGCGCGAACAGACGTACCCTCGCCGCCTGCCGCAGAGTAAAGGCACCAAAGGCGGCGCGCCTGCTTGCGGACACTTGTTGTTTGCGAGTGGTATGTGAACGTGTTTGATGCGCTTTCGTGGGTGCTCTGGGTCCATTCGCCTTGGCATGCTTCAGCTTTGAGCTCTTCTTCGATACGGGGTGACGCTGTTCATACAAACGCGCAACGTGCAGATAGAGCCATTGGTCTGCCAAGCGGCTGCTACGGTAATGGCACGGATGCGAGCGCTACATTTCCTCTCTGCACAGCTCGATCGAGCCGGCTTATAGTGCGTGAGAAATGCGCTTGTTATTCGAGAAAGGTTTTTCGTAGAACGCCAGATAGGGGTCATTGGCTGGTGCATCGAGAAATTCGCTGCCACGGGAATCGACTTGACGCAACCGTATCCGTAACAGACGTATGCTGTGATTCGAATGGACACCTCTGCGACTCGAGTGGTACTGATATGGTGGGGTAAGCTCGCAGCCGAAGCGTTCACCCGCCTCCTCATGGTATTCCCACCAGCGTGTAGGATTCACTTCGAAAGAGGGAACGGATAGGAAGCGGCCTTTCGTGTCATAGATTCGTTCCCGCCGTTCAGCTTTTCACACCTTGCTACCGATATGCATAAAACCTGTAGACGTTATCCGACGCTGCTTGCACATACATGGACATGGGAAGCGAGCTCCCGATGATCGCATGCTGATACGGCAGAAACCCGGTCATCGGCGACTCAGCCGAGAACCTAAGCGGGCACTCTGTGAAATCCAACACAGAGCCCAGTGCTCACGTGGTACCTGGGCGCCCCGAAAACGCATAAAACAGTGGACACCGAGACGCTGACTGGAGCATGATGCGGCCCAGGGTTACCGCACAGTCGTCGACAAGGCTTCGCGCCTTCAGCGGCCGCGCCGCGATCGCGAAAATCCCCGCACACGCGATGCGACACTGAGCCTGCGCAAGGACATGCGTCTAAGGTACAAAACTATCTTAAAATATACTTTTACGTAACTTAATAGATCATAAGGACTTTCCAGGGGTTCGGGCGGAGCAGCGCGCGTCGCGGAGCCGGAACGCTGCCTCCAGCCTTGACCCGCCCAAACGCAGTGTGTGGCGTGTCTCGACCGGTAGACACTATGGGTCGCACTTTCACCTATGTGGTGACGGCAGCAACTGTCACGGGGTTAGCGATCGGCGGTTACTACCTTTACAAGAGCACCCGCACACAGCTTCGATCGCTGTCGAGCACGGCTTCCGCGCATCCTTCGGAGTCGGAAAAGACGTACCAAGGCAGGGCCGCTGAGCAACCCGTAGAGGCACCCACAGCGGCTAACGTTACGTCGAGTGAAACCGAAAGCGGGTCGTCTGGGAATCATCGAATCATCTCCGAATCGGCTGCCGTAACCGGAGAGCCGTCAGCGTCCGCAAGCGGCGCTGCAGCACAAACCGCAGAAGCACCTCCGCCTGCTTCGTCAAGCACGACGCTGGCGAAACCTTCTGAAACGGACACTGCGACAGGAGGCGTTCCATCGCTCCCGATTATAGACGAGTCGGAGCTCGCTGGGCAGTTGGACGCCTCCCTCCGGAACATTCAGGAAACGGGCAACGCCGACACTGCTCGGGAGCGCAAGCTCCTGAAGAAGCTGCAGTCCATAGAGTCCTACGAAGTGCTCAGTGCGCCCTGTCGTTTTGTCATTGCGCAGTGGTGCCACACGGTTTTCTGCACCAGAACCGCAGCGCAGTACAACCCGTCCAGCGGCAAGATCAGCTTGGAACAAGCGCTGCAGGTCCGGGAAGAGCTGAAGAAAACGTACCTAGAGTCGGCGTGGAGCCTACTCGAAATGGGAGGATTCGATGAACTTGCTGCGGAGGCAGCAACTGTCTCCGATGCCGAGACTCGACAACTTATACGCGAATCGGTGGCTCGCTCTGCGGCACTAAAACTCGACATTGCCTGTCGAATGCATGATCCCGAGAAAATGCGCACTGCGTATAACGATGCGGTTCGACAAGCCGAGAAAGATGGGAAATCCATGGATGTCAACGATCGTTTGGTGCTGCTAGCGTCCGCTGCGCTCACAGGCCGCTGTGACGAAGTCGTTCGCCTGGGCGGGGGTGTTGGTCGTCACGAATTGGAGGTTCTCCATTCTGCTGCGCTGAAAGATCCCTCTATGATTGACTACGGTGCCCTGTACTTGCTGTCTCTCAAAATTGTTGAAGAGCAGCACCGTCTAGAAAAGGAAGCGCATGACGCAAACAAGTCTCCGGCTGTTGGTCAAGAGAACTCGTCAACGGCCTCACTTGGTTTTGTGCCGGGCCTTGCCTGGGAGGCGTATACGGTCCGCAAGACGCGTTTCCGCCTGCAGTCGAAAGAGGCTTCTCCGTCGCGATCAGTTGTGACGACATCGTCGTCGTCGAACACAGCTCCGCTACGCCCAGGCGTCGTTGCCGATAAATGGACCGAGCAGAAACCGCACGCTGGTGTGAATCTGATTCGCACCGGGGCTCTCGTTCATTACATCAACCCGGGGGCAGTGCCTATTCCTATCAGCGGCTTTGGCACAGACAAAGAAATTCGCCTCTTTGGGTACATCGATGTTCAGGATCAGGAAAGCAAGGAGCAGATGCGGCACATGGAGCTGTTCCGCCTCGTTCAGGATGCGGAGAGAGCGGATATCTGGCGAGGCACGGAAACTACGACGCTGTTCTGTGTGAGCGGCAAACGAAAGGGCCACACGCTGGCCACATCTGTTTTGGATGTGGAGTTCGAAATGGAGCCAGACAAGACAGCAATCTGGAGAGTTCTTTAACCGGCCTCCTGAGTACGCAAACACTAGAGCTCGGGTATGAAGCATCCCGATTTTGCGTACAGGTCGAGAACGCTCTGGCGCTGAGCATCTGCGCCGGATGAAAACAGCACCCGTAGCCCATCGAAGCGCTGTCAACGAAAACCAAACTTCTCATTGCTCATTGTACGACCGTACAATCACTGGACTGCGTCACGCGCAGACTACCAGGAGTCCGCTTTCCATCGTTGGAAACATGCGACAGAGCGGCAAACCGAGTAGAAAAGCGCGTACCGCTTTCGCTGGGTTCGTTCCACGTATCGCATTCAAGTGAGCGTATTCTGGTGACGCGTTCCGACCAAGGCGAGCGGTATCCCTGGGTCACGCTCTAAAGCGCGCAACATCCATCCATTCATTCATGCATTCGTTCGTAATCGATCGCTTGCGTCACGGTTTCTTCGCCCCAGTTAAAGGAGACCGCTGTCGCCGGATACGAGCGCGCAGCTACGACAGCGTTCTGTATGCCGCAATGCAGATGCTCTCCCCTGCTACAATTGGAAGCGCTTGTTCTGGACGCATAACCAGACTAAAGCGCTCACCGTGGACACTGCTCCACGAGAACAATGATGCAGATCATAATCAAGTTGCAGCAAGTGACTGCCACAGCAGCAGCACAGTGCGGGTATGCAGATTTAAGCGACTCGTGCACGGGATACTGGCGCCTGCCGAGGGCTCGCAGCCGTTCCTGGCAAGCGAAGCGGCTCCGCACGCTAAGTGTGCAGGATATGCGCTCGGCGCTCGTGAATGCGTCTGTTCTGTTCGTGGAGAGTCTGCTCGGGGTGCGGCAGACCAGCGCTTTCCTAGTGCTGGCGTTGCGAGCATGACGTATCCATGCTGCGTCAAGTTACGCGACGCTCGTATCGTTACCAAAAATTCATCCACAAGCGGTCGGCTCGAACGTGAACGACCATCCACGAGGATCCCGAAAGAGCTTTGGGGTGTGCTTTGCGACCGCGCTCCGCTCTCCGAACGGAACTCCAGTACATTATGCTGGTGGGCTCGGATTCAGAATTCCCGTTCGCACTACACGTTCTTCGACATTTGCTGTGTCCCTGGAAGCGCATCATCTGCACACACGGCAGGTTAGAAACAGTGCGGATCGTGTTCTTCGACGTTTGCTGTGTCCCCGGAAGCGCATCATCCGCACACACGGCAGGTTAGAAACAGTGCGGGTCGAGCACGTTGTTCCTTAAAAAAATACCACAAGCCTCGCTTCTCTCTCCGGCAACCGCACTGCCATAGAGCACGTCCCACTCGACTCCATCGGCGCTAACCATCTGGGGGCGCTGCTGCTACGCTCCCTTGATCAATGGGTGCAGCTGGAACCGGTCACAAGGCACGAATGAGCACGACCGCAAGGATATGCAGCGGTCCGTGCTCCGCTGCACAAAAACCTCTCCACGGGTTCAGAGTTGCGCACCATCGCGTGCGCTAAAGGAGGCTGCGCGGTAGAGGACTGTCCCGCTGGAGAGCCCCTCTTCAATTTTCAACAAGCGCATGGTCATCCGCGGACCTACCTCGATGAGACGCACTGCAGCTCGGGGCGCGTAGCTCGCTGCTGACATCCGCGACCTCCCTGAACCCGTGGTACGCTTCCGGGCACCGGATACCGCAGTACCAACACCAGCGCTTATCGCGCTAGGTTCTGGATTCGGGGGCGGCATCCATCGCTCAAACTGGAACTCAGACGGTCCCTCTGCCTCGCTTTCCGAGGTAAGCAGCGTCGCTGCAAGTGATGGATCCGCCAGCTCACTAACATCGTGCAGGTGTCCAGCGCCGAGCGCTCCCGCACGTCTCCCCCGCCGTTCAATGACGCGTCGAATAGTCCTCGACACCCCCTGCGGTCGTATCCGAATACCATAATGTCGCCATTCGAGCTCCTCCGTCGTCGCATTCCAGTCAAGTAAGAGGACTCGTTTCACA
>Ga0123519_10016521_pt1 | contig 10239 bp, 10 predicted proteins | sample YelNatPaOPRAMG02_FD_87396 | JGI IMG/M metagenome (GOLD analysis project Ga0123519, IMG submission 87396) | Hot spring microbial communities from Yellowstone National Park - Yellowstone National Park OP-RAMG-02 (version 2) | ecosystem: Environmental > Aquatic > Thermal springs > Hot (42-90C) ...
GGGGATCCCTAATTAGACGTAGCGATCCTGGATCGTAAAAAAATTGTTGCTCACACGTAAACGGTGATTCCTCGATGCCGTCAACGATCCGACACCCGCCTGTACCCGGAAAAAGCATGCTGTGATCTTTGTGGTGCAGAGCTTTGCGTGCGATTCCTCGAACGCCTGTAAAAACGGTGATTGAGTGCAATGATTCCAGCACCAGGTGGCGCGTGTTGCGTTTTCACGATTATCTGGAAGTGGGCGCAATAGCTCCGGATAGCGAATAGCACCGTGGTGACGGCTGCCCGAAGTCAGTCACAGGGTCAGCGGGTTTTCGTAGTCCAAAATAGCTGTGGTAGCGTCTTGATGGATGTGCATGCTTTCGCGCGTGCGACAGCGCATCCGGCACCAGGAGTCGCCGTGTTCATCGGCGTGCCATTCGTTGGCGCTGGTGCGGCCTCCTACTACCGAGACAGGTTTTCGTGTCCAGCACCCGTAGCTCATTTGCTGTGTCTGCTGGCGCTTCAGTGTTCGGGTAGCGACGCATAGCAGGCTCATGTCGCCTGGCGAAGCAACGACGTAGGGTTCTGTTGACCACGAAAGGCGGGAATCGTGTTTCGGTGGACCGTTCTCGTCAACGCATGCGCCCTGATGCATTCTATCGGTACCAAGTGCTGCCAAACTGCCTGCCTCGGTTGTGATCCGAAATCCCTTGGCATGCAGTCCGTGTGACATTTCATCGTTTGCGTGTCTGCTCACCGAAGCGATACGTGCTAGCGCAGTCCCGCCGCGTTACCGCATCGACCGAGGGCCGTTCGTGTGTCTCTGAAACATCAGCAGTCGGTTTAGCGATTTGCTGCCGTGCAGGCAAGGTGGGCGGAAGGTTGGAACGAGTTTCTCGGATGGAACGATTTGGTGCGAGCGTTCACGCAAGGATAACCGGTACAACATTATAGCAGGATTTTCGATATGCTCTGATAAAGATTTATTGGGTAGAGTCGTGCCGGAGTTTACGTAACGACTACTGGTGCAACATGGTATCTGGGAGCGCCGGCAGGCTACAGTCAGGGCGACGTGGACAACATGTCGATGCTGTGGGGAAATGGTTGTGCCCGTCCAATACGCAAAGGCGGCGTTGTAGGAGCTCATGCGGCGTCCATGCCAACAAGATCCCTCAATACACAATTCGTATTCGACGACGACGGGCTTCTGGCTTTACGTAAACAGGGAGTGTATGCCATGCACAGGGCAGGCCTCGCTTCTCTGTATTATCCGCGGACGTCCAGGCGAATTCGCTTTCTGCAACTCGAATCCCAATGTCTTGTAAACCGTACATCATACTGAAAATGGAAGAGCACTGTCCGATGTTATGCACAAGTTGCAATCTTTCCTCATAGGCGCAAGCATGATGATTCCCGCACGAGATCGTCTCCACTTCTGTGCACAGAGCCGCACTGATGCAAGGCACGGAACCGACAGGATGCTCTTACTTATCGACGTGTCCAGTATCGGTATTCCGTGCCCAGCTGCGTCGTACTTGCGGCCGAATACCCATCGATCGATTGCCGCTGCAAAGCACTCTCACATCATGGGCAAGTCCGACAAAGGCCACATGTGTCATCCGTCCCCGTCTTTCATCCGCGGAACGTGCACCGTTATCGACAGGGGCACCAGCTCAACATTTATATGTGCAGGACTTAAAGTGTGCGAACATACCATCCGCGCTCCATTTTCTACGCTGATACCTACCTCATCGAACGAACGTGGCTCGAGCTACGCGCTGACACTCACGAGTGGCCCGGCACGAGACACGATGTCACAAGCGCTCCTCGTCACTGATTCACTGCCCGTTCCTTGACGCCAACTGTTCAAAAAATGCCCTGTTCCTTCATGACGTACAAGTAGAAAGCTGCCACTGCGAGAATGAAGCCCGCACCAAAAAGGTACCCGGCCTGGCTCGTCCATACGTTCGTTAAACGCTCAGTCTTTCGATCAATCTCCTGCACGGAGAGTGGTGTAGACCTCGGTGCCTTTCGAGGCTCCGGGTCTGGAGTTCGTCTCTGAGCTTCTAGCTTTTTCTTGAACTCCTGCCACTTCCGGTCGAGGTCTTGAGCGTCGGAGGGTGGTTCCGGCTCACCCGTACGAAGCGTTACTGTGCACGCGTGCCGCTGAACCCGCAGTTTTCGCCCCCAGTCTGACTGCTTTAAATTGCCTCGCAGTACTGGCCGAGCATAGCGGCCTGTCTGTGCTACAAAAGCAGAATTAGCTATCATCAGGTACAAACGCAAAGTCGGACTCGAGCTTCAGCGCAAGTTTGATAGAGGTTCCGTTGCCCGCACCCAGATAACCCAGCGGATGACGATGAATCGTTGGCGTTGTTGAGCGATATCCTACTGGGATCGAGGCCGGCGCGCAGCTAGACACACTCAGAAGCACACAGAGAGTTCATCAGCGCCCGTCGACATGGCATGCTTCGTGCCACGTTTCTGTCAAGTGCATTTCATAACAGAATGCAGATGCTCACCTCTCGACACATAGAGCAAACGTCTTACACACTGGTATCCGCGTGCATCTCTGGAATCATCCCGTTCACTCCAATGATATCTAGGTAGGGCAGCTGCACAAGAGTCCGTTTTCCTGGACGGATCCACGTAGGATACGCTGGAACCGCCCCAAAAGCGTGGACAAAAATGATGTTCACGAGTGCGTTGTTCGTCATGCTTCTGTGAAAGGCAGGGACTTGCACACTTTAGCAAGACCGGGCTTCAACTGAATAACGACTAGTTGTACGAGTTTGGCTCCGGAAATGAGAAGCCCTATTCAGGAAAGCGCTCGCATCCAGAGCTCCTCCTGGTCCTAGTCCAAAGTTGTAGGCGCCTTGGCCTCTCATGATCCATGGCAGGCACGCTGTGCGCGCAGCGGTTTTGGACCCAAACACGATCATTTGCATCTGGATATTTTGAGGAGATTTAAGCGATACAAGAGCCGCAGACGAGATAATACTATGATCAGCAGATACCTGCGCCGATGCCCCTGAGCCAGGAACCTGTCGAGTTGCAGAGAGCACAGTGCCACACGAGACGCCGAGCGTACTAGGTGCGTTGACATACTTCGGCTCGTGGCGTTTCGATGCCGTCAAGCTATCGGAGGCTGCTGTTCCTCCAGATGTCGCTTTAGGATTTACGAAGGATGCACCGGAATGCTGCAGATCACGAGATTGGCGATGAAATTTTCAACATCCGCTGCCTCAAAGAGCCACATGTTGTCCATCGTTCGCGGCTGCGTGGCGCTCATGAGTTGACCCGAAGGGTTCATCGACGAAAGACAAGAATCGCATAGCTCTTCAGCAGCTATCAGACACGAAAATTAAACGCATTGCGATGACACGGGAAAGTGCGATCGTGACCGGTTGCTTGCTTGCTTGCGATGCTCGCTAATGCGGCTTGAGTTGAACGGGGACACCTCGACTGCTGCTCTTCGAAGGGATTACGGAGCTATTGGGCGGGACACGTGCAAGACGGCGGGCAAGTATCGAGCTCTTCGCTCACAAGCGACATCCATGAGCGTGTCTCGCTGTGCTTACGCGCAGCTTCCCGGGGTCATTCAGAACCGGCTCCAACTGCGAATACAATGGTGTCGCAGTGCGTACCAGCGAGACCTCAACGGGTCTGCGCACACCACACTCTCAGGCATCGCGGGAGTGCGGCAGCATAAAACACGGTCTAGCGAGCAGCCTGTCACGTGGGGTACAGGTTTCGTTCGACGCACACGTTCCGCCCTGGTCGAGCGCCGCCGTCCATCGCTCAAAGGGAAAAGGCAACTGCAACGAAGGCTACGATTGTGACGGCAATGGTGACGACGATACGATAATCGGATCTGGTTCGATATTTTGCAGCCACCAGCGCTCAATGCCATCAAGGTGCGCTGCTCCCACAATCGCGACGATTTTTTGCCCTGGTGCTGTGGCTATTTTCGACGCAAGTATCACGTCGCGTTCATCAAGCATGACCTTGGAGACGGCCGGCAAGGAGCGCGACAGAAAACGCGTGAGCAGGCGCACAGACTTGCGGTCCAGAAGTGCATCAACAAAATCAGTGCTGATCTTTCGCGCGTTGCCGCCTCGAGCCTGGTCCTTCAAGTTGTCAAGTAGACTCTCAAGCTCCGGCGGAGGTGGAGAAACTAGAGCATGTAACACATCGGAGAAGTTATGAAACACAGCGGCACGCAGCCTTTCCATGGTCTCGTGAATGTTTCGATCGCCGAGGACGACTCGCGCACCGATGCGTTCGGCTTCCTCAATCGCCGCAACAAACTCGGCACCCGGGAGAAACCCTGCCATTCTCAACGCACGATACATGAGTTTGAAATACACTTCGAACATGCGCGAACCGAGAGAACCGCCTCTTGGGTCAGTAAAGACGCGCAGCAACTCGCTGAAGAGCGACGAGTCCTGAGACGGGTCTTTCTTGTCCAGACGCTCTCGCACGGTCTGAACGCGTTCGTCGTCCAGCTCCACCACCACGGTATCCGGTTGAACCCTTCGAATCAACTCCCGAGTCTGCGAAACGGAGAGCGCTGATATGTGCGCGGTCCCGAGAACGTGTGCGACAGCCCCGGTGGAGCCGTTCACGAGACGGAGTGGATTATCGTCAGTCAGCGCAGCAGCCGTACCTGTACTGTTGGTCGTCTCGTCCCCGGGAGCGCTCCCGAAGGTCGAGTTCCCAGCCGACGTCGATAAGCTCCCAGAAACCCAGACTCGAAAAGCAGGTTGCGCCTGCGGTACCAGGGTGCGGTAGGCCGCCGGACGTGGCTCCCGGCGCCACCACTGCTCGCTACGCACGAACTGGCGGAAGCCGCGCCATCGCCAAATCCCGGATAGCCAACGAGCCCGAACCGCGACAGTCGACATGTCCGACGACCAACACCGCCACCACCGCCACCGCCACCGCCGTAAGCGTCTCTCTGTCAAAGAGAACCAGCCTGGTGCGGTCCACAACTTGCCTGGTGTGCGGTACAGCAGCGCGTTCGGGAATCCGTTGCAGCGCTCGTGCAGCGCTGATGATCAATGCGAATGAGAGCCAGATAGCTGAGGCTTTCCGATAGTCCAATATGGTCCGTAAAGAACCATGATATCCCAGATTCGATGTCGATCTTGTGCTGCATGCACGCGTTTCTGGACAATGAGAGCCAGATAGCTGAGGCTTTCCGATAGTCCAATATGGTCCGTAAAGAACCATGATATCCCAAATTCGATGTCGATCTTGTGCCGTATGCGCGCGTTTCTGGCGAGTGGGGCCCGCGTGCCCCCGCACCCAGCGGATACGAAGCGCAAGCATCGGCGCGCCTCAGCGAGCTTTGCGGCCGATCGATGCTTGCAGCATGTTCGGCAAAGTGGACGGCAGCATCCTGTGTGCATCAAGGCGAATGGGTACACCATCTTCTAAGCAAATGGGAGGTCTTCTTGTGATACGCTGGGGAGCGTTGTCATCGGGGCTCGAATGCAGGCTCCCGCAGTGCTCGATTCGAGTCATCCAATCGCGTCGAGTTGCGGCGGAATCAGCCTGCCTTGTTCGCTTCGCCATCGATTCCGACCGCACAGGCTGCCGGGCGCAGGCATCTCGAGCAGCGGAAGAATCCGCTCGGCATGGGTCGTCCATCACCAACGCGCTCGAGCTCAGTCGCATCATTCCTGTGGCATCAAGACGCACCTTGCTTGTCCATGTCCATGGTGGACCTGACGCTCATCCGCCTCGATACCCCGGCAGCGTAGGCGCCATAATAGTCCCGAAATGAACGCGCTGCCTCTTCGACCTCGACAGCCGATGCGGGGCACTCGGCGAAAGGAGAATCGCGCGCGCATGCAACATTGCGCATGGCGTTGGGCATGTGGTCGGACGTTCCGGACACAAATCGATACCAAGATCAGAACCCGCATCGGGTGAATTACACCACAAGCCGACTCTCCCCGGTAATACAGCAAATCCCTTGTGTCTCCCTGCTGCGACCGCACCGACGCTATAGGCGCTATAGCAGGTGCTCACGCTCGACGCGGTGCGCAGTTTTCCATGGGAAATATCCAGTATGTCCAAATATTAGTATGCTGAATGGAATTCAAAGGCGAGTAGAGCGATAAACGCTCCCCCGATGACTGAGATCAAGTGCGCATTGGGCAATCACCTTTCAGTGTCAACGCCGTGTTCCAGAGACACACGCGGAGCATGCGGAGGCACACCGCTGAACGTACCACCGGAATCAGCGGATCCGCGCGCACAGCCGCGGCGAGACAGCACCGTGCGCGGCGGCGTCGAAAAATGCGCGGGAAACTGAGCCTTCGTGTGGATTCCGTTCCTGGTAACTTCGCGTTCTTGCGGTGACATGTTCCAGCACTGGAGAACCCGGGTACACGGGTGCCCGGCGGGACTTTGGGACGATCGGTCAGCTCGTGTCTTGATTTTCTGGAAGCGCTTTCGCTGGCATGGCGATATGCTATCGCAAGCGCAGTCGCAGGCGGAAAGCTCTTGCATAAGAGCCGTGCACACTCCCGCAAAGTGCACTGAGGCCCTGCGTCGTGCTCCTGAACCGGCCGTGACCCCGTTGGCGAATGATTTACGAACAACCGAGCAACGCTGCACTGTAGAAGGACAATCTTTACGAGTTTTTTCGAGACCCCGTATGGTTGCTCTCGGGGTCGGTGGCGCTGGTGGCAATACCATTAACAACCTGGTACGATCTCTACGCCAACAGAACCAACAACGCAGCGCGGATCGCAATTCAGAGCTTCATCTGGACCCATTTCAGGGCCTGCGACTGCTGGCGGCGAATACCGACGCCCAGGCGCTTTCGTTCTCCCTTGCTGACCGAACCTTCTGCCTGGGGGAACGCTTGACGGCTGGGCTCGGGGCGGGCGCAAACCCCTCAGTAGGCCGCGAGGCAGCGCGCGCCTGCCTTCCCCTGCTTATGGAAGAAATACGGAACGCTCATATTCTGTTTTTGACAGCGGGACTGGGTGGAGGTACCGGTACAGGCGCGGCGCCGGTCATTGCCCAGGCCGCCCGAGCAGCCGGTGTCCTGACAATCGCCGTCGTGAGTACGCCGTTCGCTTTCGAAGGACGTCATCGTATGCGCCTCGCAGAGCAGGGCCTCGACGCACTGGAGCCGCAGGTGGACACAATAGTCACGATTCCCAATCAAAATCTTTTCCGACTCGCAACAAATCGAACAACGTTGCAAAGCGCCTTTCAGCTTGCCGATGACGTGCTCTGTAAGACGATTCGCTCGGTAACCGACCTCATGTATACCAACGGGTTTATTAACTTGGACTTTGCAGATCTAGATGCGATCACCCGCAACGCTGGCAGAGCTGTGTTTGGCATGGGCGAGGCGAGTGGCTGCTCCGCACCAATGGCAAATGGGAACGCTTCTCTGCCCCAGCGTTCCGTGGATACGGCATCGTCGCCACAGGCGCGAATCGACCGGGGTCGCCGAGCGATTGAGCTAGCCTTGAACAATCCCCTGCTGGACGGAATTTCTCTCGGACAGGCTCGTGGAGCGCTCATCAGCATTTCAGGCGGTCGAGATCTCCTCTTGGACGAGGTCAACGAGATTGCCTCACTGATTCGGGATCGCACTGGGCCCCATGCAAATATCATCTTCGGGTCAGCGTTCGACGAGTCGCTCACGGGTACAGTGCGCGTGTCCGTAATTATCACGGCAGGTCGTACGCTACAGACGACGCCTGCCCCTGCTGCTGCGCCTTTTTCCATCCGCAGCTGGTTTGCAAAGGCATCTGACGTTGCGGAGATGTCCACGTCAAGGAGGCAAAAAGTCGCAAACGAAACTTTTCGCGAAACATCGCAGAACTCTGAGTCGTTGGTGCGCCCCCCAGCAGGGCCGCATGCCACAGTTGATCGTCATCGCCGGCAGGGGGCTCCCAGTGCGCCTCGAAACGCATCGCAGGGCACACCAGAGCAGACTTTTCCGAAGAAGACGGACGCTGACAAGCCAGGGCGTGCGGAAGCTCGGACGCAGACCACAGCTCGGCACAACTCTCGGTATGTGGCGACAAATGATGGTTTCTCCAGTGCTGGTGCGAGCCCAGAGTCAGGAACCTGGTCTCATTGGATGCAGAACTTGTTGGCTTGGCGGACCAGGGCAGTCGACTTTTTGAAACACAACTGGTAACGTCTAGTCTGGCGTCGCTTTCTGACGGCACCTAGCGCATTTTGCTTCTCAAAGAAAGCCGTGTCTCTCGGTGCACGTTCACCATCGCACCATCCGAATGTATCGCAAACCCGTCGCCGGCGACAATGCCTGAGCAGGTCGGACATGATCTCGCCCGATGAGGTGGCAGGACGGAATCATCCCTTTTTCATCAACGAAGAAGGTTGGGCGTTCCGCTTCGGAAATGGGTTGTCCACATCGCAGACAAACTCCAAAACTGCGGACCACAAACAGCATAGCGAGCGTCTCGCAGCTGTGCTACGTTCTCCGCTGCCTCAGTGCGACACTATGGAATCTGCTGGTCATTGGGACGGCAGGCGAACGCACTGCGATCGCCTTGCGACCTCGCAACTGAAGGCAATTTTCGTCAGAGGATCGAGCTTTCAGGGGAATCCTCTGTACCAGGCCTGATACACAAAAATCTGCGGGATGCTATTGTTACCTCAGTCATCTAGCCGACTGCCTCGTCAGGTTTTTATCCGATAAGATTCAGGACGCTACGTGACGTGAAAACACCCATCCTGAGTCCGAATGCAATGCACGCAGCGTGCAACACCCGAGATTCGTTGCCTCAAGGTCGGCAGTTAGGCCAGGATGTCCGCGGAAAGCACGAACCCACCGTTTTGGCTTCGTCATCATCATCATCATCATCGGAACATGGATCCGCGTTCCGTGGGTGCAAGCGGTAACCCATGGGCGTCGCGTTCTCAGACAGTGCTAGCGAGGTCTGGTACGAGCGTTCCGTCGGGAACGAGAACATCAGCACCCGCAGCCCGCCACATGTAATAGGAAACAACTGTGAGAAAACGCCCATTGCCGCATGCCGCACTCGAGGCAAATTTCTTTACCGCATCCGGTGAGGGCAACACCGAACGGCGACCTGCAGCGCCTTGTTCCCGTCTGGCATCTGGCTTGAGATCGAAAACCACTGCGAAGCCGCGTCGCACGCCAAGATCCCCTACGGGCAGCACATTCATCCGACGCATCGCGAACATGAGCACCATGTGAGCCGTCCATTCACCAACACCTCGGAGGCAACACAGTCTCCGAACGACTTCGTCATCTTCGATGGAGTCGTTCCAGTTATGGTAGAGGTCCGGTTTCGCGTGAAAAGCACGAGCCGCCTCGACGATCGCTGCACAGCGACTTTGCGGAATGCCGGCAGCGCGCAAAAGCGCAGGATCCGGAATGCTCGCCAACGGACCAGGATTCACGTAGAGATGCGGCATCGAACGGCGGATTGATCCAGGTACCTGCGTTTCGAGAACCTCGACGAGTCTCGGCCAAAGTTTAGCAGCCGCCCGTGCACTCACCTGCTGCCAGACAATAGCCTGGACGAGCACCGTGAACACATCGCATGCAAGAAAGTGCGGAGGCGGATGTGCGTCGATAACAGAGCGTAGAGGTGGTACGCTGGCGTACAGGTACTCGAGCGCGGCAAAGTCGATCGCTTCGCGCCGCGCCTGCTCGAGTCGTTGTCGAACGGTCTCTGGCAAGGCGACGCTCTTCGGCGCCACAGTGGCGGGGGTCTTCCGAGTCCGTTTCGTCTTCACTTGGCGCCATTTGGCGCTCAGATGGTGCGCTGGCATTGGCGCCCGCAGCTCGCACAGATAAACCGTCCACGTGTTGGAAAATGGATGGTATGCTTCGCTGCTATGCAGTGGATGTTGTATGCAACCAGAGGGTACCAGCCTGACTTGGCTCGATCTTCCTATGGCGCAGGAGTTTGGCCTCTAACCTGACGCTTCCGGGTGTGCGAAAGCTGCCTATAGGCAGCGGCGGCGTCCACTTTTCCTCCTACGCAAATAGTTTGGCGTAGCAGCTTCAGCGTAGCGTTCGTCTATGAAGCCCAGGGTGGATCAACAGAGCGTCCTCCGGGGTAACGAGTGTGCCGCGGGCGCTTTTTACGACGCTCAAGGAGCTGCTGCAGGCGTCTAACGCAGGCACCAGCACCAGCACCAGCACCAGCACCAGCACCAGCACCAGCACCAGCACCAGCACCAGCACCAGCAGAAAAGCGAGTGAGCCTGTTAGCAC
>Ga0123519_10016522_pt1 | contig 10239 bp, 9 predicted proteins | sample YelNatPaOPRAMG02_FD_87396 | JGI IMG/M metagenome (GOLD analysis project Ga0123519, IMG submission 87396) | Hot spring microbial communities from Yellowstone National Park - Yellowstone National Park OP-RAMG-02 (version 2) | ecosystem: Environmental > Aquatic > Thermal springs > Hot (42-90C) ...
TGAATATCAATACCCCTGAAGACCTAAAACAGGTGCAGGAAATAGCCTTAAAGAAAGAAAAATGGCCAGAGTTGATGATTTCCTAAATACTATAAACCTTGCCCAAAAGGAACTAAGCAAGCGTCAATTAGAAGAAATTTGCCGAAACGCCGAGGTTGAGCAAACAGAAATTAATGGCAATAAATTGATTCTTTTGCCTTTTTTTCGGGAAAAAATAACGATTACTTACCCTGAGGGAACCATTTCCGGGAACAAGAGTGAACTTTCCCTTCAGGACCAAGGATTGATTCTTCACTACTTACTTTATGCTAAACCACTCCCCTTAAAGGATAAGCTCATTACCTTTCGGGAAATCCCTTCCGGAGAATTCTATTTCCGTCCTTTTCTGCAACGAGCCCAGATACCTTTTGTTAGATTTTTTGGCGGTAAGAAGGACCTTTTTCTAAAGGCGGGCGATTCTTTGGGTGCCCTCCCCCTTGCTTACGGAGATGCGGCTTTTACCGTCAAACCCTTTCCCAAGACGCCGGTGACGCTCGTCCTCTTGGAGGGCGATGAGGAATTTCCTCCAGAAGGTACGATTCTCTTTGATGAGAGCATCAGAGAGTATCTTCCCCTTGAGGATGTAGCCTATCTGGCCTCGATAACGGTGTATAAATTAATACGTCTTGCCAAAACATTTAGCCTCATTTAGAGGCAGAGTAACTTTAAAAAAGGAGGACGCTATGGGGGAGAGTACTTACAAAATCATTGAGGTGGTGGGTACAAGCACTGAATCTTGGGAAGATGCTGCCAAAACGGCCATTGCTACGGCGGCGAAGAGTTTAAAAGATTTAAGAATTGCGGAAGTAGTAAGGCTTGACGTAATGGTTGAGGAGGGAAAAGCAGTCCTCTTCAGGACACGTCTCAATCTCTCCTTCAAATACCACGAGGGGGATTAAGTTACTATGGGGAGAGGATTCCCCTCTCCCCTAATTTACTTCAAGTTCCGAGAGAAGCTGAGGGGTGGGTTCCCCTGTTTCTAAGTCCCAACCGAAGGCACGATAAGCTTCATCTTTCAGTTCCTCAAGAGGAACAATACTCCCCTTGTAGGGACCATCGGGGAGGGGTTCTTTGAGGAGCCGGGGTGGAAGGGTGTCGTCTTTCCTTCCCAACCCCTCACGGACATTGAACAGACGTTCCTGAGCAATAATCCTCATCCCTGCCTTCGTTACCTCTTCAGGAGAATAGAGAAAACCCGTGAGTGCTGTAAGCATCTCATGAAAGAGGGGGAATAGAAACTTTCTTGGAAAAACGCATACTATCGCTGAATCGGCAATTACCCTTCCGATAGCATCTTCCTTTAAATATTCCCCCTTCCCTTTTATAACCTTATTACTTCCATCGGCTGCTTCGCTTCGAGCGGGTAATCCCATGCCGTGATGGTCACCACCTTTGGGATTGATGGCAAATTGCAAAGCTTGTCCATAGAAGGCCCGACATTCGTACCCTCCCATTTCCAAACCTTTACAATGCATGGCAAAAGAGGAAGAACCGTTAATTGTTGCCGAAAGACGCCTCGTTCCTTCACCCCAGTGGTGACCTATTCCTTCGCGGGCAATAATTTTCTTTAGGCATTGAATTACCGCCTCGTCATTGCCGAAAGCCAATTCAATACCTTCCGTGTAATTTCTGTCGATGAGGCCCTTTTCGTAGCATTCGGTAAGAAAACTGATGGTAAGTCCGGTAGAGATGGTATCAATGCCGTTTAGATCGCAAAGGGATGCAGCGGCAGCAACGGCATCGAATTTATCTATTCCCAGATTTGACCCAAAGGCATACATCGTCTCATATTCGGGACCGTCTACCGCTACCCCCGCATAGGGACCGCTCTTTATTTCCAGGTAGTGGGAACAGGGATTCGGGCAATAGGGTCCACAGGCGATATTTTTCCGGGGCCAGATTCCCGCATTCAACATGGGGGCAATACCCTTCAATTTGTCCTCCTCCCAGACACCGGTCTGCCAATTTCTTGTGGGTAGCATGCCGACCTTGTTCATGAAAGGCATATCATCACCCGTGCCGTATCTACGCCGAAGTTCCGCCCAAACACTATTTTCCCTTATGGCGGCAGCAATTTTCCTTTTGAACATACTTAAAGCCTCCGGGTCGGCAGGTTGATAGGTTTTGGTACCAGAAATTACTAAGCCCTTTAAGTTCTTAGACCCCATGACGCAGCCGGGACCACCCCGGGCAAACGCCCGGAATTTATCGCCCTCGGTAATGATGGAGGCGTACAAAATAAGTTTTTCTCCCCCAGGACCGATTACGGCCGTCGAGGCCCTTTTGTCCTTCGTTTCATCGAGGAGAAGCTTTTGGGTTGTCAAGGTGTCTTTACCCCAAAGGTGATTAGCCTTATGGAATGTGACCTTTTCGTCTGCTATATGAAGATACAAAGGTTCTTCCGCTTTACCGATAATCATGATGGCCATATATCCCGCTTTGCGTATGTTATGACCGATAGCCCCACTGCTTACAGAGTATAAATAGATGCCCGTAAGGGGAGATTTTGTCGTTAAAACAGCTTTGGGACTGAAAGGGACACTTAAGTTCTGGGCCGGCCCTGCGGTAAAAATAAGCACATTTTCACTGCTTAAAGGATCTGTCCCAGCAGGGAGGTTCTTATATAAGAGATAGGCTCCCAAGCCCCTGCCCCCTATATAGTGGCGGACAATTTTTTCAGGAATTATTTCCGTACGATAGGTCCGGGCCGTAAGATTAATGATAAGCAACTTTGCATCTTCCATTTTTTTGTCCTTCCCCGGTTAATCGAGCCTTGCTTTAATTACAGGCGCCTTTTCCCGATAAAAGTTTAACAATTCCTTCAACATACTCTCGAGATCTTTTCCATAGAGCAGATTGGGTTCAAAACCCGATCTCTTGGCCCAATCAATAAACTCTTTATCTTTTGTTGCCTTAAGAAAGGCATCTACCAAAATGTCCACAATTTTGGAATTTAACTTTGGAGGACCAGCGAGAAAACGGGTGCCTTTTGTGGGATTTATGAGCTCCGGATGCCCCAAATCCTGGATGCTTACAGCACCGGGATATCTACTTTTTTTATCAAAGGTGAGCAAAACCCTCATCTCCCCCGAGTCTATGAGGTTCTTGGCGGAATCTTCTGAAATGGTAGAAATCTGAACATCCCCACGAACTAAAGCATTAATGTTTTCCGCTGTGCCTCCATAGGCTATAAACTTTGCCGGTAGCGCGAGGACCTCATTGGCAATAATGGTCGCTATGTGAATATCACGGCCAAAGGCACCAATACCCCATTTTATGGGAGAAACACGGGATGCGGCAACTACCTCCTGCCAGCTTTTGGGTCCCGACTTCCTTGTAACGATGAGACGGGTCATCTCATCGAGGCGAAGTATATACGTTAACTTCGTAATATCGTATTCTTTCTTTTGCAGAAAATGATCGGCCAAATAACCTCCGGCAAAGGAACCGATGGTGTAACCATCGGCGGCACTATGATACAGCAATGAAATGGCTTTTTCGCCCGATGCTGCCGGTTCGTTTTTAATGATAATACCACCACCTCTTACCCTTAAGTACTTTTCCAAATATGGAGTAATCGCCCGGGCAAAGATATCAAAACCACCTCCCGGTTTATAGGGTATTAGCCAGACGATTTTTTTCGCAGGATAGGAAATTTGGGCATAGGCAGATAGAGGCACGCTAAGCATCACCGCCACTATGGAAAGAAAGAAAATCTCTTTTATTTTCATATATCACCTCTCATCAAAGGATTTTTACATCAACCAGTACGGGTTTTTCGGCTATGTTTATTATCTCCGTTAAAGTTCCCTTTAAATCTTTCGGTTCACCGATACTTACAGCCTCGATACCCAACCCTTCTGCTAATTTGCAAAAGTCAATCTCAGGTTCCACCAAGTCTGTACCTACACAGTAACCAAGGCGCGACACGACCCCTTGATATCTGAGGGCAGCATCTTTTACCGCCCGATATTGTCTGTTATTGCAAACGATAATTTTGATAGGTATGCGGTATTTTGCCGCCGTCCACAAGGCCTGAACGGAAAAAAGTAGACTACCATCACCTACGAAGGCAACGACGTCTCGCTCTGGCATGGCAAGCTTAATCCCCAAAGCTGCGGGCACCCCCCAGCCCAAAACACCACCGGAAGCACGAAAGTAAGTGTCCTTTTCAGTAAAATTATAAAAGCGAAGTAAAGCCCGTGATGAGCGAACCGCTTCATCAACGATAACGGTGTCAGGCTTTAAAATGCCATTTAGCACCTGTACCAGTTGCGGTACCGATATAGGTTTTTTATCCCAGAGGGAGGCTAATTCTTCTCTTTTCTTTGCTTCTAAATGTTCTTTTTCATTCTTTAAAAATTCTTTTCTCTCCTCAATCGCCTTTTTTACTTCCCGCGTGATAAGGGGAAGACAGGCTTCTATAAGCTTTTCCGTTCCCCGGCTTACTTCTGTAAGAACACCGATGTGAGCCTTGTAAATTTTACCTATTTCATGGGGATTAGAATGGAAATGGATGAAGATCGCTTGTGGTGGCAATTCAGGTTCCTCCGAATAACTCGTTTGAGTAAAGGCCTTACAACCCAGACCCAAAATCACGTCAGCCCTTCTAACTTCTGGAAGAGATGCCTGAAAGGAACCACGAAAGGCTGGATGGGTATGGGGGAAATTTAACGAACAGAGTGATTCTCTCCCTTCCGTAACCACAGCAAACCCAAGGAGATCAGCCAATTCTATGGCCTTTTCCAAGATGCCAGCCCGAGCGATTTCGCTGCCCGCGATGAGGAGGGGATATTTCGCTTCTACCAATAATTTTGCAGCTTTATCAATTAATTGAGGGGCGCCTTCAAATATAATGGGCAGTTCAGGTAAAGTAGACTTAATTTTTCCATCTTTAATCTCTTCGCCCAAGAGATTTTCGGGAAAAGACATAAATACAGGTCCCCGGGGCGGTATTAGTGCCGTTCTTATACCCCTTAATAAATCCTCCGCAACCCTATCAGCCAAGAGCAGAGACCAACTAAATTTGGTAAACTGTCTTGTCATCCCCAGGAGATCGGGGACCTCAGAGAAGCATTCCCTTCCTAAGATCCGGGTATCCTTATAACCGGCTGTAACTACAACCGGAGAATTGTCCACAAAGGCATTATACAAGCCACCTAAGGCATTAGCTGTTCCGGCTGCGGTGTGCACATTTACAAATCCCACTTTTCCTGAGGCGCGGGCATAGCCATCGGCCATGGCTACGGCCACGTTTTCGTGGAGTGTTATGAGATAATTAATGTCTTTTTTCTCCGTTAAGGCATCTAAAAGGGGAATTTCGGTGGTACCGGGGTTGCCAAAAATAGTAGTTACCTTCGCTTCCCTTAAACAGGCTAAAAACAATTCAGCAGCTTTCATTCACCCTCCCAATTTATTTAATGTCGTTTACCACGTACCGCGGTGTCTCACCATGCATTACCCGCAATATATTTCTTAAGGCCTCTTCAAACATTCGTTTCTGTGATTGTCTTGTCGTTCCTCCAATGTGGGGTGTAAGAATAAGGCGCTCTTTAATCTCCTCTTCGAGGTTTAACAAGAAATGGTTCTGCGGCAGTGGTTCTTCATCGAATGCATCAAAAGCGGCACCCTTCAATTTATTTTTCCTCAGAGCTTCTACCATTGCTTCCATATCGACTATAGCACCTCGGGAAGTATTGATTAAAATTGCTCCCTGTTTCATTAGAGAAAATTCCCTCTTGCCAATGAGCTTGTAGGTACTATTATTAAGGGGCACATGGAGGGTAACAACATCGGATATTTTCAGTAATTCTTCCATCTCCAAAAAAGTTACATTTAAGGTTTCCTCTTCTGCAGGTGTAAGATGGATAATGTCATAGTAATACTGCCTTGCCCCAAAAAAGGCCCCGATCTTGGCCATTTCCCGACCAATAGGTCCCATACCGATGATGCCTAAGGCAAGTCCCTCTAACTCATAGGTTCCCTCTCTGCGCAGTCTCTCTCTCACCTCTTGATAATTCCCCCGCTTTACCTCCTTGTCGGCAATCAAGATGCCCCGGTTTAATACGTTCATTAAGACGAAGGACAACTGGGCTACGGCCCGAGAGTTTTGGCCGGGACAGCGAGCAACGGGAATCTTGGCCTTTTTGGCTGCTTCTAAATCCACAGAATCATAGCCGGAGCCACAGAGTTGAACTAATTTTAAAGATTTTGCCCTCTCCAGCAGACGGGCGGAAATAGGTGGATAGTGGGAAGGGGATAGAAGGAAATCGGCATCCTCTATTTCTTTCAACACCTTTTCCTCATCGAATTGAGGAAAATAATACATCATAAGTGATTGAGGAATCTCAACCCCTGCCCTGGTAAAATCGTGCTGCGGCCGAAGACAAAGGACTTTCGCCTTTTCCATTTCTACATCCTCTCAATTAATAAGTCGAAGAGCAAACCTCGGGGTATCCATGTTTTTAGTAAAACTACGAAAATTATATGGACGAACAAAATAACACTCAATCCGGCTAATAGGGATTCCCACCATCTCCCCCGGTGCAAACGACAATACAGGAAGGTATAAAAGCCTAAACCAAGATGAAATCCCAGAAGGAATAAAACGGGAAGAATAATAAACATCCAAATTAGGGCCTTATAAAGATTCGGATAAGGATTCTTTCCTTCCAATTGTGTCTCTTTTGGCGTTAAACGGTATGATTGGATTATAATAAGTACCGCAAGAATTAGGCCGATAATACCCAAAAGTAGAGGGAGTCTCTTGGCTGCTGCTGGATAGGGTAAAACGGTAATGATTACTATCAAAAAAAAGAGGGCAATGCCGGAGGCCACAAGTATATTTTTTTTATCAATTTGCATATTTATTCCCCTTTGAAATTTTATCGTAGAAGAGACCAATAATGGTAAGAAAAATGAGGATGAGCGAAAGGGGCCTCAGGAAGAACAAATTACCTGAGGTCTTTACAGAGAGATGAAAATACCGTTCTACCAATTTTCCCAGAACAAAACCCAGGATAAGCGGTGGCCTGGGATAAGCAAAAATCACCATGCCCAAACCGATAATACCGATAACAAAGGTAGCAATGATATCCAGCCAGTTTTCCCGATATAAATAAGCACCGATAACGATAAGTACCAAGATCAGAGGGGCAAGGTATCGCGAGGGTATGATGGTTATTTTAGCCAAATATCGTGCAGAAAAGAGACAAAAAAGAGCACCAATGATATTGGCCAGGACGAGGGTAAAAACCATGGCATAACAGATATCCAGGTGGTCCCTGAGGAATAAGGGACCTGGATCTAAGCCCACTACTAAAAAAGCGCCCAACATTACAGCCATACCAGAACTGCCGGGGATGCCAAAACTGAGGGTGGGAATTAGGGCCCCACCCTCTTTGGAATTATTGGCTGACTCCGGACCTATAATTCCCTCCACTGCCCCATGGCCGAACAATTCAGGAGTTTTTGATGTCTGTTTTGCGTGAGCATAGGCAATCCAAATGGCCGTTTCGGCTCCCACTCCCGGCACGGCACCGATGAGGGCACCTATGAGGCTTGCCCTTAGAGTGAGAGACCAATGGCGAAAAACATCCTTCACCCCTTCCCAAATATCGGAGGCAATAGTAGCCATAGGTTTGTCTTCGGCAATGGATTTCCCTGTGGACATAAGTTCAATTACCTGGGGTAGAGCAAAGAGACCGAGGACAATAGGTATTATGCCTATCCCGGAATTAAGGTAAAGTGAGCCGAAGGTAAGGCGCGCGGTTGCCGTTACAGCATCAAAACCTATCAAAGAGAGGATAATGCCGATAATGCCCGATATAAGTCCCTTAAGCAAAGATTTGCCGGCGACTGTTGCAATAAAGGTAATACCCAAAACGCAGAGGAAAAACAACTCAGGTGAACCGAAAGCCATGACAATGGCCCTTAAAAAGGGGATGCACAAAACAAGAATGATACCACCGATTACACCCCCCACCCCCGAAGCGGTAACAGCAACCCCGATCGCCCTGCCGGCATGACCCTGACGGGCAAGGGGGAAACCGTCGATAAGCGTTGGGGCATTGGCGGCCGTGCCGGGAACGTTAATGAGGATAGCCGTTATACCGCCTGCTGTATGTACCACGGCATGACCGGCCAAAAGTACCGTCATCGCCAAAAGGGGATTCATACCAAAGGTAAAGGGAATGAGGAGGGCTAAATAAGTCATGCCACTTAATCCTGGTATGAGCCCAAAAATAAGACCGATAATCGTAGAGCCTACCATGTAAAGAAAAACGACGGGATTTAATACACCCGAAAGGCCCTCAAGCAATGCCTCAATCATTTAGGTCCCCTCCCCTTTTGTCCGCCATTACTTCATATATTTAACTTTTAAGATGTATATGAGTTCCTCTTTCTCCTTTTCGGTGATGGCCATAACCTTTTTAAAGATGTCTTGAAGCTTTTCTCCGGAGAGATACTGAACGGAATACTTGTATTTTGCCACATTCCTTAGAAAATCTTGGTCTCTTACCATCTTGGCCAAGGTTTCCCTAAGAAATTTCACCCGGTCCTGAGGGGTATCCGGCGGTGCTACCAGTGTTCTTCCCGTCTGTTCTACTTCCAGTTCCCAATCGAGCCATTTTCTTGCTTCCTGTTTCACACCTAAATCATAGACCGTGGGTATTTGGGGATTTTCCTTCAATCGTTCCTTGGAAACCACCCATAGGGGAACGAGATCACCAGAGGCAAAGTATTTCTCCAGAGAATCGTAGGAACCCGAGGTACCACCCAGTTCACCCTGAATCACAGCCAACCTTCGCTCCGTTCCGCCCGGGTAACCCGCTACCATTTTTGCATTGGTGAGACCCAAGGCTTCAAAAGCTATGGCGGTACGTGTTCCTGAGACACTCATAGCGGCATCGACACCGCAGAGAAATTCTTTTGCCTTTTTTACCTCAGCAAAATTTCTAAATTTCTTTGGACTGGAGGCAAATACAGCCGGATCTGTACTGAGTCTTGCAAGCCACATTAGTTTATTCACATCCCAGCGGGCACTGGTTCCGGGAAAATTCGTCGCCTGAAGCAAGGGAGGCAAAATATCCCGGGCCAAATGTATCTTTAAGCCTCCGGCGCCCCTTGTGTGGTAGATGTCATCAAGGGCAACGACACCACCTGCCTCCGGTATGTTTTTCACAATAACGGTAGCTCGAAGCATTTTCTCCAGCGATTTAGCAACCAAACGAGCCCAAGTGTCGTACCCACCACCGGGCGAAGACCCCACTGTAATTATCACCGTTTTACCTTTGTAAAAGGCCTCTGGTGATTCAGCCGCCGCGCCTGCTTTAAAACACAACGTAAGCACGGCAAGAATTAAAATTAAATTAATCTTTAACCCTTTTCCCATAAGCCTTCCCCCCTTTATTTATTTCTCACTCAAAAGTAAGGACCTATATTTTTCCGCCTCCCTTATCTGTGCTGCAATCACCTCCTTGAGTTTTTTCTGGTCCATTACTACAACCGACATCTTCGATCGTTCGGCCCATTCGAGAAAGTTTTTATTTTTTACAGCTTTTAAGAAAGCAGTCTCCAATACATGCACCCTATCGGGAGGTAAATTCGGTGGACCAGCAATGCCATCGACGGCGGGCATGGCCGTCATTTTATAGCCCAGTTCCTTTGGTGTGGGAACATCGGGAAAGGCAGGGTCCCTTTCCTCGGCAATGGTCAGGATGGCCTTCAGTTTACCGGCACTAACCAATGGTATGGCTACTGTCGTGGGGCAGATGGAGAAATCCAAATGCTTTCCTGCTACCGAAGCGAGCGCCTGGGGTGTGCCCTCGAAGTGGACATGTCTTACGGCATCCTTTATGCCCAACCCGTTAACCACGACGATTGCTGCCAAATAAGAAGAAGTACCACGTCCGGAACTGGCATTGGTGAGTGTCTTTGTTTTTGCCGCTTTGATAAGTTCTTCCACGTTATGGTAGGTATCGGAGGCAACAACCATAACCTGTGGGGTCACGAAGCAATTGAAAATGGGGGTAAACTCTGTTGTCCGATATTCCGTTTTTGCTAAAAATTCACCTAAGATGGCACCGGGAATGGCCAAGTGTCCGATTGTATACCCATCGGGCTTCGCCCGAAAGATCTTCGTATATCCCACCCTTCCGCCGGCACCCGGTGTGTACTGGATGGTAAAGGAAACACCCA
>Ga0123519_10016523_pt1 | contig 10238 bp, 8 predicted proteins | sample YelNatPaOPRAMG02_FD_87396 | JGI IMG/M metagenome (GOLD analysis project Ga0123519, IMG submission 87396) | Hot spring microbial communities from Yellowstone National Park - Yellowstone National Park OP-RAMG-02 (version 2) | ecosystem: Environmental > Aquatic > Thermal springs > Hot (42-90C) ...
AGATGCCTTCCGCATGGAGCCAACCGATCGCCACGACATCCGCAACGACAGCGACCAGCCGTTAAAGCTGGTCTTTATCAAGTGCCCTTACCTGCCCCAGGACAAGGTAGATATCTAAATCTTATCCTTGCTCAAATGGCCCGTTCGCCAACACCGCCTCGTGAACGAGGCCGTTGGTCACCAGCCAATCCGGCTGGCTCAGGACATAGGGTTGGCCCCGTAAGCTGGTCACCCGGCCCCCAGCTTCTTCCACGAGCAGCGCCCCGGCGGCGACATCCCAGGGGCTCAGCGTAAATTGAAAATAGATATCCGCCCAGCCGGCGGCGACGGAGCAGAAGCCCAATGCCGCGCTGCCCCGCGAGCGCACGGCGTCCACCTGCGGCGCAAGCCGGCTCAGCAGGCGCAACGCGGCCTCGCGCAAGGCCGGGATACGAGGCCAATCTAGCATAAGCAAACACTCGCTCAAAGTGTTGCGCGAGCTGACATGGAGGCGTTTGTCATTCAAGTAGGCCCCCTGGCCACGCTCGGCATAAAAGAGCTGTCCCAACAAAGGATCATAAACTGCTCCACATAGTACCCTTCCCCCTTGGGCCATGGCCACGGAGACGCTAAAGGTGGGTAGCCCGCGGGCATAGTTGGTTGTCCCATCCAGGGGGTCAACGTACCAGGTGGGCGAATCGCCATAATCCTGCCAGTGACTATTGGATTCCTCGGAGACGATACGAGCATCAGGACAACCTTCGCGGATAATATGCAGGGCCACGGCTTCCGCGGCCAGGTCGGCCTCGGTGGAAATATCGCGTAAACCCTTGACGTTGATTTCATGGGGCTGGTTGTACTTCTCGGCAAGGAGATAACCTGCCTCGCGGGCAGCTCGGATGGCGATTTCTAGCATCATTCGCGTCTCAAGTCTTCTTACTCCCGGTAACAAAACCAAAAGGGATTGTATGTAGGGAGGGAAAAGACGTCAAGAACGGGGGTAGAGCGTTGGACGAAAACTTAGAATATGAGTATAATTAGTTGACAATTAGGAGCGACCGAAAGATCTGGAGGTTCAATGTGTCAGAACTTGCGGAGCTTTACGAGACGATAAGGACGTGCACGTTATGTCCTCTATCGCGGGGCCGGACCTTGGCAGTCCCCGGCGAGGGGCCAGAGGATGCCGAGATCATGTTCATCGGCGAGGCCCCCGGCTTTCATGAAGATCAGCAGGGACGTCCCTTTGTGGGTGCAGCCGGGCAATACCTAGATGAGCTGCTGGCCTCCATCAACCTCTCCCGTAAAGAGGTGTACATTTGCAATGTGATCAAGTGTCGCCCCCCCAACAACCGTGACCCGTTGCCCGAGGAGTTGGCCGCCTGTCGGCCATACATTGAGAAACAGATCGCCCTAATCAAGCCCAAAATCATCGTCACCCTGGGCCGTTTCTCCATGGAACTAGCCTTCCCTGGGGTGACGATCTCCCGCGTACACGGCATCCCCAAAAAGGTCGGGGACATCGTCTACTACCCCATGTTTCATCCTGCGGCCGGGTTGCATCAACCCAAATTTCGTTCCTTAATTGAGGAGGATTTCCGTAAACTCCCTCAAATCCTGGCCGATCTTCAATCGGTGAAAGAGGCAGAGACAAAGCCGAAATCCCCACAGCAACTCAGTTTGTTCTAGCACGTGGAGGTCTTGTTTGGCAGCGAAGGATAAACTGCGCATCATCCCCCTCGGCGGTTTAGGAGAGATCGGGCGGAACACGCTCGTCCTGGAATATGGCGAAAGCATCCTCATCATTGACGCCGGCCTGATGTTCCCAGCAAACGACATGCTGGGGGTAGACATCGTGATCCCCGACTTCAGTTACGTGTTCGAGCGAGCGGAGCGCGTCAAGGGCATCATCGTCACCCATGGCCATGAGGACCACGTGGGCGGATTGCCTTATCTGCTGGCTAAGGTCAAGGCCCCCATTTACGCCACGCGCCTCACGCGGGGGCTGATCGAGGTGAAGCTTCGCGAGTCCAAGGTCAACGGCGTGGAGCTGAACACGGTCGCCCCAGGAGATGTATTGTCCATCGGCCCCTTTGAGATCGAATTCTTCCATGTCAGCCATAGTATCCCCGATGGAGTGGGACTGGGCATCCATACGCCAGTGGGGCTGATCGTTCATTCGGGAGATTTCAAGTTTGACCACAGCCCCGTAGACGGCCGGCGCACCGATTTCGCCAAGCTGGCTGAATTGGGCGGCAGAGGGGTGTCACTCTTGCTTTCGGATAGCACCAACGCGGAACAAGCCGGCTACACCCCCTCCGAGCAAGTCTTAGGGGAGACTATCGCGCGCGTCTTTGCCGGAGCTACGGGGCGCGTCATCGTGGCGACCTTCGCTTCAAATATATCTCGCATCCAACAGATCGCCGATACCGCTCATCGCTATGGACGGCGCGTGGCCATCGTCGGGCGCAGCATGGTCTCCAACGTGCGCATAGCCCGCGAGCTGGGTTACTTGAACATTCCAGAGGGTACACTGATCTCCGCAGACCAAGTGTCCCAATTGCCCGATAACCAAGTGACACTTATCTGCACTGGCAGCCAGGGTGAACCCACTTCTGCTCTGGTGCGTATGGGCCAGCGTGATCCGCGCATGATCAGCGTGGTTCCCGGTGACACGGTCATCGTCTCGGCGACTCCTATACCGGGCAACGAGGAGGTGATCAACCGTACCCTGGATAACTTGTTCCGCCTTGGCGCGAACGTATACTACGACGAAGTGCTTGACGTCCACGTATCGGGCCATGCGAGCCAGGAAGAGCTCAAGCTGATGATCAACCTCATCCGCCCCAAATATTTCGTGCCTATCCATGGAGAGTATCGCCATCTGGTATTGCATAGCAAACTAGCTCAACAGTGCGGCATCCCCTCCGATAGGATTTTCATCATGGAGACCGGGGACGTATTGGAGGTGAGCGCTAACGAGGCCGCAGTAGTGGATAGCGTCGCGGAAGGACACGTCTTTGTAGATGGGCATGGCATCGGTGACGTGGGGCCAAGCGTTCTGGATGATCGCCGACTTCTCTCACGCAACGGTTTTCTGGTCGCTGTGGTCACCCTAGACAAGTACACCGGCAGCCTCATCGGAGAGCCACAAATCGTCACCCGAGGATTCATCTATGAGGCCGAGGCGGAAGAGCTCTTGGAGCATGCCAAACAGGAGATCGCCAAGATCGTAGCCTCTGGCGGGTCGCGTTCGGATATCGCCGAACGCTTAAAGGCTTTTCTGGCGCGTTTCGCCATGGAAGAGACGGGCCGCCGGCCGGTGATCGTCCCCGTGGTGATCAAGGTCTGAGGGCTGAATGGCCAAGAGAGCAAGCCGCAACCGACGCGTCTCGTACAGCCGCGGGAAAGCTAGGGCTAAGCCCCTCCTGAGCACTGCGCAATGGCGCTGGATTTCAGGGCTAGCCCTGACAGGCGTGGCTTTATTGACCTTGCTCAGTTTCCTATCCAAAGAGCACGGCTCTCTCACCGACTTATGGGTGGATATCCTGCGCCGTACCTTCGGCTGGGGCGCCTACGTCGTTCCGGTGGGACTGGCCATATTCGGCGTTTGGATCGTCACCTTAAATACAGAGCACCCACTCCGTCTTCCTAGAAGCCGCCTCTTAGGCGGGGTGCTCTTGTTTGCCGTCGGATTAGCGCTGACGCACCACTTCTCAGGCCAAGGCAGGGGCGAGGATACTGTTGCGCGCTATGGCGGTTACGTGGGGCGTTGGCTCAGCCAAACGCTCTCCTGGGCCTTGAGCTGGGCGGGGGCGATCGTCTTATTAACCATCCTGGCAGGGGTTGGGTTAACCCTCGTGCTTAACGTTTCCTTCGCTCAGGTGATGGCCGATTTTGCCGACCTGGTTAAGCGCTTGGTGAAGTGGCTAAAAAGCCTACCCCTCTTCCAACGGACTCATCACAACTCGCCGTCGGATACCTACATCCCGCCATGGACAGGGCCCCAGTCTCCAACCCCTTCTTCTCAAGTCCCACCCCTAGGGCACAAGGAATCCGCGACGCTTCAGCTCGCTCCAGGAGAAAGTGCAGTCGCCAGTGCGCCCATATCCGCCAGCGCCTCGGACAGCGCGCTAAAATGGACCTTGCCAAGCATTACAGAGCTGTTGGCCGAAGGCGAAGAGACGCAGATGAGCGTCAGCGATATCCGCGAAAAGACCCGGGTCATTGAAGAGACCTTACGCAGCCTCGGCGTCCCCGCAACCGTCGTGGAAGTGAACCCTGGCCCTGTGGTGACTCAATTCGGCCTAGAGCCGGGGTACATTGAACGGCGCGACCGAGATGGCAAGGTAAAGCGCGCTAAAGTGAAGGTGAGCCGCATTGCCGCTCTGGCCAACGATCTGGCATTGGCCCTGGCAGCCTCGCCAGTGCGCATTGAGGCTCCTGTACCGGGCAAAGGGATCGTAGGCCTGGAGATTCCCAATAGCCAGACGGCCATCGTGGGCTTGCGCGGAGTTATGGAGTCAGAGCAGTTTCAGGCCATCAGTTCTTCCCCCCTTGCCCTAGCCTTAGGGCGTGACGTCTCCGGGGCAGCAGTGGTGGACGATTTGAGCCAATTGCCTCATCTGCTCATTGCAGGCGCTACGGGCTCGGGCAAGAGCGTATGCATTAACGCCCTCATCGCCTGTCTCTTGTTTCGCAATACGCCAGACGAGCTCAAACTGTTGATGATCGACCCCAAGCGCGTCGAGCTGTCCAGCTACAACGGCATTCCCCATCTACTTGCCCCTGTCGTGGTGGAAATGGATCGCGTCGTGGGGGTATTAAATTGGGTCACGCGCGAGATGGACCGCCGCTACAGGGTCTTTGCCCGGGTGGGGGCGCGCAACATTCAAGCCTATAATACGCTGGCCGCATCCACGGGCGAGGCCAAATTGCCCTTCATCGTCGTCTTCATAGATGAGTTGGCCGACCTGATGATGGTCGCCCCCGAAGAGGTCGAGCGCCTGATTTGTCGCATCGCGCAGATGGCTCGCGCCACCGGAATACACCTGGTCATCGCCACCCAACGCCCTTCGGTGGACGTCGTCACCGGGCTGATCAAGGCCAACTTTCCGGCGCGGATCAGCTTCGCCGTCTCTTCGCAGGTTGACTCGCGCGTGATCCTGGATATGCCCGGAGCCGAGAAGTTGCTTGGCCGGGGCGATGCGCTCTACATGGCCCCCGATTCGCCCAAGGTAGTGCGTATCCAGGGTTGTTACGTATCCGACGCGGAGCTGGCTCGCCTGGTGGACTTTTGGATAAGACAGGTCACGCAACGCGGCGAGGTGCAGGCTCCAACAGCGCGGGAAGCGGAGTCTCTATCCGTAACGCCTCCTGTGCAACAACCCCTGTGGCCCGATATGCAAGCCGAGCAGGCCGAGAAAAGCGACGAGGACCCTCTCCTTCAGGAGGCCATCACCCTCGTTCGCCGGGAGAAAAGGGCCTCTGTATCGTTCTTGCAGCGCAAGTTGCGCATCGGCTATACGCGAGCTGCACGGCTCATGGACATCTTGGAGCAAAAGGGAATCGTAGGGCCATCTACGGGAGGCAGCAAGATGCGCGATGTCCTCCAGCTGTCCGACAACGAGCAGACCACGAAAGGCCCTGAAGCGACCAAAAGAGAGACCATTTAAGTCCGCATAGCGTGAGGAAGTGCATTTCTATTAGGAGGTTGTCTCAGCGTGTTGAACGATAGTGACATCGCCCGTTTGGAAGCGATTGTAGGCCAAGCAAATGTCTCGGTACGCAAAGCCGACCTAGAGGCCCATTCCATCGATGAATCCTGGTTTGAGCCTCATTTGCCCGATGTGGTCGTATGGCCCTCCTCTACGGAGCACATAGCGGCCATCTTACGCCATGCCAACGAGCGCAGAATCCCCGTGGTGCCGTGGAGCGGTGGATCCAGCCTAGAGGGCAACCCGATCCCCGTACACGGGGGGATCATCCTGGCGATGTACCGCATGGACAAGATCCTGGAAATTCGCGAGGACGACTTGCAAGTGGTGGTACAACCGGGGATCGTCTACGATAACCTCAACGCTCAGTTGCGTCGCCTGGGGCTATATTTCCCGCCGGCGCCGGGCAGCGCGGATGTGGCCACGATCGGAGGCATGGTAGCCAACAACTCCAGCGGCATGCGCGCAGTAAAGTATGGCGGCACCCGCGATTATGTGCTGAAGTTAGTGGTCGTCCTACCAAATGGTGAGGTGATCACTGTGGGCAGCAACGCTCGCAAATCATCCAGCGGGTACGACCTGGTCAGCTTGTTCGTAGGCTCAGAGGGCACGCTGGGCGTGGTGAGCGAGATCACCCTGCGCTTGATCGGCCTACCGGAAAAGGTGGGCGTGGCCGTTGCCGTGTTTGATGGGCTGAACGATGCAACCGATGCGATCTACGAGTGCATCCGCTCCGGCCTAACGCCCTCGGCCATTGAGCTGCTTGATGCGGCAACGGTGCGAGTGACAAATCAGCAACAGGGTCTCTCGCTGCGCGAGACCCCCACGCTTTTCGCCGAGTTTGACGGCAGCGAATCCGCCGTTGAGGAGCAACTAGAATTTCTGCGCGAGCTCTGTGAGGAAAGCCATTGCATCGACTTTCAGGTAGCCACCTCTGCTGAGGCTCGCGAGAAGCTTTGGGCAGCCCGTAAAGAGGCTCGGGAATCCATCAAACAATCCCATCCTGGGCAAACGATGATCTCCGGGGATGTGTGCGTGCCCATCTCACGGTTTGGCGAGATGGTCGCGTTCGTCCACGAGGTGTCGGAGCGCAGCGGCGTACTCATCTATGCCTTTGGCCACGCCGGGGATGGCAACCTGCACACCGAGACGATCGTTCGCCGGGAGGACCCGGAGGAGTTCGCTCGCGGCCTGCGCGCTACCGAGGAGATCATCGAGCACGCCATTGACCTGGGAGGCACCGCCACGGGCGAACATGGAGTTGGGCTGGGCAAGCGACAGTTCATGCGCAAAGAGCATGGTGCCAGCTTGGAGGTCATGCGCGCCATTAAGCATTTGCTCGACCCAAATGGCATCATGAACCCGGGCAAGATCTTCCCCGATACCTACCTTCGGCGAACCAATGTGATGGAGCTGCTGCGCGAGGGAGCGAAAACCTTAGGTCTCACTCTGGGGCCCAAACACCTGGCCGCTTTTGAGACCTACTATAGGGAGCTGGAATCCTGGAATCGGCGCTTTAACCTCACGGCGATCACCGGCTATGAGGATGTGCAGTGCAAGCACTTCCTTGACTCTCTGAGTTGCCTCTTGGCCTTACCACAGGAGGACAAGCCAAGCGTTATACCGGATACGGTTCCCCTACAACGGAGCGCACGTCGCCTATGGTGTTTGGACGTCGGCAGTGGGGCCGGATTTCCGGGCCTCCCACTCAAGATCATGCTTCCAGAAGCCAAGATGACCTTGGTAGAGGCCACGGGCAAAAAGGTCGTCTTTCTGCGCCACATAGTCCAGGTGTTAGGGTTACAGGACGTGGAGGTGTTACACGCTAGGGCCGAAGATGTGGGCCACATGCCCGAACATCGGGAATGCTATGACCTGGTTACGGCGAGGGCTGTGGCCCATTTGGCGGTAGTGGCAGAGTACTGTTTGCCTCTCTGCCGCCTGGGAGGGCGGGTAGTAGTCCCAAAGGGAGAGGATGCGCATGAGGAGGTCCAAGCCGCCCAACGAGCCCTGGCCGAGCTGGGCGGAACGCTCGTGGACGTCAAACCGGTCTCCCTGCCGGGTATACCGGGGCGACGCTACCTGGTCGTGCTGGACAAAGTGGCCCGAACCCCCGAAAACTATCCGCGTCGGGCGGGTATACCCTCTAAAAGGCCCCTTCGCTGAGCCTGGCCCGCGTTCCTACTGGAAGCGCTGATAATGAACGGCCCAGCCCTGTACGACGCGGGGCTCCACATCGCCATCTAAGCGCAATCCGAATACAGTTCCTAGCCTGCGCAGAGTCCTTTGCGCTTCGCTCACCGGGCGTCCCCGTGCGGCCGCGAACAAAATCTCCTCGGCCAAATTCCCCAGCGCCTCTAAAGCCGCGCGCGTATTCAGATTGTCATCCAAAGCTGCCTCAAAGGCCGAGACAGTAGAGTCAACCTCCAGTTTCGGGCCTGCGCCTCCCTGGGCCTTGGCCGCACGCAGCAACCGTGCGGCCAGCTCATCCGCCGGCTCAAGCTCGGCAGCGTCATATTCCCAGGTCTCGTAATATGGATGGCTGTTCACCAGAACGCGCACGGCATCAGCACGATGGGATTGTAGCAAATCGCGCACCCAGATGAGGTTCCCCAACGATTTGCTCATCTTCTCACCCTGGTAGCGCACCATCGCCGTGTGCAGCCAGAAGCGCGCAAACTCCTTTCGGCCCGTTATGCCCCGGGCTTGAGCCGTCTCGCACTCGTGATGCGGGAAGGCCAGGTCGCCCCCACCGCCGTGGACGTCGATCACTTCTCCAAGGTATTCCTTGGCCATCGTGGTACATTCAATATGCCAGCCCGGTCGTCCCATCCCCCAGGGGCTGGGCCAAGCGGGCTCGCCGGGCTTTTGTGCTTGCCAGAGGACGAAATCCAGTGGATGACGCTTGTGAGGATCATCGGGGAAATTCCCTCGCTCGTTGGCGACGGGCAGCCATTGCTCCGGGGGCAATCCGCTAACCTGGCCGAAATCAGGGGCTGTAGAGACATCATAGTAAACGTTGCCCTCAACCACGTAGGCATGTCCCTTGTCAATCAACGTCTGAATGGCAGCGAACATCTGCGGGATGACGTCGGTAGCACGAGGAAAGACATCGGGGGGACGAACGTTCAACGCCCGCAGGTCCTCAATGAAATGCCGCGTCCAACGGTTCCCCAAGGCCCACCAATCCTCACCTACTTCTTTAGCTTTGCGCAGGATATCATCATCTATGTCGGTGACGTTCTGCACATAACGCACCCTGTACCCCAGGTACTCCCAATAGCGAATCAACACGTCAAAGCTCAAATAAGTGAAGGCATGCCCCAAATGGGTCGTGTCGTAGGGGGTAATGCCACAAACATAGATGGTCACGGGGTCTTTCAAGGGCCTGAATTCTTCCAATTGCCTGCTCAGCTCGTTATAGAGTCTCACGGGAGTATCCGTTCCTTTAGGAGATGTCCGCCTGTGTAACTATACCAATGGCACCACACCCAAGTCAAGCGAGAGCGAGGATTTTGGGGAAAAGGCCGCTAGGGGTCTTGTCAAAATAGAACATTTGTGCTATCATAGAGTTGCGAACAAATGTTCTATTACCTGGAGGAAACATGGATCTCATCCTAGTGGCTGTAGCTGCTCTCGTCTTGCTGACCGTGGCCGACGCGCGGCTCTGGCCCGACGCTTCATCGCAGAACGGGCGACAACCCCGAGGCCGTTGGACGCCCAGACGCGCCATCCCCACGCGACGCCTAAAACACCCCGGAGTGCGACCAAACGCCCCGCTGGGTTTCACCTCCCCGCGCCGGCGCACACCGGATGGGCCCCTATGGTGGTGGGAGTGAGCTCCGACGGCGATCATTGCCGTTTTATTTATCTCTTTTTTAGTGCACGTTTACGATATGCTCTTTAAGACGTGATAGAATGAGACTAGGACCTTATGTTGGATCCCTTTGCAGCCTTGCCAGGAGGAGGGTGCTATGTTGGTCTTGAACGAGGAGAACCAGCCGGTTGCCAGGCTCGTCCCTTTCATCTGGAAACGCGTGGAACATGAACGCGGCACCACGATCATTCGCCTATTCGGCACCCTGGTCGCCTATTTGCCCCATCTCCAGCGCTCCTATTACGCCTGGCGCGTGGTCATCAGCTACCGGCCGGCGCAACACATCTCGGTTTACCAGTTCTCTCCTCCTCATTTGCGCGTGATGCTCTTCTCCCGTTGGGAGTTCGGCCTCGTCCTCGGCTATTGGCTGCTGGGATTAAAGCTGGGTCAACCCCTCGTTTGGCTGCGGCGGATGGAGCTCGCCTGAGCCCCTACAGCGACTTACAAAGGCGGGACCGGGTTTTACCCCGGTTCCGCCTGTCCTTGAAGAATGGCCGATAAGCAATGTATCGCTCACTCCCTCTCCTCGGGCGTCGGCAAATCACGACTGGCGATGATATCTATGCCGGTACCGAACACATTAGCCAACACTACCTGATGCTCGCGCACTGGGGCCTCCAGGGTCACCCGGCGCAAGAGCGCAACCACAGGGAACAAAAGCTCCTTGG
>Ga0123519_10016527_pt1 | contig 10236 bp, 8 predicted proteins | sample YelNatPaOPRAMG02_FD_87396 | JGI IMG/M metagenome (GOLD analysis project Ga0123519, IMG submission 87396) | Hot spring microbial communities from Yellowstone National Park - Yellowstone National Park OP-RAMG-02 (version 2) | ecosystem: Environmental > Aquatic > Thermal springs > Hot (42-90C) ...
CGACCACCATCGTGTTCACGTGGTTGAGCGCGACGAGCTGGGGCGGCAGGTCGCCCACGTGGATGCCCTTGAAGCCCGTGCGATCTGCGACGACCGGCACCTCAACGGCTGCCCCCTCCGGGAGGTTCGTGATGAGGCTGCGGTTCGGAACCGTGCCGTTGAACTTGAACGTCTGGTCGTACAGCAGCCCGCGCACAATGCTGGAGGCATACTCGTGTGAGCGGCCCGGCCGGATCTCGACGCGGCCCTCCGCGTAGTCCTGCAGCCGCTTGCGCCACGTGCTCGCGGCCTCCGCGTAGCCTTGCAGGATTGCGCCATGGACCCCGGGGTTCCAGTCCTCGCCGTGCGTGCAGTACTTCTCGATCAGGTCCGGCCGCTTGCGGAACCACCAGTTGTATTCCGAGTTATGGCCGCTCGACTCCGTCACATAGTAGCCCAGAGCCTTGAACATCTCGTTGCGGACTATGTCCTTGCGGTAGATCTCGGGCTTCTCGACGGCCTCCCGCAGCAGGGGGTACAGGTCCTGCCCGCGGCGCTCGAACCGCAGCAGCCAGGCCTGATGGTTGATCCCCGCGCACTCCCACACCACCTCGTCGGCGGGGACCCCGATCCAGCCGGCCAGCATCCCCGCCAGCCCCTGCACGCTGTGGCACAGCCCGACCACGCGCACGTTCGTTGCCCGGTGCAGGGCGCGGCACAGCATCGCCATCGGGTTCGTGTAGTTCAGGATGAAGGCCTGCGGCGCGTAGCGCTCCACGTCCCGGGCGATGTCCACCATCATCGGGATCGTACGCAGCGACCGGAAAACGGCCGCCGTCCCGTAGCTATCGCCGACATTGAAGTCCACGCCGTACTTCATCGGGATCTCGATCTCGGGCCGGAATCCCTCGACCCCGTGCGCCAGGATGGTGATGACCACGATGTCAGCGTCTTTCAGCCCCTCGGCCCGGTCGAGGGTGGCCTCGACCTTCGCGGGATACTTGCCGACCTCCATGATGCGGTCGACCGCGCCTTTCGCGTACCTCAGACGCTCCTCGTCCACGTCGATCAGCGAGATGGTCGACTCGGCGAGGTCCTCGTAGGACATCATGTCGATGACCAGGGTCCGCGTGAACCCCAGGCTGCCCGCTCCGACGAATGCGATCTTCGGCATCACATCTCCTCACATGGCTGTAGTGGCGGCCGGGCGCGGGCCCGACCTGCTCGGGCCGCATCTATTCCGCCGGTGCGGCGTCGGACCTTCAGGCCCCCCGCCGCACCTCCTCACTTCGCTCGCGTGAACCGCATCGACTGCCCCTGCCCGCCCTGGCCGGACGTCAGGGTCAGCCCGCCCTGCTCGCTGAACTTGTAGCCAAACTCCTGTGTTACGCCCTGAGAGGGCACCGAAAGCACGAGCTTTCCCTTCTTCAGTTTCCAGTCGAACCTCTCGCTATGCGACTGAGGCATCTGCTGCACGATGGTCTGCTTCATGTCCATGCTGCCGGTGCCATCCTGCTTGAACGTCATGCTCATCGAGTACGTGCCCCCCTGCTGGAGCTGGGACTGCAGACCCGATACGTCGAGCTCCCAGGTGCCGATGAACCGCTTCTTGTCGCCACAGCCTGTGGTGCAGACCACTGCGAACGCTGCGGCGGCGACGACGGCGAGACGCGCGAGACGCATCTGTCTCCCGGTCACGCGACTCCCCTTTCCCGACGGAATAGCGTCCCCCCAGACTTCCCGGCCCAACCCCGGCATCCTTCCGCCACCCGCCCCCGCCCCGCGGCCGGCCGCGGTTCGGGGGCTGCCGCCCTGGCTGCACACGTGTGGCGCCGCCGACACAAGACAACATCGCTGCCAGTGGCAATTGCCCTTGCCCGGGGTCCGGGTGGGAGACGCGAGCGAACACACCTAAGGGGGTCTTGGGATGCCAGAGACGACAGCGGACGACCGGCGAGCCGTCGAGAACCTGATTCGCGCGGTTGCGCAGGCGCTCATGTCGGGGGCGAAGCGAGAGCAGATCGTGCAGATGCTCGCTGGCCGCGCGATGAGCGAGGACGAGGCGGTCAGCTTCGTCCTCGCCATCGAGCAGGAGATGCAGAAGCACCCGGGGCTTGCGCGCCGGGGAGACAGCGGCTGCGGCCCCTAGGCGCGCGGCCACTGGGCTACGCCGCGGCGAGGAAGGTAGCTACAAGGAGGGCGAGGTCGAGCAGGGTGATGATGCCGCACAGCAGCCAGCAGAAGGCGGTGTATCTTCGGGACGCGGCCATGCCGCGCATAACCGACTGGCGCGACACGAGCAGCACCATCAGGACCAGCACGACCGGCAGCAGCAGGCCGTTCATCACCTGGGAGAAGACGAGGATGCCGAGCAGAGGGAAGCCCGGCAGCAGCACAACTCCAGCGCCCAGCACGATGAGGCCGGTGAACAGCGCGTAGAACTGCGGCGCGCCGCGGAAGCCCCGGTTCAGCCCCCGCTCCCAGCCGACTCCCTCGCAGACGACGTAGGCCGTCGAGAGCGGCAGGATGGAGGCCGCGAACAGGGCTGCGTTCAGGAAGCCGGCGGCGAAAAGCGTGGCCGCATACCGGCCGGCCAGCGGCCGCAGAGCCTCGGCAGCCTGGCCGGCGGTGGTGATCCGCTGCCCTGCCCTATGCAGCGTCGCGGCGCACGCCACAGTGATGAAGAATACCACGACGACAGCGAAGATGCCGCCGATGATGACGTCCCACCGCGCGAGCCAGTAGTCCCGCGGACGAGTGCCCTTCTCCACCACCGTGGCCTGCAAGTAGAACTGCATCCACGGGGCGACGGTGGCCCCCAGGATGCCCACCGCGATCGTCATGTACGGCGCGCCCAGCTGCAAGGTCGGGGTCACCGAGGCACGGAATACCTCTTGCCAGTCCGGTTTGGCGAGAACGCCCGAAATCGGGTAGGCGAGGTATACCAGGCACGCCACGAGGAAAATGCGCTCCACGGTCCTGAACGTGCCGCGCACGATCAGCACCCAGATCAACGCCGCGCCCACCGGCACGCCGATGAACGGCGCCAGGCCGAACAGCCGAGATGCCTCCGCGAGGCCGGCGAACTCGGCTGTGGTGTTGGCGAAATTGGTGGCAAGCAGAAGGAGCATCAGAAACACCGTGACCTTCACGCCGAACTGCTCGCGAATGAGGTCGGCCAGCCCCTTGGTCGTCGCCACGCCCATGCGTGCGCTGATCTCCTGCACGACCAGCAGGATGACGAGTGTGGGCCATAGGAGCCAGAGCACGCTGTAGCCGAAGTTTGCCCCGGCGACCGAGTAGGTGGCGATGCCCGGCGCGTCGTTGTCCACGTTGGCCGTGATGATCGCCGGGCCGAGAACCCCCAGGAAGGCGATGAGCGGAGCGAGGACGCGCCGTCGTAGGACCGTGATCACGACCGCCTCCGGCCTCAGGAGGAGAAGACTTTGGGAAGCTGCTTCTTCAGCCGGTTCGGCAGGATTGCCTCGATGGCATCGTCGACCGTCACGATCCCGAGCAGGTGCCGTTCCTCATCGACGACCGGAATGGCCAGCAGATTGTAGCGGGCGATCAGGCGAGCCGTTTCCTCGTGGGACGTCTCGGGGGTGACCGAGATGACGTCCCGGACCATGATGTCGTCGATCGCCTTCGTCGGCGGCGCGACGATAAGGTCCCGGAGGGAGAACACGCCGACGAGCCGCCTGTCCGCGTCAACCACATAGCAGTAGTAAATCGTCTCCGCCTCCTCCCCTGCCCTGCGGAGGTAGCCGATCGCTTCCTGTGCCGTCATCCCGGCGGGAACGCAGACGTACTCGGGCGTCATCAGGCCGCCCGCGGTGTTGTCGGGATACTTGAGGAGTTCCCGCACATCGGACGCCTCCTCGGGTTCCATGAGGTTGAGGAGCTGATCCGCGCGGTCTTTGGGAAGATCGCCGACGAGATCGGCTGCGTCGTCCGGGTCGACCTCTTCGAGGATGTCGGCGGCCTTCTCATCTTCTACCGAGTCGAGCACGGCTTTCTGGAGGGGAAAGTCCATCTCCTCAAGGGCCGCCGCCGCGGTCTCGTCGTCCAGCGAGGAGACAACCGCCGCCCGTTCCACCGCGCTCAGCTCGCCCAGAATGTCAGCCAGGTCGGCGGGGTGCAGCAGCCGTAGGCGCTCGCGCTCCAGGTCCAGTTGCAGCCTGTCCTCGCTCGGCTCGACCGAGGAGACGTGCTCCCAGCTGATCAGCCGCTCGTTCGGGCGTCTCCCGAACCATCCCCACACGCGAAGGGCGATCCCCTCGAGGTTCAGGCGCCGCAGCAGCCCGCGCGTTCCCACCGCCGCTGCCACGAGCCGCACCTGGCCCTGCACCGAACCCAGCTTGAGATCGTTCACGCGCACGACACGGTGCCCCTGGACGTCAACGATCTGGCGGTCGAGGACGGACCGCCCCAGCAGAATCTCGCCATCCTCGACCTGGTCCGGCTGGAGATCCGCGAGGCGGTGCAGCAGGGTGACAGATTCGCTGGAGACGCTGCGGACGGCGCTCCACGGCAGCACCAGGGGCTCGCGCTGGCCGCGGCGGCGAACCAGGAGCTTGGTCACGAGGGGAAAGGCCTCGCCGGGGCGCACTGCGATGTCTGCCACGCGCCCGACCACCTTGCCGTCCCGGTCGAGCACGGTCATCCGCATCAGATCGCTCAGATAGGCCTCTGCGTAGAATATCATCGCAGCACCTCCTCAGTCCCTGCCTCGCGCGCGGGCCAAACAAAACAGCCTTCCCGGTCGGGGAAGGCTGAAAGGGTCCCTTGGCGCCCTCACGGGCCGCCAGCGCACAGAACGCCCGGCCCGCGTGCGCGCGACTTGCCGAGTCTGGCGGTGATACGTCTCGCCGACTCGGCGCCTTCCCCTACCTGACTACGTGACGAAGCGTCCATCGCTTCCCGACCATTCATTCCTCATGAGAATACCCGATTGGCATCGACCGTGTCAAGATTCGCGCAGGCCCGCGCGCGACCCCCCGGCCAGGCGCTACATGGCCAGGATCCTGCGCATGGCGGCCGCGGTGGACCTCATGCCGGCCTCGTCGCCAGCGACTTCCTGGATGACGTCGGAGTCGTACCCGACGGCCCGCAGGGCGCCCATCACCGCTGGCCAGTCAACGTCGCCCTCCAGCAGTGGCACAAACTGGTGGTCTCTGCGCCGGAAGTCCTTGAAGTGCACCTTCTTGACCGCTGGGCCCAGGATCTCGATCCAGTGCTCCGGAAAGGCCCACGGGACGAAGTTGCCCACGTCAAAGTAGATGCCGAGGTACTCCGAGCCAAGCTCGTCCACAAAGCGCTTCGCCTCCAGCGGCGACAGCAAAAACTTGTTCCAGACGTTCTCCAGGCCCACCGACACCTTCGCTCGCTCTGCCTCCGGCGCGACTTCGCGGAACGCGGCCTGCACGTTCCGGTACATCACGTCGTAGCGCACCTGAGGTGTGAGCTGCCCCGGATGCACCAGGATGGTGTCCGCGCCGAGCCCCTCGGCCAGGTGGATCGATCTGCGCAGTGCCTCCACGGCCCGCGCGCGCTCCTCCGGGTCGGCCGAGGCAAGGCCCTGGCATGCGGCCGGCACCAGGGACGGGATCGCCATCCCGAGCCGTTCCGCCTCTGCGGCCATCTCGCGCAGTTGGGCGTCAGTCGTGCCCAGGTTGAGGTCGCCCTCGGCCGTAACCGTCAGCTCGAGGCTCTCGTAGCCTGTCTCCTTTGCGAAGGCCAGGCTGTCCGCCACCGATCTGTCAGAAAAGAAGAGCTGGGTTGCTCCAACGCGCATGATCCTCTCCTCGATCGCGAATGGCCCAAAGGATTAGGCAGACCGCCCCTCTGCTCCTCCCTCTCTCGCCCGCCCCAGCCGGGCAGGAGCCAAGACTGGCGTGAGCGAATCGCGTGCGGGGAGGACACCGTGAACTTCGTCGTCATTGTGTCGGATACGTTCAGGCGCGACCACCTGGGATGCTACGGCAACCGGTGGATCCACACGCGGAACCTCGATCGGTTCGCCGCCGAGTCCCTGGTCTTCGACCGGGCCTACGCGGCATCGTTCCCCACGGTGCCCAACCGACGCGACGTGCTCACGGGCCGCTTCACCTTCACCTATTCGGACTGGGCGCCGCTGCCTCCGGACGAGGTCGTGCTCGCGGAGGTCATGGGAAAGGCCGGCTACACGACGATGATGATACTCGACACCCCGCACATCGTCGCGCGCGGGTTCAACTTCGGGCGCGGCTTCGGGGGATGGGACTGGGTCCGCGGGCAGGAGCACGACGCCTGGGCGACAAGCCCGCGCGACCCGAAGCTGCCCTGCGCGCCCGAGAAGCTGCGCATGCCGTTCACGACAGTGAAGCAGTACCTGCGCAACGTCTCGCAGCGGCGCGAGGAGGCCGATCACTTTGTCGCCCAGACCATGTCGCGGGCGATGACGTGGCTGGAGCGCAATCTTGGCTGTCAGCCCTTCCTGCTGTATGTCGACACGTTCGACCCCCACGAGCCCTGGGATCCGCCCCACTGGTACGTTGACCTCTATGACCCCGGCTATGAGGGAGAGGAGGTCATCTACCCGAAGTACGCCCCGTGCGACTTCCTCAGCGAGGCCGAGCTGAAGCACGTGCGGGCCCTCTACGCGGGCGAGGTCACGCTGGTCGATACGTGGGTGGGCAGGCTCCTCGCGCGCATCGATGACCTGGGGCTGCGGGATGACACAGTCGTCGTGTTCACGACCGACCACGGCTTCTACCACGGCGAACACGGGCTGATGGGAAAGTCCCTACTGACCGAAGAGTACTACGGCTCCGTGCCGCTCTATGAGGAAGTCGCGCACATCCCGCTGATCGTACGGGTGCCTGGCCGGCAGCCCGGCCGTACTCGGGCCATCGTGCAGCCGCCCGACCTGATGCCCACCATCCTCGACGCGGCCGGTCTCGAGATTCCCAACGTCGTGCACGGGGAATCCTTCCTGCCAGTGCTGCGAGGCCAGCGGGAGTGCCACCGCTCGCTTGCTCTCACCTCCCCCAGCATCATCTACGGCGCACGGGCGGTGCAGTTCACGACGATCACGGACGGCGAGTGGTCGCTCATCTACCCCGGGGCGCGCCTGGACACCGATGCCGCGGTCGCCGAAGGTCGTGCGGTGGACAGCATCCGGCGCGTGCACCGCGCCCTGTACCGGGGAGCCGGAGGCCCGGAGCTCTATCACTTGCCCTCCGACCCAGCTCAGCAGAATAACGTGTTCGCCCAGCGGCGCGAGGTCGCCCAACGGCTGCACGCGGAGCACGTCGCGTTTCTCGAATCCATCGGGACGCCGGAAGAGCACCTCGCGAACCGAAGAGAGCTGACAGACCAGGTGTTGCCCTAAGCCGCCACGGCCGCAGGCCGACGCCGGAGGCACTGCCGCGTGAAGAAGCGGATCGCCGTCGCCATCCTGGTTGTCGCGATCGCTCTCAGCCTGTACTGGCTGGCGAGGCCCCGCGCGGCCGCAGCCGGCTGGGTCGAGGGGAGCGGGGTGATTGAGGCCACGGAGGTGTATGTCGCCCCGCTGGTCGGCGGACGGCTGGCGCGGGTGCTCGTCGACGAGGGGGCCTGGGTTAGGAAGGGGGACGTCGTCGCGCAGATCGATCCGGCGGACCTCCAGGCGCAACTCGACCAGGCTCACGCGAGCGCGGCCGCGGCCGCGGCCGAACTCGGGCGCGCCGAGGCTGCGCTGGCGGGCGCCGCGGCCGCCCGCGAGAACGCTCAGGCGGCGTATCAAAAGAGCACGGAGCTCAAGGGGCGCCTCGATGAGGCGCGGGCCCAACGCGACGCTGCCGTGGCTGCGCGAGATCGCGCGAGGGCGCAGCTCGACCTGGTGCGCGCGGGCGCGCGATCCGAGCAAATCGAGCAGGCCGAGGCGGCCGTGTCCGCGGCGGAGGTCGCCTTCGACAATGCCCAGGTGGAGCTGGGGCGCTTCGCGCGGCTGCTTGCCTCGGGGGCAGTGCCCCAGGAGGCCGTCGACGCGCGGCGCACCGCGGCCGACACCGCGAAGGCGAACCTGGATGCCGCACGGGCTCGTCTCGCGGAGCTGAGGGCAGGGGCGCGGGGCGAGGAGGAGCGTCAGGCCGAGGCGGCACTGGCCCAGGCGGAGGCGAACGTGACTGCGGCGCAGCGGGTGGTGTCAACGGCCCAAGAGCTGTACGATGATCGGCTCGCGCTGAAGCAGCAGTTCGACGCGGCCGCCGCGCAGCACGACGCCGCTCGCGAGGCGAGAAGGACCGCGGAGGCCCAGGCCGCGCGGGCCCGGGCGGCAGCGGTTGAGGCCGAGAAGCGGGTGCGCGACGCGACGGTTCGGGCGCCGCTCGATGGGGCCGTGACGGTGAAGATCCGTGAGGCCGGCGAGACCGTCTCGCCGGGGCAGGGCATCGTCCGGATCGCCGACCTGGACCACATGTGGCTCCGCGTCTTCGTCCCCGAGACCCAGATCCACCTCATCAAGCTGGGCCAGCCGGCGGAGGTCAGCATCGACGGGCGGCCCGGCCACGTCTTCCGCGGCACGGTGTCGGAGATTGCCCAGGAGGCGGAGTTCACGCCCAAGAACGTGCAGACGAAGGAGCAGCGCGTGAAGCTCGTCTTCGGGGTCAAGGTGGCCCTGCAGAACCCCGGGCGCGAGCTCAAGCCCGGGATGCCGGCGACCGCGCGCATCCGCGTGACGGGGGGCGACGCCAGTGGCTGACCCGTCGCGCGCGGCCGCCGTCGAGATGCACGGCCTGCGCAAGGAGTTCGATGGCGTCGTTGCCGTAGGCGGCCTCGACCTCCAGGTTGCGGCGGGCGAGGTTTTCGGCCTCGTCGGGCCGGACGGAGCCGGCAAGACGACGACCCTGCGTATGCTGTGCGGGGCAATCGCTCCGACCGCGGGAAGCGCCATCGTCGCCGGCTTCGACGTGACGGCCGAGGCGGAGGAGGTAAGACGCCGGATTGGATATATGCCCCAGCGGCTCAGCCTTTACCGTGAGCTGACCGTCGAAGAGAACCTACGGTTCGCCGCCCGCATCCACGGCGTGGCAGGTGCCGCGTTCGAGGAGCGGCGAGACCGCCTGCTCACCCTGGGCCGGCTGATGCGCTTCCGGAACCGACTGGTGCGGGACCTCTCCGGCGGGATGCGCCAGAAGCTGGCGCTGTCGTGCGCGATTGTACACGAGCCGGACGTCTTGCTTCTCGACGAGCCGACCACAGGCATCGACCCGGTCTCTCGGGGGGAGTTCTGGGAGCTTCTGCTGGGCCTGGCCGAACGGGGTACCACAATCCTCATCACCACGCCGTACATGGACGAGGCGGAGCGCTGCGGCCGGGTTGGCCTGCTGTACGAGGGCCTCCTGTTGGCCGTCGGCACTCCGCAGGGCATCCGCGGGGAGGCCCACCTTGCGCTCCTGGAGGTGCGCTGCAACCGCGTCCTCCAGGCGAGGCACGTGGCGCGGGAAGCGCCCGGCGTGCGGTGGGTTGAGGTCTTTGGCGACCGGCTCCACGCGGCGGTCGACTCCCCGGCCGACGCGGAGGCGTCGCTGCGGGAAACGCTCGCGCGCGCCGGCATCGCCGTCAGCAGTATCCGGCAGATCGACCCCGACCTCGAGGACGCCTTCTTCGAACTCGTCCAACGGCGCCGCGAGCAGCGGCGATGATCGCGCCGGCCGTCCAGGCCGACCGGCTGCGAAAAGAGTTCGGCCGCTTCGTCGCGGTGGATGACATCTCGCTGGAGGTTGCGCGCGGCGAGGTCTTCGGGCTGCTCGGGCCCAACGGTGCGGGAAAGTCGACGACGATCCGCATGCTGTGCGGCATCCTGGCGCCGACCGCCGGCCGCGCTGTGGTGGCCGGGCGAGACGTGGCTCGGGAGCCCGAAGCGGTGCGAGCGCGGATCGGATATATGTCCCAGCAGTTCTCCCTCTACCTCGACTTGACCGTAGAGGAGAACCTCGAGTTCTACGGCGGGATCTACGGCGTCACCCCGCGTCGGCTGCGAGAACGAAAGGCCTGGGCCATCGAGATGGCCGGGCTGGCCCACCAGCGCGGGCGGCTGGCCGGTGAACTGTCCGGCGGCTGGCGCCAGCGCCTTGCTCTCGGGTGCGCCCTGCTGCACGAGCCCGAAGTCGTCTTCCTGGACGAGCCGACGGCCGGCGTCGATCCCATATCCCGCCGGCGCTTCTGGGAGGTGATCTACGAACTCGCGGGCGGCGGGGTGGCCTGCCTCGTTACCACGCACTACATGGATGA
>Ga0123519_10016528_pt1 | contig 10235 bp, 13 predicted proteins | sample YelNatPaOPRAMG02_FD_87396 | JGI IMG/M metagenome (GOLD analysis project Ga0123519, IMG submission 87396) | Hot spring microbial communities from Yellowstone National Park - Yellowstone National Park OP-RAMG-02 (version 2) | ecosystem: Environmental > Aquatic > Thermal springs > Hot (42-90C) ...
GATTCTACAACATTCACTTGTTTGCAGATCATAGATTCTGTTCTAATCATGCTCGAATAAATTTGCATGTACATACATTCGTTTTTCAACTCCAGAACACAATCTGCCATCTTTTATCCCCTTTATGATGCAAGGCAAATCGAAAATAGTGGAATGAATTGAACTTAACTTAGCGTTAGTCATTTTGCGAAGATGATTCTCTCTAATGCGGTCATTTAATGGACAAAGCGCATGCTAAGGTCCCATCCACCCTGCCTCATCTCGAACGCGAACCAGAATAGCTTTCCAACCCTCCCAAATGTGAGCGTAAAAGTTGGACTTGTAAAACTTTAAATACTAATAAAACTATTCCAAAAATATGGAAAAAATAGAAGATGTAACGAAGGTCTCTTCGAAAGGCCAGGTTGTAATTCCAAAGGAGATAAGAGAGAGGCTCGGAATTTTGCCAAGAGAGAAGATTATAGTTATGACCAGGGGTGAGGAAATAATCCTGAAAAAGGCGAGAAGGCCAGGCCTGGAGGAATTGTCTGAGAAAATAGCAAGCGTTGCTGAGAAAAAGAAAGTGAACGTAGACAAGCTAATAGAAGAGGCAGTAAGATGGGCAAGGTCAAAGCAGTCTTAGATACGAACATTCTCGTATCGCTTCTATTTAAGAAAGCTTTAGCAAAGGAAATTTCTAAGGCGATGGAAGAGAAGAGTGTTGAATTCTATTCTTCCGAGGAAATACTGAGAGAATTAGCAAGAGTATTGACTTATCCAAAATTTGAGAAGATATTTGAAAAAGCTGAGGTGGAAAAGAGGACTGTACTGAAATCCTTAACGGAAAGATTAAAGGTAGTGAATCCAAAAGTGAGGGTTAATGTCATAAAAATAGATCCTTCAGACAACAAAGTTTTGGAGTGCGCGCTCGAAGCAGGGGCAAAGTATTTAATTAGTGGAGATAAACATTTAATTGCGCTAAGGGAATTTAGAAAAGTGAAAATAGTGACCGCGAAGGAATTTTTGGAAAAATTGGATTTCTAAAAGAAACTTGTCCGGGAGTAAACAAAGAGATGACCCGGCCGCAGGTTCCATAAACACAGCGATGTCTTAAAGCTTGTCTGAGGTAGTGCATTTCTTGTCTGAGCTTGCTCTACTTGCCCGGTCGAGCCGGAACCTATAGAGGTTTGTCACGCCAAATCTCCTAACATAATTACTTCGGCATCTATCTTTTCTTAATCTACTCCCTGGCGAACATGTTATACATCAGAGCATATATGCATTTATTGATTGCCAAGGTAAGAATTCAAAGGAGGTCAGATAGCAGTCACTAAGAACTATCTGCTCTGTTCTACTCCATATGCTAGCTTTACCTCTTAGTTCGAATTGTACAACTGATTTATTAAAGGAGATCTCGAAATACTTTGTGAATGTGGTTGGGAAATTAATTTCTACTTCCAGCGTACCGTTTGGAAGTAATCGAAATTGGAAGTCCGTGGAGGTTTGAGTTTCGTCATTGAAATAAACTGTTCCACTACCTTTCGTTTCAATAACTGGTTTTACCTCGATTTGTAATACCATCGGCATCCACACGATCGATGATCGTTATTGCTTAAAAGGATGTATTTTAAAACGTTCACAGCATGTTTCCTTGGGAATACGAGCAGGGTTCGCCTCTATTCCCCGTTGTCGCATGGGTTGAGCCAATAAAGCACTATCAGATGTGAAAAATCCTCTATGCATTTAAGCCATCACAAAACTTTGGGAAAACCATTATCTTTGCCCGATTTCCTTTAACGCTCTCAACAACACCTACAAAATGGACCTCAGCGCATCTTTTTGCCATATGCTCCACATTTTCCCCAAACCTTTAAAAAAACTTGTCACTGAGGCCGATATTTATTTTAGCGAGAGCGCTGAGATTATCTTCTGATCGGGACCCTAATACTTGTTGATGATTGCCAAAAATTCTCCGGGTGTAAGTACGTTTAGCCTCCGCTTTATGTTTTCGGTTTGAAAATCTTTGTCACCTGTTACAAGATATTTGGGTTTAATTAGGAGAGCGCATGCCAAGTACGGCGCATCTTTCCTATCTCTAGTTAATTTTAAAGCCGTTTTAATCCTCCTCAGATATTTCTCTGCAGAAACTACTTTTACGCGCTGCAGTGAAACGTAGGCCTTAAGTAAATATAGGGAATCGGGCGATTTCCTTTTAAACAAAATGTATAATTCTTCAAACTGGTCTTCCGGAATGATCAACAGCATTTTCCTGTCCAAAATCACTTTCAGTACTTGGGCAGGCTTACCTTTAAAAACCAGGCCTGAGTAGATGACATTGCTATCAACCATAACGTCTGGCATACTTCTCCTTCCATATTTCAGCCCTGATCTTCTCTATCTCTCTACGAATCTCCTCGGGGGTCAACCCACGCTGTTTCGCGATTCTCCTCCCTATCCTCTGCAGCTCATCTATAGACCTAGCCATCTCAACCTTTTTCATCAAAACGTACTCCTTCCCTATACTGTCGACGAGTAGTTTAGTGCCCAACTGTATCCCTACCTTTTTTCTAACTTCTTCAGGTATCGTAACCTGTCCCTTTCTCGTCACCGAAACAAGCTTCATGAAAATAATAGTAGTACAGTACTACTATTTAAATTTTCAAAGAAGCTTTAACGAGGGCTCTATTTCATATTAACCTGAGCGGGTTTACGACAGCTCTGACGACGTTGTACGCTATTATGCAAATGCAGCCCCCCTTCCTTTGCATCGTCTTCTTCCTGATCCTGAGCCAGTAAGCTATAGTCCTCTTGACTGAGCTAATCGTTGTTTCAGCCTTTGGCCTTATGTCGTTGTATTTCTCAAGTTCTCCCTGTCTTTGAGGATCATCCTCCTCCATGCTTGCGAGCCTCGAGACCTTGCTGTAGCGTTCCTCTTCGGCTTGATAAGCATGCTCTCGACCCCTATCTTTGCCAGCATTTCGCACACCCATCTCGCTAGGTATGCGCTGTCTAGAGCTATCTCCTCCATGTGGGTCACTCTCATATAAACAATTGAAAAACTTAAATATTAACATTATAAATAAAGTACTGAAAGACTATGAAAAACGAAAATAAGTACGACATAGTGATCGTTGGTGGAGGTGCAAGCGGATTTACAGCTGCGCTTACAGCTGGAATGCTTTACAAAGATAAAGCCATTCTTCTTGTAAAGAGTGAAGGTAAAACACTCATACCATGTGCGATACCATACTTAGCAGCTACGCTAGAAAGTTGTGATAAAGATTTAATGCCATATGCACTTCTAACTAATCAAGGAGCAAAGGTTGTGATTGATGATGTTGTTAATGTTGATAGAAATAGTAAAAAAGTCATTACTGCTTCTGGGAATTCTTACGAGTATGATAAACTTATTTTAGCCACTGGCTCTTTGCCTTTTATTCCATCTTCAATAGAAGGTACAAACTTAAAGAATGTATTTGAAGTTCACAAGAGATATGAAGAAGTTGAAGTTTTGCAGAAAGCATTACGAAACGCCAACAAGGTTGTCATAATTGGTGGTGGTTTTATAGGATTAGAACTTGCGGACGATTTATCGAACATTAAAAAAGATATAACAATAATAGAGATGCTTCCACATTGCTTACTTTTAAATTTTTGTGAAGAATTTGGAATTAAGGCAGAAGGGAAGCTAAAACAAAGGGGAATAAAAATAATAACAGGTAGAACAGTAAAAAAGATTTATGGCAAAGAAAAAGCGGAAGGAGTAGAACTTGAAAATGGAGAGAAAATACCTGCAGATGTAGTTGTTGTTTCAGTTGGTTATCGTCCAAACATAGAGTTAGCTAAAAAAATTGGTTTAAGAATGGGAGACTATGGCGTTCTTGTTGACGAGTTTATGAGAACAAACGATCCTAATATATTTGCAGTTGGAGACATGACTGAAAAAAGACACTTCCTCTTTGGAAAGCCCACGTCAATTATGCTAGCTTCAATTGCCTCTCAAGAAGCAAGAGTTGCTGTTATGAACTTATATGGTGCAAAGGTTAGTAAAAGGATAAGTGGTCAGGTTGGAGCCTTTTCAACAAAGATTGGGGACTTAGCATTAGCATGTGTTGGTGTTACTGAAAGCTTAGCTAAGAAAGAGAACGTTGAATACATTGTTGGAAGGTCAAAAGTTGTTAATAGACACCCTGCTTACTTACCCGGCGCAAGCGAAACAGAATTAAAACTAATATTTCTGAAAGATGGAACCCTTATTGGAGCGCAGGCGTCTTGTGCATGCGATGAAGTTGCAGAGCTTGTTAATGCCATTGCAATAGCCATTCAGAACAAGATGAAAATCGATGAGGTTATTACAATGCAGTACGGAGGTCATCCGAAGTTATCTGCATCTCCTGTAGTAAATCCAGTTATAATGGCAGCTTTAGATGCATATAGACAACTTTAACCTTTTTAGTTGAGATCTTGTTCCACTCTTCCACCAGCTCTTTGATCCCCCACGTTGGTCGCTTCACCACGTTAACCGAAAAAACCAAAAAACAAAAACACAAAAATAGCCAAAACAAGAACCTCTTCGATTATACGTTATTAAAAGAATTTTTCAAATTTAAGCAATTCTGTTACTGTCCTTTGGAGTTCAGTTTTTGTTAAGGTTTCTACTTTTATATGTTTGACGTTTGCAGCTTCGATGATGTCGTTTATGTAGTTTGGAGTGAAAGGATTTCCAGAAACATCTATATTGTTTTTAGGTGGTATAAATGTCTCAGAGGATTCCCCTCGGAATGCTATGAACGCTATTTTGTCTCCACGTTTGTAAGCGTCGTAAAGTAGCCCGAAAACGGCTCCTTTTGCGGCTTCAATCCTCTTTTGGGCTGTCATTGAACCGCTTGCATCAACAACTAAAGCGATGAGGTTTTAGCTCTTCTGACCTTTTCTCGAATATCCCCATCGCTAATTTTTAATGGCGTTTCATGTGAGCCTGCTAAGCGTGATGCCACAGCTCTTATTGTTGCGTCAATGGCTATGTCGCGTGGTTTGTCTTTTGGTATTGTGCTGTAAATGTAATATCCCTTGCTAATACCAATTGATTTGGCTGTTTTCCCACTTTTTCCTGCGTGAGTGTTTTGGTCTTCCTTTGTTTCTAGGTTTACCGAAAATGGAGGGCTGATGTTAAAAATTTTTTCTTTTAATGTTCCGTAGAATCTTGCTTATGTCAACTTTTAGTAATATGATGGTTATGGCTATTGTTAGGATAATTGAAACGGCTATCATGATTTGTTGGTTTATTGTTGATTCAAGCAAGTTTTTAGCGGTTTCTCCCATGTATGCCCCCGGTATTGTTATTGAAAGTTTTCCCAAAAAATAAGCTAAGTAGAACTTTATTGGATTATACTTTAAAAGTCCAAGAGGTATGACTATTGGCTCATCTGGTATTGGTGTGGCTGCGGCAACATAGAGGGCGATGAAGGCCCAACGCCCAACTTTTTGGCTTAAGTTGTTGAAGAGTTTCCTGCGCTCATCATTCACCAAACTTCCAATGAAAAAAGTAGCTGCGTAATGCACGAGTTTCGCTGAGGCTGAACCAAACGCTACAAGAAAACCTATAACCCATGGGTCAACATTAACAAGCAGCGCAGCGTCTGCGGCTATCAAAAGATTTGAAGGGCCAGCAAAGGGTATGAGATTTAAAACAAAAGAGGTTAAGAGGATACCTAAAAGCTCATAGAATGACGCTATCGTTATGTTTAAAGCCTCCTTGCACCTTGCCTGAAGCCACCGCACCATATAACTATTATGTGTTCTCTTATGGAAAACGCTTAGAGACGGCCACCCCAATTTCCAGCATGCCTCTTCAGGCTTAACCGTCCAAGATTCTGGCTTGGCGTACTTGAAATAGCCGATAGTATGGCTACAAGTCCAAAACCGTACGAAAAATAATAACTTCGCTTAATATAGCTCCAGAGGGCGCGCCGACAAAGATTAAGGTAGCGGACAAGACAAGGCACCCGATTTTCTTCGACCCCGTGAAAATGAGAAGGCTCGCAGTTGTGTCCACTCTCAAATATAAAAGACATGTACGAGATAGTTAGGGAGAGCGACAAACTCATTACGTTTTAAGCTCGGCCCAAACATTGATAAAAAAGGAGATACAGCTTACTGATCTGAACATTACGTTTCTTCCCAAAAAACATCGATGACTTTGGTGTAGGCAACACCGCCCATGCATCCTCAAAGGTTTTCTAGCCACCGCCAAGTCCGGGCGCAGGGTCGGCCCTCCAAATGGTTTGAATAAGTCCAATAATTTTAGTCCTATCCTTTTCTGGAAAACGGTCAATTAAGGGCTTAGGCAAACCTTTGGACTATAATTAGTATGCATCACCAAAAAATGGCAAGGGAGAAACCCTTAACCCTAGGCACAAAAATTTAAGATTTCTTTACTCTTGGAGAATGTTATAATATAATGACCAGGAAGGATAATTGGCCTTTATTTAGGAAAATTTTTTATTGGTGGAAGCTTTGGATTCGGAAGTGATCAAGGATTTGAAGCAGTTTTTAACTTCTTGAACAGAGTTCGAGCTGCAATTATCCACGGAAGGACTGTATCGAGAGGCAATCAAGAGATTCGAGTAATGGTATATGCTAAAGTAGGTACACAGCTCGATGATGCGCACATTCCAGTCAGAGCTGCATACGAAAAGCTTGGCTTCAGACCGATTACGCACAGAATCATATACTGCATGAAACTATGATATGTACTGGTAGAGTGTTAAATTCAACTCATTTCTGTTCAATTCTGTTGTGCTCAATTGAGATGAAGTATTGCTAAGCAGGTGTTGAGCACGTAGTTAGCACCAGAATGAGCATATTCAAGCACAACTATGGATAGGTGGTAGCCTCAAGCGAGCTTGCCTCATGGAATCAAAAACTCAGTTTATATTATGTGTTACTAGTAAAATAGATGAAAGTTGCACTTGTGAGGCCTTGAAACTATTGCAACATAAATGCTACCTATTTAATTTATCGGTCTTCTTCTATTACTTTGAACCCAAGTAACCTTGCAATATCTGTAAATTTTCCTCTGAAGTTCCCAACTACGCTAACTCTATGCCAGCCAAAGTCAGCTTCTCTGTTCCAGTTGCTTAAAATTAAGTTTGCATTAACCTCTGCAGCTACTTTAGTTCTACAGGCTTTTTCTTCGTCTACGTTCTCTGCTATTTTTCCATTGTGCAATGACATAGCTTTTTGCATTACATTAAATTTTATTGTCGTTATTTGTTCTTCTAGAGGCCAAAATGCTTGCAAGGCGGCTCCTTTTCTATCCTCAGCATGAGTTCTAATCTTATATGACGTACTGCTTTTTTCTTTTCCACAGACTTTTGTTGCAGCTAAACAATGCGCATAAATTATTTGATTCTTCGCTTGGTCTATTACGGGATCTGAAACAAATCCAGGCCTACCTGTTGAAAACTCTATAGTTGCTTGCGTTATGCATGAATCTAGGTCTGCTTCACATGTTGCTACGAGGCCATCGTTTAGAAGCTGTACATAACCTAAGCAGGGATATGCTGGTAGCTTGTTTGAGTAGAATAGCCCTAAGCAATCGATCGTAATAGCTTTTGCATCGTACTTTTCTAGCAAATTTTTCATTGCAATATACATCTTTGCAGACTTAACAATTTCTTCCTTCTTTGGCTCTACAAACTGAGCTGAAGCTATCCAAGTCTTCGCAATTTCTTCAGCCTCTTTTTCGCTTGCTTTTTTATACTCTTCTAAGAGTTCGTCCACGTTAACTTTGACTACTTTAGAGCCGAAAGTCTTTTCTAAAGCTTCTTCGTAGTCTTCGTACCACTTTGGAAAACTATCTCTCACAATCAAAATCTTTAAGTTTTTTAAGTTATCTAAGGCTTCCAGTAATTTTACTTTCTCAACAACATCGTTGAAGTTTGAAGATGCTACACCAACAACATTGTAATTCCCCTTTCTTGCTCTAGCTAATGTTAGGAGAAACTCTCCAGTTCCTCCGTAGAGATCGTCGACTAAGATTGTTGGCTTCTTTTTTTCACTAATTACGTACCATGGTACGTTGTTCCAAATTCCTATAATATAAACAACAAATCCAACAACGTCGTCCGTATTCTCTAGAGCCCTTTTTGCTTCTTCTACGTTTTTAACAAAGGCTTCCTTAAACTCAATTTGGGGAAGTTCTTTCCTTAATGCTTTAAATAGCTCAGAAGCTCTAGCTTCATAGTTATAACCAATGTAAGGCCATGTTGGAACTTCAGAAGGAATAGCTGAAAAAATTAACCCTATTCTTGCAGTCATCTTTCATTATTTTTAAGAGCAGTGTAATTCTTATTTAAATCTATTCTTTATGGATTATGCCACTACAATCTTCTTGAGAGATCGTAAAGTGCAGATAGTAAAGGTCGGAAGACCGACAACTACATCGAACTTGACGAATGCGATGGCGTACGCCTCCTCCTTGGCGGTCCTTCGCAAGGCTGGAGAATAGCAGGTCAGCTTAGCTTATGTCGCTTCTGCCTTTACCTTACATATTCCACCCATTGACCATGTGTGAATACGTATCCTATATGGACATGTTTGGATACTTAGCTATGCCTCTCTCTTTGTGTGATCAATATCCCGATGGATTAGGATTTTAAACAGGCGAACCTAGAAAGCCTTCCTCATAGAAGACCGACCTGTAATCATTATCTTCAACCACTTAAGTGTAGAGATTACTCTCTTCTTCACATCAGGTTCGTACCATTGGTATTTTTATTGAAATATTGTTCATGAATCATAACCTCCATTAGTTCAGATCGATGCAGATTGAAAGCAGCTAAGTCAAGAGTTGGTTTGATTTCAGCAGGGTAAAATAGATTAATGATTTGTTCTCCTCATCTTCGTTTATCCACTACGAAAGTTGCTAAAGATGAATGGTACTTACATGTACGCTATTGGGACCATCATCTGCTTCAGCAACTTTGCGGGAACTGAAACTGGATACCTCTTTCCGGTAGGCATGTCTAGGACAAAGCTTTTCACTTCCGAATCCGTAAGAAGTATGCGCAACGAATTTGCCATACTCACTAAAGTGCTTACTCAAGCTCTACAAGAGAAGGCGGGGATAGAGAAGGGCTACCGCAAAATCAGAGAGTTTCTTCCAAAGACTACTTTGAGGAGCTGGATCGTGCGCATATTCTACTTCGTTCTAGCATGCATGATATACAACGCATGGATAGTGCCCAAAGAAAGATCCAAGGAAAAGATCACTACGATTGTGATCAAGCTCAACTACATCTGGAGTTTATTCATGCTCTACCAGAATGTAAATATTCGCATCTACTCTAGAATAAAGCTTAATATGTAGTTTACGAGAATTTTAGAAAAAAGGCAAGCGAAAGCAAATGTGTCCAATGAATAGCAGGGAAAATTACCTAAGAACTTTCGAATTTAAAGAGCCAGATTGGATTCCATGTAGGGTAGCATTTGCCATGGCTACATGGTCCAAGTACAGAGATGCACTATATGATCTCGTTAAGAGACACCCTATAATTTTTGGAGAGAACCCCCATAAGATTAACTACGACGACTTCGGCATACAGGTTAATGATAAGCCTTGGAAGGACGACTGGGGATGTGTCTGGAGGTTCCCAATAAATGGTCTTGATGGCCAAGTTGTTGAACATCCTCTGGAAGATTGGTCTGCCTTGAAATCATTCAAACCCCCTGACCCAGGTTCTGCGAAAGACTGGGATAAGATAAAAAGAAACATTATGAAAGTTAAAGAGAAGGGAGAGCTTGCATTCGGTGGTCCAGAACATGGATCGATGTTCATGCGGCTCCACTATTTGAGGGGGTTCAGCAACCTGATGGTCGACTTTGCGACCGAAAACCCACTTCTTGAAGACTTAATAGCGATGGTGAGAGACTACAACATAAAATATGTTGAGAAGCTTGTCGAATGTGGAGTTGACGCTATTGCTTTTGGGGATGATCTTGGGAATCAGGACAGGTTACCGATAAGTCCTAGAGTATTCAGGAAGTACCTCACCCCAGCCTATAGAGATATTTTCAGACCAGCGAGAGAGGCGGGCATACATGTCCACTTTCACAGCGATGGCCATATCCTGGAGGTCATTGAGGAGCTTGCAAATGTTGGTGTAACGATCATAAATCCGCAGAGTAGGGCAAATGGAATCGATGAGATAAGGAGGGTGTGTTTTGGCAAGATCTGCATCGATCTAGATATA
>Ga0123519_10016531_pt1 | contig 10233 bp, 8 predicted proteins | sample YelNatPaOPRAMG02_FD_87396 | JGI IMG/M metagenome (GOLD analysis project Ga0123519, IMG submission 87396) | Hot spring microbial communities from Yellowstone National Park - Yellowstone National Park OP-RAMG-02 (version 2) | ecosystem: Environmental > Aquatic > Thermal springs > Hot (42-90C) ...
CAGCTCCGCCAGGTTGACTCCCGGGGCCAGGCTCTCCAGCACGATCCCCGCCTTCTCTTCCGCACTCCAGCGTCGTCTTGCCATCCCTCCTGCTCCCCCTTTCGACATCACCAGTTCTCCTAACGCCACTGTCCACTGCTACAGGGGAGCAGTATAAGATCATCCCCTACACCTCGACCAACTTCTTCGAGCGCACTGACCCCAGCTTCCGGCCGGAATGGGCGACGGACGCCGGTCTTGATCTGGTGGAACACGACTATCGTCTGGCGCACTGCTCGCCGGCGAGCCCCGGCTGGCGCGCCCATGTGCTCCCAGGCATGCTACGCATTCTCGACGAGTTCGATGTGGATGGGTTGTACAATGAGATGGGGTACCACCGGCGCGCCGACATCTTAGGTTGGGGGAAGTACTACCACCCGGCGCCCAAGGTGGCCGAGGACGAGGTCCTCGCCTTCGTGGAGTCGGAGACGTGTGATGGCGCAGCTGCGGACATGCTGGCGCTGATCTACTCCGAGGTCAAGCGTCGCGGCAAGCTCTACAAGGTGCACAAGGAGGGGGTTGACCGGATCCGGACCGACCTCAAGGTATACGACTACTTGTGGGTAGGAGAGGCAGTGCATGACATCTGCTTCACCCGAGAACAGACGAAGGAGTACGAGCCCTACGTTGTGCCGGAATACTCTCGGAACTACCGGTTGGCGGACGAGAATGAGCTGTACCTGCATAGTATTCCATACCTCCAGTTCCCCGTACTTCGCACCGATGACACAGGGGGCACACAGGAAGACCGGGAGCTGCATGCAGACTGGCTGGCTCACTATCTCCCTCTGGTAGAAGAGGGTACGTGGGCCTGGCTTGAGATCCACAGAGCAGGTCTTTTCCGGGACGGTTTGCCGGCAGGCGTCGTCGCTTCGGCTTTCGCTAACCGGGAGCTGTATCTGGTGCTGGCTAACTATGGCGAGGCAATGGCCGAGGTAGCGACCACCGATGAGTATGTTGTCGTCAAGGGACAAGGTGTCTCGGGAGGCAAGTACTGGCGATTGTCGCCACAATCGCTGACGATCCTGCGGCGCGCAGCGGCGGGACCGCGCGAGCCGCGCAGAAAACCGACGTGGGAGAGGCGGCTCGGGCCGGAACAGGCTCGTAGTGAGGGAGAACGCACATGAGGCGGCTTCGAGCAGGCGCGGGCAGAACGGTCATCACACCCCCGCTGGGCGCACACATCGCCGGCTACTTTGAGGACCGTATCGCCGTGGACGTGCATGACGATTTGTACGCACAGGCCCTGGTAGTAGAGTCAGGCGAGGAGGTGGCAGCCCTCGTCGAGTGTGACCTGATCCAGCTCCACCTGGAGGATGTGAACCGGGCGCGGGTGCTGGCCGAGGAGCAGACGGGGATTCCCGGCCGCAACATCCTGGTAGCGGCCACTCATACCCACTTCGGGCCCAGCGTGTCTCGCGGCGCGAATGTGATCCATGGGATTGACTATCTCGACTGGCTCCCCGGGCGCATCGCCGACGCGGTCAGGATCGCCCAGAACCGATTGGTGCCCGCGGCCGTCGGACATGCGGCGGGCCATTGCCCCGGGGAATGCCACAACCGCAGATACTTGATGAAGGACGGCAGGGTGGTCACGAACCCAGGGTACCTGAACCCGGAGGTGGTTGCGCCAGCGGGGCCCACCGACCCCGAGGTTGGCGTGGTCGCGTTCGTAGACGATGACCTCAGGCTGATCGCGGTGCTGGCCAACTACGCCCTTCACTACGTCGGCGGTCAGCACGGGGCAGTCGGCTCGCTGGCGGCGGGCGTATCGCCGGTGGATGTGAGCTTGACGGCAGACTACTTTGGCGCCTTCGGCCGCTCTCTGAGACGGATGGTGGGGGGCGAGTTCGTGGCGATCATGATGAACGGGTGCTCGGGCGACATCAACAACATTAACGTCTTCCGTGCAGAGCCTGACTACCCCCATCCGTGGTACCAGATCGAGCGCGTGGGCGACGTGGTAGCCGCCGCGGCCTACCAGGCGCTCCGGGGAATCCGCACCACCGACTTTGCGCGGGAGGTCAGGGTATCTGTGGCGAGTGACGACTTCGTCTTCCGACGGCGAGAGTTCACGCCGGCCCAACTCGAGAGGGCACGGAGGTTCGCTGGGGCAGAGAGGCCAAGGAACCTGGCCGACCGCGAGTGGCTGGAGAGCAAGGCTGTCCTGGCCATCAGTGGGCAACCCCTCGAGCGACAGACAGAGATTCAGGCAATACGTGTTGGGGAGGTGGCCGTGGTCGGCCTCCCAGGGGAAATCTTCGTTGAACTCGGGCTGGAGCTCAAGAGCAAGTCGCCATTCCCGCGGACCCTCGTGTGCGAGCTTGCCAATGACTGCCTGGGATACATCCCGACGCCACAGGCCTTCGAGAGTCCATCGTATGAGGTCTACACCACCCCGGCATCTCCCGGCACGGGCCCGGCAATGATCGCCGCCGCACTCTCCCTGCTGCAGCAGTTGGCCGAGGCGTGAGGGCAATGGCATCGTGGCGAGGGCCAGGGGTAGGCGCACGGTACGAGGCAAGAGCATGAGAGGGAGACTACGTGTAGGCATCGCGGGGCTGCACCGAGGGCAGGCGTTCCTGGAAGCGATCCGGTGGTGTGAGGAGACGGAGCTGGTGGCGATCTGCGACACCAGCCCGGCCGTGCTGGAGCAGCGGGGGCCGGTGTTCGGCGAGGTGCCGCGCTTCACGGAGTATGAGCAGATGCTGGATTGCGGGCTAGACCTTGTGGTCATCGCCACCCCGGCGCACGTCCACGTGAAGCAGGCCGTGGCAGCGCTCGCGCGCGATCTCCATGTCTTCTCCGAGGTGCCCGCGGCCACTTCGCTCAAGCAGTGTGTGGATCTGGTCGAGGCAGCGCGCCGGTCCTCTGCCAAGTACATGATGGCCGAGAACTGCTGCTACATGAAACCGCACATGGTGGTGTCGAACATGGCGCGGGCCGGGCTCTTTGGTGACCTGTACTACGCAGAGGGTTGTTATGTTCATTTCATCCGATATCTCGATCCGCCCGGAGGGTGGCGCGACCAGTATCTGTTCGGGCGCCGCGGCGGAACGTATCTCACGCATGCTCTGGGGCCGATCCTCGACTGGCTGGAGGACCGCGTGGTCACCGTCAACTGCGTGGGGACGGGCTCGCATGTGGAGCCGCGGCTGGGAGGCGACGACTCCTGCACTGTGCTGTGTCGGACCGCCAAGGGAGCTCTGGTGCAGCTCCGCAACGACATGAGCTCGCCTCGTCCTGCGCGTGGGTATGCAAGCCTGCAGGGCACCAAGGGGGCATATGAGCCGGATTGGGAGGAAGATGGCAAAGGTGGGCACCGCGTGTGCTTCTACCGCGGCGACCGGACTCACGTCGAAGTTGAGTGGGAGCCACTTGAGCGCTACGAGGAAGCGTATCTTCCCCCATTGTGGAAAAACCGGCCGGTTTCCTTGGCTAGCCAGGTCCACGGGGGCGCGGACGGTCTGACCTTTCTTGCCTTTGTGGAGGCAATAGCGCAAGATACAGACTCGCCGATTGACGTCTACCGCGCGCTGGACATGACGGTGCCCGGGCTAGTGTCCGAAATCTCGGCCCACCAGGGAGGAGCACCGGTAGCGGTGCCCAACTTCCGGCATCTCTGAGCCGCGGCGGCTTTCCAGGTAGTGCAGAGATAGTGCGACAAGACAGAGGCGGGAAGAGAGCAGGCAGCGATGACGCGTCGGCAGTTTCTGACGACGGTCGGCGCGAGCTTGCTGCTGACAGGTGCTTCGCGGTTCTGGGCCAGGCCCGATCACGCCGGACCGCGGGGTGAGGGAGGGAAACAGGAGGATAGGATGGGAATTGAGCAGGCAGTACCCGTGTTTCCCCGTATCGCCAACATCTACGGCGCGGACATCGGTTCCGAAGCGACCGAGACAGAGCTGCGCATGGCGGCCCGCTACGAGCTGTTGATCGGCGGTCTGCGGGTGCCGCGCGACGCCCCGGGGCGAGCGAGGCTGAACGACTGCCTTGCCCGCCTGCGAGCGCTCAACCCGGGCATCATCATCCTGCACTTTGCCGCGAGTGCTCCCTACTGGGGGACCTGGCAGGCGCAGGAGGTGCCCGAGGCCGCGTTTTTGCATACTCCCGAGGGCAACCGGATCACCGGTTGGCCCGGCACCCAAATGCTCAATCTCTCCCGTCCGGAGGCGCTGGACCTGCTGGTGGAGAGCATTGTCGCGGGCTGCCGCGGCCTTGCTGTGGATGGGGTGTTTGTGGACTGCATGGGGGCTGGGTTTGATTCCTGGGCCGTGGAGATCGAAAGCCGGAAGCAGGTCTCCATTGACGCGGATGGAGACGGCCAGCCAGACGACCGCGCTCAGCTCGACCGCACCTGGAAGGAGGGAAAGCGGATTCTGCTGGAGCGGCTGCGCGCGGCCTTTGGGGATAAGTTCCTCATCATGGTGAATGCCCAGGCCGGGGCTGAGTACATTCGCCCCTATGTCAACGGAAACTACTATGAGGACTATGTAGACTATGTGATGAACTGCAGCATGGGCTGGGAAGAAGTGCTGGATCTCTACCGGGAGGAGTGTTCGCTGCCGCACGCGCCCAACTGCACAACCATCAACGCTTCCAGCGGGATCTGGCCTGAGTACGAGGCTTCCCGGAGGCTTCCGGCGGAAGAGTGCCAAAGCCTGCTGGAAGAGGGCTACAGCAAGTTGCGGCGGATGCGCTTTGGCCTTGCCACGGCCCTGATGGGCGATGGGTACTACGGGTATGACCTGAACACGCGGTGGCGGGGACAACACTGGTGGTACCCCGAGTTCGATGCCCCGCTGGGGCGCGCTCTGGGTTCCGCGGGTCCGGCAGGCGATGGGACCTGGCGACGAGAGTTCGCGGGTGGCCTGGTGGTGGTGAACCCCCAGGTGAGACGGGCTCACGTGAAGCTGAATCGTCGCCACCGCGACTTCACGACTGGCTGGTCTGGCACCGAGTTCACCATCCCCGCCCACGACGGCCGCATCCTGCTCCCGGTTGGGTGACCCGCTCGCGCCGGAGGCGGTGCACCGGCTGCAGGGGAATGCGGGAAAGGGGGCAGACCGCCCGGGGGCGGTGAACTCGGCTGTGGCTGCAAGGGGCGCGCTCGCGGCGGTGTCGATGCTGCCGATGTGCTGTCTGAGCGCGCTTCTCGGCGGGCCTGAGTCGCTCGGCGTGTCGCGCCTGCCGCGCCGCCCTCGTCGGGCCGATCCCGGGCGGCTATTCGGTGACGGCCGGTGCGCGATCCTCCACAGTTTGCTCTATGTGCACAGGTGACTGGCTGCCATCCCCCTCGCGGGCCCCATGCTGGCCGACGCGCCCCAGGACATTTGTACAGCAAAACGGGACTCGCGTCCAATGACAGGCAGCGCCGCTTCTGGTAACATCGCAGCCAGGAGAAAGGCTATCCTGGCGAGGGGAAGCGGACAAGGGAGGTGGTGAGCAGCGCAAAAGCGCACATCGAGTGACGTCATGCGGCGTGTGAATGAGTCCTACGGAGTCTTCTGTCAGGAGATGGAGCGATGAAGGGCAGCGTGCGGAAGGGATTCACCCTGATCGAGCTGCTAGTGGTCATTGCCATAATAGGCATCCTAGCAGCCATGGTCTTTCCTGTGTTTGCGAGGGCGCGAGAGTCGGCGCGCAAGGCGGTGTGCCTGAGCAACGTCAAGCAGCTCGCGCTGGCTGTCCAGATGTACCTCAACGACTATGACCAGCTGTGGCCCTATGAGCACCGCTCGGAGGTGAATGAGAACGCCCACCCCGCCAACCCTGACGCCACTAACTGGTGCGCGCAGATGGCTGGCACCCGGATGAACCCGTACCTGCAGCCGCCAGTGCTGCTTGATCCCTACGTGACCAATCGCGACGTGTGGCGCTGCCCCTCTGCCCGCGTCGAGGGTGGCAATGGCGGCGTCCTGATGCCGCTGAATGGCGACTGGTGGGCGGCCGCCAACCTCATCGACCCGGGCGAATGGGGCGCGTACGGCATCGGCCAGTGCGGCGGCGGTCCCTACCCTCCTGGGTGGGGTGGCACCGTTACGGACTCGATCGCGCAGGGCGGTCTGAGGATGTATGACGGTGGTTCCGGCGCGTTCAGCAACTCGCTCAATGTAATCTCGCTGCGCGAGGTCAAGACGAGCCAGATGGGCGACACGGTCAGGTACGTGGTATGCGGCGAGTGCTCGATGGGGCAACCCATCTCGAGTCCCCTGGATCTGGCATACCCGGACTGCTACGCCATGTGTGGCGCCAACCCGGGCTCGAGGGCGTGCTGCGGCGGCAACTGGGTGGACTGGGAGAACTGCCCCTGGAGCCAGGAATGCGGCGCCGACCACTGGGGCAACTACAGCGACACCCAATACCGAAAGGAGCATGCGCATCCCCGACACCTGGACGGTAGCAACGTCGGCTTCGCGGACGGCCACGCGAAGTGGTACAACTCCGAGGACATCCTGAACAACTACGCCCCGGACAACGGCGAGCACGGAGGAGGGGCCTGGCGCTACCAGTGCTACGGCGTTACTCCGACAACGGGCGAGGAGAGGGCAAGGCGGAACACCTGGGGCGGCTTCGAGTACGGCATCTGCGGGATGTGGGGGGCCTTCGGGCTGGTACCAGAGGGCTGCGCGGGCTAGCCGACCGGCTTCTCTCCCACGTGCCTGAATGTGGAGAACGGCCCCGGTGATGCTGCCGGGGCCGTCTCTTGTCCCTGTGTGCCAGTGGTGGGCAGCTGGAGCGCCCGCGTGTGCTGCTTGCCCGGCATCTCCCTTGCTCCTTTGTACCTGCGCAGATGTCAGATCCCACGATGGCGCCTGGACTTGCTCTTGGGGGCAAGGCGAACTGACTGGCAGCGCAAAGCGCTCAGTGCATGCTGGGGCCGGGGCGATGGCTTTGCGGGTGATATGCGCTCTCCCGTAATCGGCGGTACGGGCTGACAGCTGCTGACCGCAGGGTCGAACATGGTTCACATATCACTGCGAAGACAGTCCGCGCGGTTCTGTGGATCGAACCTTCCCCCGGGACCTCCCCTGGCATAAGGGATACCCACCCACTGCGCAACCGCCGATTGACCATCGCCCGGGTTACCGCGGCAGATCAGGCATAGAACGCGCGTGGGGCTCGTCTGCCTATCAAGTCGAGGAAGCGGCAGTCACAACCTGCGCCCTTCGTAGACTAGTACAACAGGCCGGCCCAGGCCGTCGGTGAAAGATGCGACCTGTATGAGCTGGAGCCCGAGCGTCTGCGCCTCATCGCGAACCGCGTCGAAGCGGCCTGGCGCGGCGGCATACTGCTCTGCGTGGAAAAGGTAGACGCTTCCAGGCTCGGGGAGCGTCTCGCGCGCTCGTCGCCGGGTGAAGGCGAAGGGCGCCGGCTCTCGCAGGTCGAAGATCTGATCCACCCGCACCCGCTCGCCGGTCAACACCTCCAGGTTGGAGTCGAACCCCCAGTCGCCCGCAAGGGGACGGGCGATGCCCCGCGCGAGCAGGTACTCGGCAAGCTGGTTGTGAGCCGAGGAGAACTGTCCCACCCCGCCGGTCCGCGATAGCCACCGGAGATACTGGCTGTCGTCACGGAGGTCCCAGGCGAACTGGGCGATCCCAAGGGCCGAGAGCGCGATGAGCGCGGCCAGCCAGCTCGGGCGCGCGCGATCGGCCCACGCAGCCGCGAGGGCGCCGGCGACGATCACGGTTGGGAAGGGCAGCAGCAGCACCAGGTGCTTGGGCCCGAGAGTGGTGATCGTGAAGCAACTCGCCAACAGGATAACTGCGACTGCCACCAGCGAGAAGTGCAGTCGCCGAAGCCCGGGCCGCCGCACGCGAGCAAGCAGACAGGCTGCCGCGAGCAGGAAGAGGACAACCCCGATGGGATTGCGGGGGGTCGCTCCTGCCCAGCTCAACCAGTCGCCACCCAGGAGGCTCGCGAAGGACCCAAGCTGCGTGCGAAGGTTTGTCAGGACGGCTGCGTTGCGGACGCCATATGGTGTCTCCGACAAGCTGGCGACAATGGTGCGCAGAGTCAGACCGCGAGAGAGTGCGTTGAACACGAGAAAGGGCGCGCACCCGGCCGCAAACCAAGCCAGAGAGACGACCGCCTGCCTCGGGAACAGCTCTCGCAGCAGCCGAGGCCTGGTCGCCAGAACAGCCACGCCAAGCGCGACCAGAAACCACAGGAAGAGGATCTTACTGGAGACGCCGACTCCGAGGAGGAAGGCACCGACGTATAGCCAGCAGGCGCGGCGGCCCAGATACCATCGGTCGAAGGCAACAAGCGCCCCGGCTGCCAGGGGAACGACGATGAAAGACACATGCAGGCCGTTGCGGCAGGCGAGCCAGAGGCTGGGCATTGGCGCAAGAAGCAGCGCGGAGACCCAGGCCGCCCCGGCTGGCAGCACACGCCGGGCCCAGAAGAAGATCATCACAAGCGCGGCCAGGCCGACGGCAAACTCGTAGGCGCGGACCGCGATTGGACTGAGGCCGAAGCACCAGAGAAACGGTATTGCCAGGTAGGTCGAGGTGGGGCCGACATGATCGGAGACCATCAAGGGGAGTGCGAGGCTGTTGGGGAGGAAGGAGTACGGCCAGGCGCCGGCGTGCAATAGGAGTCGCAGGGCCGGCGCGATGTCAAGCGCCTCGTCCTGGTACAGACCGGGCAGGTGAAGATGTGACAGCGCAAGCCAAGAGAAGAGCATGAGCGCGACGGCGAGGCCCGCGAAATCCACCGCCACCGCCCAGGCAGGACCGGCCGGCTTTGCTGACGCCTCGTCTAGCCGTGAGACTTGCATCCGAGGTCCGTCACCTCAGGCCCACGTCACGGAACTGGAGGCGCCTGTGCGGCCAAGGCAGACCATCTTTCGTCGCTGGGCTGGACCTGTCGCCCTTCCCTCCCCAGAACGAGGCGCTCCCCGATGATTTCTTCCCCGCCGATCGGGGGCCATCCTCGCCGCTCATGAGCACCCGCAGCGTTCCAGAACCCATCAGTGGGCTCAAATGCGCCCTTTCCGCTTCACCGTGGCCCAGCCGACGTGCGGCCGGCGCATCGTATATCACCAAGACTGGCCCTGCGCTCACCAGAGCGGCAAACTGCTGCCGCCGGACAGCTTCCGACAACTGCTGCTCTCTCCCAGCCCCCCTGAGCCCCCGCCAGATCACCCTCACTAAGAACGAACTCTTACGCGCTCCCTGCGCCTCTTGACACCGGCAGATGGCGTGGTACCATGAGTAGCGGGCAGTACACACACCATGCAGAACGCGTTCGGCAGCTATCTTCGGGAGCGACGGGAGCAATTGCGGGCCTCGGACCGGCGGTACTCGGTGCGCCAGGTGGCCCAGCGGGTGGGAATTGAGCCGGCCTATCTGTCCAAGATCGAGCGCGGGGAGCAGCCGCCGCCGGGGGAGGAGACCATCCGGAAGCTGGCGGCGGAGCTGGGGGAGGATGCGGACGTGATGCTGGCGTTGGCGGGGAAGGTGTCGTCGGACCTGCAGGCGATCATTCGCCGGCGGCCGCAGCTGTTCGGGCAGCTGATCCGGGAGCTGGAGCGGTTGCCGGATCGTGCGCTGGTGCGGCTGGTGCGGGAGGTGCGAGATGGGGATTGGTGAGCGGAAGGGCTTCGGGAGGAGTGAGAGACGATGGTGACGCTGGAGCAGGACCGACTGGTGTTCCGGTTTCCGGAGGTGCATGAGCAGGCTGTGTTGGCGGTAGAGTGCCAGCGCACGCTGCGGATTCCGGATGATGGCCGGCACTATCCCTTGCCTCCCAGGCTGGGAAGGTTCCCGCTGTCCCATGTGGACGACTACGCGGAGCGCCTTCCTGCCTCGTGGCTGGCGCACGGAGGGGTGTTCCTGCCGATGTACCAGGCAGAGGCGCTGTGGCTTTGCTTCCACAGCCGCGGGCAGTACCCATTTGCGGTGCAGGTGGCGGCTGGCAAGGTCAACGCAGTTACGGGAGAGCGCTGGAGCAACCAGCTTTCCGACTCCCCCCAGGACTACCTGGTGGCCCCACCTCAGCCGTGGCTGGACGGGTTCTGCGTCAAGAAGGGAGTGGTGCGCCAGTTCGTGGCGATGCCGCTGGGGGAGGGCTACACGGCTGAGGAGCAGCTCACCGGGGTGGCCGAGCATGGGGGTTTGCAGGTGCTGGTGTACCCCATGAATCCCACGGAGGCAAAGCGCCATCGAGCCCTCGCGCGGCTGCGGG
>Ga0123519_10016532_pt1 | contig 10233 bp, 7 predicted proteins | sample YelNatPaOPRAMG02_FD_87396 | JGI IMG/M metagenome (GOLD analysis project Ga0123519, IMG submission 87396) | Hot spring microbial communities from Yellowstone National Park - Yellowstone National Park OP-RAMG-02 (version 2) | ecosystem: Environmental > Aquatic > Thermal springs > Hot (42-90C) ...
AAAATCAAGACCTTCAAGGACCTCGTAATATATGTTTTTCATAAGTGATGATACAAAAAGTGATGGTTCTCTGTTTTTTGCTATAAGTCTGGATGATATTCTGTAATAACCTTGAGCAATACTTTTTTCAAAACTAAGAAGTTCTTTTATTTTTGGTAAATCATATAAATTTATTTTTTCAGTTTTTAGTATCTTTATTCTGTGTTCTTTGGGTATGTAGACTCTTTTTTTCTCGTAATCCTCATAAAAATCTCTTATTATATTTGTAAGTTGGACAGCATATCCTGTACATCTTGCAATTTCCTCTAAGTTCTTTCCACTGTATCCACATATTTTTAAAACTGAAATTCCAACAACGCCTGCAACCTTATACATATATCCCTCAAGTTCTTGTTGGCTTGATATATCAACATCCCCACAGTCATAAAGCATTCCGTCGATAAGTTCATAGAAGCACTCAGATGGAAGGGAAAACTCGCGTATAATATATGCAATATCTTTTAGTTTCTCATTTTCCTTTTTACTGTAGATTTCTTTAATTTTTTCCTTTATTTCAATGAGTTTTTCTATCTTTTGTTGATAAGGAATGTCTGAGTCCGCAATATCATCAACATATCTTGCGAAATTATAGAATATCGAAAGCGCCTTTTTTTTTGTGGAATTTAAAAACAAGAATGATGTTGCAAAATTGGAGGATTTATAGTTAGTTTGAACAAAAGATGGCAACTCTTCCATTTAAATAGACCCATTATCAGTTTAAGTTATCTTTACTCTATAGATTTTATAAAATTTATAGCACGAGACCAATGGGTTATTTTCTCAAATTCAAGTTCATCATACGTAGGATAGTAGTTTATGAGATTTCCTTCTTTGCCTGGTATATGCATTGATATGCCATGTGTGTTTGAAAAGTCCTTACCGGTTCTATCTTTATGAAGGTACACATTTTTTATTATCAATTTTTTATCTATCAGATTCTTAAATACCTCAAAAGTGTTTTTAAACCTGTAATAATTTTCATCTTTTGGACCATAGTATTTATCTATTAGTTCAAAGAAATGATAGGGGTCTGCATAAAATGAAATAAGTTTATCTGGGTCGGTATCAACTTCTCCAACCTCAAATCTAAGTACATCTTTTTTTGCTTTAGAGATTGCATTTTTGTCTCCAAGTGCAGTTAACGCATCCGTCATTTCTCTCATCACCATAAGAAAGTTATTCATGTATTTTGTATCTATTGCAGAAAGTTGTGTTCCATACTTTCCATCCACAAGTAATTGAAAATACTCGGGTCTTTGATACATCTCCTTGAAACTATCAACAAAATATATAGATGCCCTTCTTATATCGGTATTCGGGTTTTTTACAAGAAAATCAAAAAAATCTTCCCAGTTGAAACTTGGCAGTTGTATTACCTCCTCTGATCCAATTATTATTTTTGCAAAATCCTTTATTTCACTTACCACCTCTGCCATCTGCATAAAACAAGCCATGGATATATAGATATCAACTGGGCCAGCTTTTTGAAATATTTTTTTAAGTTCCGTTGTTTTGATATAATTTCTGCTTACAAAATCATGTGAGATCGACTTTGAATTTGTTAGGTTTGATGTTTCCTCTACCGGATCAATCCATCCCCATCCATGGTCCCATATTATGAATATGTAATTTTTAGCAGGATAATTTATCTTTGCCCATCTCAAAAAATCAGCTGCTTCCTGCCAACTTCCCATATCAACATTTTTTCTGTCCTCAATTACAGGTGAGTTTATTTTATTTGTGTCAGTATCCTTTACCAGATAAAATCTTTTTACTCCGCTCCAAACCTCTGGGGTAGTTTCGCCCTCGGCAAATCCTTGTGCCCTTCCAAGTTCACAAACAATGTTTACTTCATTGCTTGAGCCAACAGTTTCTATTCTATTAAAGTCCTTGTATGCAAACATATCCACATTGTTTCTTCCATTTATATACAATGCAACTGTCCATTTTTTTGTTTCCTTTGAAACATTAGGGATTTTGGTATCCTTTAGTATTTTGCCAAAATCCTCAAATTCACTATATACAACTCCATTTAAAAAACAGAAAAACAAAAAGAAATACCATTTTTTCATACTTAAAATTTAGCAGAATTTTAGAAAAATTCAACTAACCTTTGACCTATTGACAAGGAGTAAAAAGAAACTTGTTTTGTCAATATATGAAATTTTTCTTTTATTTTGTAAAATTAGATGAGGGAGGTTTGATGGATGAGAGATTGAAAAAAAGCGGATATGAATTTACACCTTATGTAGAGGAAACTACAAAAATTGCAGAGTTTTCCGTTCAGGCTGCGATACTTGGGCTTATTCTTTCTGTTATATTCAATGCTGCAAATGCATATCTCGGACTTAAAATAGGAATGACTGTTTCTGCATCAATCCCATCAGCAATAATCTCAATGACAGTTTTAAGAATAATCCTTCCAAGGTATTTCAACAGGTATCCAACAATACTTGAAAACAATATAGTTCATGCATTTGCTTCTATAGGAGAATCCACAGCTGCCGCTGTGATATTTACCGTTCCTGCATTGCTGTTTTTAGGAGGCAAGTTGAAAAATTCAACTGTTTTTGTGTTAGGAAGTGTTGGTGGTCTTTTAGGTTTGATGATAATGATACCCTTGAGACATTCTCTCGTGGTAAAGGAGCATAAAAATCTTCCATTTCCGGAAGGGACAGCCTGTGCCAAGGTTCTAATTGCTGGTGATAAAGGTGCAAGGAGTGCAAAACCTGTATTTATGGGAATTGCTATTGGGGGATTGTTTAAGTTTATAGCAGGTGGCATGAAACTTATAAAAGATACATTTATGTGGTCATTTAGTTCTTTGAATAAGGCGGGTTTTGGTTATGAGATATCACCGCTATTTTTGGGAGTTGGATATCTTGTGGGTCTGAGAATAAGTCTTGTAATGTTTGCAGGAGCATTTTTCGGATACTGGGTGATAATCCCGCTTATAAACTACTTCGGTTCAAATTCTATAGTATTTCCAGGTACTCTTCCTGTATCTGAGTTATCAACATCCGAGATTAGGACATATTATTTAAAATATATTGGTGCGGGAGGGGTTGCATTTGGAGGATTGTTTAGTATAATAAAGTCCTTGCCTGATATAATTTCATCAATAAAACATACTTTTACAGTACTTTTTAGCAAGAAAGAATTATTACAGAGAGATGAGTATGAAGTAAAAGATTATGAACATAAATCAATTGTTATTTCTGGAGGAATACTTGGGGCATTAATTGGTATGTTTGCTTTTGAAACCCCTCTTAGAATAGGTAACGGTATACCAGTATTTCTTAGTTATATACTTGGGTTTGGTGTAAGAATTATTATTATGGGAGGGCTTGGAGCATTTATACTTGGTTTTTTGTTTCATATACTTTCATCAAATGCTGCAAGGGTTTCAAAAAAATTTTTAAGATTTGAAGAGGATATACCTTTAACAAATGTTGTTATAATCATTTTGGTTTTGTTTGTGATACTATGGCTTGTTCCTATGTTTGACCTTGGTTTTATAGAAGCGATGGTGGTTGTTTTATTTTCTTTATTTTTTGTTAGTGTCAGTGCGAGAATGGTTGGACTTATTGGAACAACAAATCAGCCGGTCTCAGGGATGACAATAACCGCTCTTCTTGCTATAACTATGTTTTTTCTTTTATTGAAGCATAATCCATCAACAGTTAAGATGGCTGCAATAATTAGTGGTGCTGTGGTCTGTATAGCAATCTCAACATCCGGAGACCTTTCACAGGATTTAAAAACTGGTGCCTTAATTGGAGCAACACCGTGGAAGATAGAACTTGCACAGATTTCAGGACTTCTGGTATCAAGTATAAGGTCAGGGTTTATACTTCTTATACTCTACAAGGCTTATGGTTTTGGTGATCCCACACCCCAGCATCCAAATCCACTTGAGGCGCCACAGGCACAACTTATGGCAAAGTTAGTTGAAGGTGCATGTGGTGGAAATCTTCCTTGGTTTTTACTTTTTGTCGGAGGTGCTATAGGTATTATATGTGAACTTATAGGGGTAAGCGCGCTTGCGTTTGCTATAGGCCTTTATCTTCCTATTACAAACTGGCCAATGATTGTTGTTGGAGGAATTATATCATGGCTGGTTAAGAAGAAAAAAGAAGCAACTGAAGAAGATAATGGCTCACTATTTTCATCGGGGCTTATCGCAGGTGATGCCTTGATGGGAATACTCCTTGCTTTCCTTACCGTTATAGGGATTGATAAATATATAGTTTTGAGAAATCCAGAGATTGGAAACCAGACATTTGAAACATTTATATCAACATTTCTTTATCTTTTAATCGCTTTTGCTTTGTATAAAATAGCAATCTCAAAAAAATAAAATCCCATTTTCTTCACCTCTCACTCACTTCTCGCTCCGACATTACATCGGAGCAATCCACAATCCAAAATCTATAATTCATAATTCAACATTTTTAACGATTTTCACCTCTCACCTTCCCAACATATTTCATATAAACATCAAGTGTTTTTTCAACCATTGTATCTATACTGAATTTTTCATCTATAGTTTTTGTAGCATTATTTGAAAATATGTTTCTAAGTTCTGTGTTATTTATTAAGATTTCAAGTTTTGTGGCAAGTGATATGTAATCACCTGGATTATATAAAAACCCATTGAAACCATCTTTTAAGATTTCTCTATTTCCTGCAATATCTGATGCAACAGATGGGGCTCCTAAAGCCATTGCTTCCCTTAAACTTCCACTTAAAGCCTCGCCCTTTATAGCAGCATTTACATTTATATCTGTGATGTTTAATATTTTTTCAACATCATCTCTCAAACCTAAAAAAACCCCCCACTCAATTGGTAGTTTTTTTTGAAACATTCTTTTGAGTTCATCACTATCGGTATTTCTTCCTGCAAAAATAACCTTAAACCTGTATCCCTTTTTTCTTAAAATATCAAGCGCATCTATTAAAATATGTTGTCCTTTATCATAACTAAAATTTCCTATCAGTGTTATTACAAACTCATCATAATTTATTCCAAGTTCTTTTTTAAACTCCATATCTTTCTCTTTTTTAAAGAATTTTTTCCTATCAACTCCGCTATAGATTACATATATCTTTTTCTCGTCAATACCATAATTAACAAGAATCTTCTTTACATACTCACATACTGCTATATATGCGTCAACAAGTGATGTTTTATATTTCAATTTGGCAAGTATATTTTTGGGAAGGCTATGGCTAACCCTTCTGGATACAACAAGGACCGGTTTATGCCTGCTTAAAAATTTTGCAACAACTGCTGCATTATGCGCCTTTGAATGGTGAGCGTGTATAACATCAAACTTGATTTCATCTATAAGTTTTGAGATTTTAAACCCATCAAGAATGGCTGATTTTGTCTTAGGGTTGAAGTTAAAAGTTTCTATTGAGTTTTCTTTTGCTTTCTTGTAAAGGTCTCCATTTTCTGGACATGCTATGTAATTTATATGTCCTTTTTTGTTGAGTTCTTTTGCAAGGGTTTGCGCCTGGTTTGCACCACCTGACCAGCCATAAGCTTCACTTATATGAAGGATTTTGAGTATCTGTTTGTTTTTCATATTCGTAAGCCATAAGTTTTAAAGCAAGTATTCTTTTCTCCATCGGTGGGTGTGTTGCAAAAAGATTTGAAAAAAAGTCAGTTCTTTCTTCTATAAGACTTCCTCTTGGGTCTGTTATACATAGATGAGCAACAGAGTCCTTCATTGATTTTGTTGGCTGAATAGCCATCCTTATTTTCTCAAGTGCTGAAATCAATGCTTTAGGATTTCTTGTAAGTTCTGCGCTTCCTGCATCTGCAAGGTATTCACGTTTTCTTGAGATAGCCATTGCAAGAATTCTTGAAATTATTGGTGCAAGTATCACAAAAATTATCCATATCAAAAAAATTATACCGCTTGAATTATTTCTTCTTGATGATGAAGAGCGATACCCAGTAGATCCTCTTCTCATGCTTCTTGAAATAATATCCGATATAATTCCAATAGCATTTATTAAAACAGTTACAACTGTCATTAATCTTATATCATAAAATCTAATATGGCTTATCTCATGCCCTATTACTGCCTGAAGTTCTTCTCTTGTAAGATTATCAATAAGTCCCTGTGTTACAAATATATATGATTTTTCAGGTGAAAAACCAGTTGCAAAAGCATTTAAGTCATTATCTGGGACAATGTATGTGAGTGGTCTTGGTATTCCTGCAGCAAGTGCCATCTCTTCTACAACATTTAATAATTGTCTTTCTTTTAAATTGTTTGGATCTGGGACCCTTGCTCCAGTTGAACTTATAAGCATTTTTATACCATTTGTAAATGCTATCAGAACAAATATCAAAGATATAATAAGTGATGCTATTGTTCCAATAGGAATAAACTCTATTCTTTGAGTATAACTGCATGAATTAATTTTTATCTGGTTTAGATAAAAATAATCAAAACCAAATCCTATGATAAGAAAAAATCCGATAAAAATCAGCAAAATTAAAACTGTTAATCTTTTGTTTTTTTCCTGAACCTCGTATATATTCATCTACTACACAGTCAGGTTTACCTTTGGTACCTCTTTTTCTGGAGATTCCTTTGGAAGTTCAAATAGATCTATGTGTGTGAAATTCATTATTCTTGCAAGTATATTTGTTGGAAAGATTTCTATCGCAATGTTGTATTTTGTTGTTATATCATTGTAAAACTGCCTTGCAAAGGATATCTTGTTTTCAGTTGCTGTCAGTTCTTCCATCAACTGTGAAACCTGCTGGTTTGATTTTAACTCGGGATATGATTCTCTTAAAGCAAAGAGTCTCCCAAGCGCTTGGCTTATGATATTTTCATTTTGAAATCCTTCTTTGATATTTCCGCTTTGAAATGCATTTATTGCTTTTGCTCTTGCTTCCATAACCTTGGTTAATGTTTCTTGTTCAAATTTCATTGCTCCTTTTACTGACTCAACAAGGTTTGGTATCAAGTCGTGCCTTCTTTTAAGCTGGATATCTATCTGTGTAAATGCATTTCTAACCTGGTTTCTAAGGGTTACAAGTTTGTTAAACGAAAGTATAACCCACAAAACCAGAATAACTATTACAATATAAAGTATGGTCATAACCTCCCTCCTTTCTTAAATTATATCAAAAAAAATAAAAAACTATATATGGGTCAGTATAATCGGTTTGGTTTTTGTTATGCATATAGTATCCTCTATTCGTACCCCGAATTTTCCGTAAAGATATACTCCAGGCTCAATTGTTATAGTCATTCCTTTTTGGAGTTTTACCGATGATCTTGTATTTATATAAGGTTCTTCATGTATTTCAAGTCCAACACCATGTCCAGTTCCATGTGTAAAATACTGACCATATCCATTTTCAGATATTATATCCCTTGCAACTTTATCAACTTCATTTGATAAAACGCCTTCTTTTGCAAAATTTACTGCTTCTTTTTGTGCTTTTTCAACTATAGAGTATACTTTCAAAAACTCATCTGTTGGTTTCCCATAAAAAAATGTTCTTGTAATATCTGAACAGTATCTTTTATAAATGCATCCAAAATCCATAAGAACAACTTCATTTTGTTTGAGTTTTCTTTCAGATGTTTCATGATGTGGGAGTGCAGAATTTGGTCCAAAGGCAATTATTGTTTCAAAAGATCTTATTTGTGCTCCAAGTTTTTGCATTGTGTATTCAATCTCTCTTGCAATCTCTATTTCTTTTACTCCTACTTTTATCTTTGGTTTTATAATTTTAAATGCTCTTGCTGCAATCTGACAGGACTTTTTAATATTCTCAAATTCTTCAAGTTTTTTTAACATTCTAAACTCTTTTATAAATCCTTGAAACGGTTTTGCCCCCATATCTATAAATTTTTTTGCTTCCTCATAAAAGGTTACGCTTGGATCAAATATAATTTCTTTTAGTTTTAGTTCTTTTATTTTGTTTTCAATTTCTGCATATATATTTTCATAGACAATTATCTCTGCCCATGGTGTTGTTTCTTTAAAATGATCATAAAACATCTTTGGAATAAATGAGTAAAGTTTATCTTTTGTTAATAAAAGAATTGTTCCATCCTGATGAAAACCTGTTATAAAAAAAAGATCTTTAATAGATGTTATTATTAATGCTTCTTTTTTATTTTCTTTTAGTTTTTTTTGAAGTTCTTGTGTTCTTATTTGATGTATATTCATAAAACCTCCATTTACTTACACTTTATAATTATTGCCTCTCGCCTATTAAATATCACTTACTTTTAGAAAATTATATCATTTTTAAAAAATAATTAAATCTGCTTTAATTAGTTAAAATATAAATTTATTATCCAAATGTCATTCTTTAGAGTTATTATTTTGTTTTGCGGGCACAGGGCACAGCTCTTAGTTTTCCTATTTAAACTTATCTGCTTCACTCTAATATTGTGAAAATAGGAAATGAAAAGATGATAATAAAAGAAAAAGATTATAAAGAATATTCACTATTGACTACCTAATCTTTTTCTGTTTGACGCATAATCAATTCGTATTCTCCATTTTCGTTAATCTCTGGTCCAATATACAATATTTTCCTTTCGGAGGTCAAAATATAAATTCCATCCTTTGTTCCCATAATTAGTGAATCTCCTATTTTTTTAATTATATTTATTACAGATGGAATATCCCATCTGTAAAATTTATTGCTTTTAATATCAAAAATAGCAAGTCCTCCCGATGAGATTTCTCCCTCGCCTCGATGACTTAATCCAATAAAAACTTCTTTACCTTCCATAAGTAATGCTGAACAACCGTACTCAGCAATTTGAGTAGAGCGAATTATCTGATATTTTTTTGTCTTTAAATTAAAATATCCAATACCACCCAAACCACAGACTCCTTCCGCATCATAAAAATCACTACAGAACCATATCTCATCATTAAATCTTTGGAAAGCCCCCATTTGATTATCTATTAAACAATAATCATTTCCATTTCTAAATTTTTTTATCATATCAATCGTTACTTCTGGAATAGGATAAAATCTACATTTCTTATCCTCTATTTCATAAATTCCGTACGGCAATCCGGAAGGATAAAGCTGTTGATTATTTGAAATAAAGAAATTATGAATCGGAGAAGATGAAATATTGATTATATGTTTTGATAACTCATCCCTTTTAAAAATTCCATGATAAGAATTTGGAAGCCAAACAGTTTTATACTCAGATTGTTTTCTTTTTTCTTTAACGATTGAATCGCTCTCAGAAGAAGTATTTATAACATCGCACTTTCCAGAGTATCCAAGCATCAAATTTTCTTCATCCTCTTTTATGAATGAGGGAGAATAAATTTTCTCATTTTCGCTTATGTTTATCTTACTTTCAACCTCATTTTCAATCATAGGTGTTATCATAGAAGTTTCTGTTTCAGGAAGCCCATTTCTTATAGTCAATTTTATCATTATTTTGTTCTGGCCAGCACTTCCCCATGCAAAGATTTTGTCTCCCTTAATTTCAATATTAGTTATATTTACCCTTTCAGCGAGATATTTTTTCACAGGGTTTTCAGGGACCAAATCAAAGAAATATTTAACCCTTGATAAAACAGCCCCATAATCGCTGTACTGGGTTATTATGGCGAAATCAATACCTGCCTTCTCAATTTGAGTATAATTATCATATTGGTCAAAAGATGGGAAAATATCAATTTTCTTTACAACAGTATTTGAAGAAATGTTTAAGATAAAAACCCCGTAACCGGGATGCTCTCCTATTTTTCCATGAAACAGCGCTATATAGATATTTTCTGATATTCTTCTGTATTGAGTATCTTCGCTAATAATATTATTAAATTCAGGATATTTTTGGATTATAAACTTAGTGATATTGTACTTGGTATTGGTTGAGATATTTATATCATTGGAATAAATTACTGAATTACCAAATAAGAAAAGAAAATAAAAAATAAATATCCCCAAAAATTTAGCTGGCATCATGTATAATTAAATCCCAACTTCATCTTTTTCTTTCTTTTTTTACACTATTGTATTTTTCCTACTATCTAAATTTAAAAAACTATTTTCATTTTATACATATCTCAGCATTTGACTCGTTTACACTTCCATCATCATTACAACATTGAACAGCATCTTCCTTCTCCTCATATTCATATTTTGAAGGCCGGCAGTAAAAGAACTGCTTA
>Ga0123519_10016533_pt1 | contig 10233 bp, 9 predicted proteins | sample YelNatPaOPRAMG02_FD_87396 | JGI IMG/M metagenome (GOLD analysis project Ga0123519, IMG submission 87396) | Hot spring microbial communities from Yellowstone National Park - Yellowstone National Park OP-RAMG-02 (version 2) | ecosystem: Environmental > Aquatic > Thermal springs > Hot (42-90C) ...
ATAATTTGGTACTGTTGGAACTCGGGTGTTGTTTACACTCGACTCGGGTGGCGCATTGTCACCGACCAGCTGTTTCACTGAATTTTCCACAGCATCTGTGCGTACTTCGGATCTCTCGGGACAATTGTATCGGTTGTGTTCAACGCAAGCGGTGCTTTGTTATCGAGTTGGTGTTCCACTGACTTTTCCAAAGCATCACTGACACAATCGGCTCCGGTTGGAGCGTTTGCGTCGTTTGTGGTTGACGCAGCTGCGTCGCTCTGTTATTGTTTTGCTCGCCGGGCAGCCTGGTAACCCCAGCATTCTTTCAAAAGGCTTCGGACCACCAGAGTGTGTGCACACGCCGCCGCACACTGTGGAATTTTAATGTCGATTGCGTTTCAAAGGCTATTCACGGTGTCTGCACACTAGAGCCGTGTTCTTGCCGAAGACGTCTATCACGAGTTCGGGACGTTGACGCCAGCGACAAGTGCCCCGAGCGTAAGCGGCAGTTGGCCACCTCCGACTGTGTTACGACGATTTAGCGGGCGCTTCTTCGGCTCTGCTTTGGGGGGAGTAACTGAACGCGCAAAAAATCGCTCCACGGCAGAGCGGCTGGACGGCGACTGAACAGCTCCTCAACTGCCCGCAAGCTGGGAATGTCTCTAGTGCGTTCTCTAACAGAGCGCCGCTCCATATGTCTCCAATCTGTTTCGTCTCTTCTGCGCACTGAAGTGACGCCTAGCGAATACACGCAACGAAGGTCACGTGAGTGTGCAGCGCACCAGTCATCCACGTTGAACGCTCAAAGGGCGTGCTCACGGCACGCGTCTGCCTGCCAGCTGGTCGCGGGCTTCCAGCAGTCGTGCAGATCGCTTGAGAGGTCCGCTGAATACGATGCGAAATCACTCAGATATCCAGCGACAGGCACAACAGGACAAATCATGTCCATGCGACAGCGATCTTTTGGGGTGCAGTCACGGAGCCTAGGAGTGACCGTTGGTCCGGCCTCATCGCTGCCGCTCGAGTCGGAGGAGTCCGGATCTGGCACCAGCAAGCGCTCCAGTGGACCAGCTACTGAGGAGCGTGCCGCTGTCGCAGCAGCACTTGCATCGAGTGCTTCAGAAGCGAACGAAGTTGCCTCGTCTGCCAAGATATCTGGACTGCTACCACCGCCGCCTTCTGCTGAAACTCGCTTGGAGTCAGCTCCGCCCCTGAACCTGTTCGACGTGGAGGCGACATACGGCACAACGCCAACGCGTGATCTCATTCGATCGCTTTTTGTTCTCCGCACCGCTCAAATGGGATGGCTGGTGCGCTACGCACCGACTCTTTATCGCTGGACACAGCGCGTGCCATTGTTGCGAGAATCAACAAACCTATTCATTAAGTACACATTTTTCCGGCATTTCTGTGGCGGCGAGACGCTTTCCGAATGCCGCGAGTACGTTGAAAAATTGCGTGCTCGTGGCGTCGGCTCTATTCTCGACTATTCGGCAGAGGGCGAAGCGGCGCCAATGAACGCGGCCGCAGTCGGGCGTCGCCGCGGAGATGGTCTGCTCCTGGAGGAATCGGATATCTCTCCTGATGAGGTACGTTACGACGGCGCCGCAAATGTGCTCATGACGACGGTGCAATGGGCTGGCAACGAGGCCAGACACTGCGACACGATCAGCTGTCTCAAGGTATCAGCGCTTGCTCGGTTCGAGTTGCTGGAAAGGATCAGCGAGGCATTAGCTATTCGTTTTGGGAATCTGACGACGACCCACGATGGCACGCCATTCCTGCTATTAGGTCACTTTGATGCAAATGGCCTCGTTCGAGCGATAGCTGACTCTTACGAATTCGACGAGTCGGAAATTGGCATGGCAGGTGCTGTCGGCATGGCAGCCTCGGGCTCTGGAGCTGCTGTGGATCACGAGCCCAAGCAGCCGTCGGATTCGATTTTGGACCACGTGTCACTGCATCTTTTCAATGAGTATTTGTCGCCTGCGGAGCGCCTCGAATTCGCGCGGGTACTCTGTCGCCTCGATGCGGTGTGTTCTGAGGCAAGGCGCTATCGAGTCCCGATGCTGATCGATGCAGAGCAGTACTCCATTCAGACTGCGATTGATTTCTGTGCGGGACTGATGATGTTGCGACACAATCGCTCGTTTGAGTCCGACCAGGAAACACCAGCAATTATGTACTCTACTGTACAGTCGTATCTGAAAGATTCACCGGAACGCCTCAAGGCCTACCGCGAGCTTGCGAGTCGTTTCCGTTTCCGCTACGGTGTCAAGCAGGTGCGTGGTGCCTACATGGCCTCAGAGCGTCGACGCGCTGCTGCGGCGGGTCGCCCAGACCTATCACCCATCCACGACACGATCGAGGATACACACGCGAGCTACAATGCTGGACTGAGTGCGCTCATCGACGAGGTGCGGGCTGGCCACGCGGCGGCTCTATTTGCCACGCACAACGTGGAGTCGCTCCAGCGAGCAGTGGAGCTTGTTGGCTCAGACTCTTTACTGCGCCGAAACGCGGCGTTACGTTTCGCTCAGCTCTACGGAATGGGTGATTCGCTAACTTTCGGCCTTGTCAGGGCTGGCTTCAGAGCCTGCAAATACGTTCCATTCGGGCGCGTCGATGAGGTGATGCCGTACCTGTTACGACGGCTGGAGGAGAATCACAGCGCGTTGGGAACGGCACCACGAGATATCTCGCACTTTTTGGCCGAACTGCGGCGAAGAGACCTCCGTGTGCCTTTATGAGCGTGAAAACCGCCAGTGCGAGCAGTACAGCGTCTTGCTGCGGGTCAGCTGGAGCTTGATTGTGCTCGTTCGTGCACAAAGAGTGCTGCATGGATGAAAGCTCGAAAAGGCCACACAGAGTCCCTGGTACCTGAGACGTGGAAAACAGCGCAACTGTTCTCTATGACGCGTGTGTTTCATACCGATATCGTGTTTGTACGCGTAAAATCATGATCCGTTATCGAATGAGTCATCACCATTCAGTTCCGCAAGCACCGCCAGTGAATGCCATGGGCGAAGCATGCCATCAAATTTGAACGTAGCGGACGCCATCCGCATGCGTATCTAGCCTTGAATGGCTTCTTGCCACCGGCGCCGCGAGACGTCAGCTTGTGTTGCTGCAAGTGGGCAGTGCGCGCCTTGAAACATCTGGATTTGGGTTGATTAGGTCCAGGACGTGCGCAGAAGCATGTCGCATAATCAGAGAGCCACCTGCGGCGCCAATTCTCACTAGAACGGATTCTCTCGGTCGTTGGCGGTTCGATGAGTGAGTCTGGCGCGTTGCTCAATGAGAGTTAAGGTGCTGATGCCCTGGTCAACTGGATTTGGCGAGATGGTTGACGAGCGCGAGTCCGAGCGCTCCTGGCGCCCGGCCGACGAAAACTGTCGAGGGCGGAATGGATTCGGGGACACGTCCGTCGCAGGCTTCCATTGGCTGCTGCGGGTAGACGTGCGCAAGCCTTTCTAGCAGTTCCAGGGTTGCGAGCCGCCAATACTTGGCGAGCTCGGGACCAGTCTCCCTCCATAAAGGCGCAGTTGTGAGGCGCTGGCTGAACTCTGCCCACTCTTCCGGGTCGAGATCTTCCAGGCTGCCAATCTCTCGGCCGCTAATGAACGGTTCCTCATCAGTATCTGTAGTACGAAGCGAACCACTTGCGATGGCAAAGTCTGGCGGACATGCGTGAAAGACCAGTACGACCGGCGCAGGGAGCGAACGCTCTTCGTGTCGAGACGACTCCAGCCGGCCACTGGTAGCCCGCACCGATGAAATCGCGACAGAGTCCTGAATAGTCTCAATAAAATTACAGAAAGTGTCTAATAGTCGATCGAAGGTAACAAAATCGTCCTGATGAAGTCGAAGCGCATCATCCAGCGGTGAGGTAACTGGTGTCGATCCCACCGCGGTGATCAGGTCCAGCCCCGATGTGGTTAGATCGATCCTCCCGAGAAGCGTGCAGGCACATGTTCGTGTCGCAGCTCTGCTTCGCTGGTCTATCTGGATGTCGGTGCATCCTGCGGATGCATCCTGGCGGATGCTGGTCCCTGAAATAGACGTTGGCGATTTCGACAGGTCCCCTGTCTCAAGGCGCCTAGCTGAGGAAGTAGACTCTATGGCGGCCGTCAATGGTAGCGTTTTTGCGGGCTCGAAAGCCGCATCGAAGCAAACACCCCGAGGTATGCGGTGTGGATCGCGCCCTTCAGGCACATCAGATACGGAATGCGTCCCCGAATCGCCGTACGGACGCTCGAGTCCTAGCCAGTCATGTTCGCGGTTGATGACGCGACCAGCACGAATTAGAATTTGTACCATATCACGACTTGCTCCTGGTGGAAAAAAATCGCGGAACGGGAGATGCAGGCGCAGAACTGGTACAGGCAGGTGCGACGATGCGACCGGGCACCGTGCAGAGGTCGCAGGTGTTTCCGCTCGAGAGCTCGTCGGCGGTGGCAACGTTCCAGTCTGGGCCCAGGCTACCGCAGCTGGATATGCCCTGGCTGCTGCAGTCGCTAACTGGAAGGCACAATCTGGGGTATCCCCTACGATATACAGGTCCACAGACAGTGAGTCCCGCAACCTGTGAGTCTCTACCGGTCGCGTACCATACCCAGACCATTTCTCTTCGATGCGTTGCCGCAGTTCAGGCATGGGGTAGCTACTCTTTAGGCGGTACGGTGCCGTCAACCCAATTTGTATTGCAAGGTAGCCTAGAACCTTTTTTACCGTCTTTAGAGACGACTCCAACGGGGGCACCGCGAGGCCAAGCCAGTCGAGACCTCGCAGCGCTGCCGAGCAGCCATGAAGAGCGTGACGCCTTAGTCGCCTACTAACGTGCACGGCAGCCGTACGAATGCTCTGGAACCTGCCGTCAACCACGCGTAGATCTGTCTGGTCAACGGCGGCGGAGTAGAAAGCGCTCGGTAGTGTTGGTTCAGCGAGGGCGTTTCGGCGCACCCACCAGGCGCCCGCAGCGCACCCGAGCCCCCAAACCACAAGCACGCCCTTCAGGCGCCGAAACCGTGACCCCTGCTGGTACCCATACATCGAGGCCCCATGCTCGAGTGCAAACTCTCAAGTCGCTGTCGTTGGAGCAACAGTCCAGTTAGGAATAAAATAGTAATAGTGGACACGCAGCGTTATGGCTGCCGTGCATGCGTGCGTTGTCACACTCGTGTCACACATTTGGACGTTCGATCCATTGTGTGTGCGGGCGCTGTGGGAAAGAGAATCTGCTGCGCTCCAGGCTGTCTATGTGTGTCTATGTGCCTGTGTAATTGTATGCCCACGCAGAAGGTGTAGAGTATCCTGTGTATGCGGGTGGATTCAGGGGTGCGGCACGCGTTCGTGATGAACGCTGCTGGGCGTTCCGAGACGCGTCGATTGCTGATGGTTTCAGAGGCACCGTCTGCGAGGCGATTCTCAATGTTCGTTCAATCGAAATGCGATGAAAATCATAGCTTTAGGTGCACGCACAGATGCAAGTCCTACGGTGGAAGTCTTCAGGTCTGTAACTTGCACACGAACCGTCGTCCTGTACCGACCTGGACCGCTCGATCGCTTCGAATTCTAGCCGAGGATTCCTGTTCTGTTGCCTTGCTCCGCGTCCTGGGTATCACCGGAGAGATCATCAGAGTACTACCAGTAGCGTTGGGTGTTGAGCGCAAGCAGATGTGCTCGACACGGGAGCAGTGCACGTGCCCAGGTCGACCTAGTGGGCAGTGAGTAGTGTCCAGAACGGCAATTGGGCATATCGACTGCATAATTGGAGCAGAAAAGCACACTTCCGGATGTGTGCGTTCGCCACGTACACTAAACGTCTGTTGGAAAATAGATTCCCTGCGATGCGCCCCTTAAAAAACGGAGCACCGCATCGCGATCGGCGAACGCGTCTACCGAGCACCTTGTCCTGCCGCCTAAGAACTACGTTTGACGCTTGAAAGGCGTTCTCCAACGCGCTGGGGCGTTCTTTGCCTCTTTGGTTCGGCTGCAGAGCACGGCCCGCGCGGCGCGATCAGCGAACCTGACAGACTGGCGCCAAGCGCTTCGACTTCAAAACCAGGTTCGGCAACCCAAAAAGCCTTTGCAATCCGTACAAACTCGTTATTTTCCTACTTGAGGCGGACGAAAAGCTTCGAGGCTACGCACAAGTCAATGCACCGCCAAAAGTCCAGGTACTGGCCAGTGCAGTGCGCCTCGCCGGCTGGGTCGTTTTCGATTCGTTTGGTGCAGTCTTCGTACTCTATTAATTGCCTTATACACTGCGGCCGACATGACTCCTCAATCTCGACTTTTGGATCGACCGTCTCTGACATTTCCTGCGTGTTCTACGATCAGCGAACGACTTTCGAAAGACAAACGTCGCTGCGGTCGACAGTACAGTAGTGGCGAGAAACCCGACCTAGACGAGACGTCTCCAACTGATGTGCAGACGCCTCTGTCTTTTTGGACCGGCCACCTACTACTGCTTCCATTGTTTTCTCATATAGTTCCACTTTGGCATATTGTCCAACAAAGTTCCCTCGTGTCTATTCTGGAGGACTCGTCTCCATCACCGCATATCTTGTTGTATTGATAGCGGCATTGTAGTCACGATTCACGAATGCCATATGTTTCTTACAATCATTGGTTGTACATACTAACGCAAGTAGCCCGCGAACTTTTGCCCTCCTTTCCGTTTGCTCTTCCGTCAGCGGTCTGTACTTTTTTGTATCATCAAGGCTCCGCAGGCACTTTTCCATCTCCACCCTCTGAGGTGTGCATTCCAACTCATGGTGTGTATACGATGTTCGGAACTCATCCATCGGTATCGTAACGAAATGCCTTGCGCACGCTTTGTACGTTCTCGTCGTTGATGCTGATGCACACCCTTTTCGGGTCTTCCAGCGCCATGCTCCGTGTGCTACTACGAGCCCCTGACGTACATCCTCCTTCAGGGCGCACAACTCATTGAAAAAGTTCGCGAACGCACGCCATTTCCCCCAGTATAGATTCATACGAAGACGAGCCCACCGGGGCTTTGTATACTCTTTACAGAGCGCATCCAAATAAGCAGCGCGAACTTCCACGAATTTCCGAAAAGATTTAAAGTACGCGCCGCGGCTCGTCGCCTCGCTGATACCTTCCAGGTGATCCTTCATACCTACATTCCATGTCTCAATTTTCTTCCTTGCATTCGTTATCCCAGATTCTCGGCAGCATCTCGATCTTTAGAGCTTTAAAAGACGCATGTCCTTCTGATGTAAGTTGTTGTCGTTACCATCTTACACACGCTTGGGTACAGCGATGGTCACGATGTTCGTGTTCCCAGCGTCCGCGCAAAACGACAATGTCATTCTCATGCACTTCCTGCATCGCAGGATCCGCCTCCTTCTCATCTCCGTGCTTCGTCACCGGCGCAGCCGAGGGCGGGACTGGACAATGTTTCTTCGACCCCCGATAGTTTACACGCATAGACATGCCATCTGTTTCCATGGTGCCTGTGAATGCCTTTTTCTTGCCCGCATCGAGACGTATGAAATGGAGGGGTAATTTTCATGTTCGTCTCCCGGTTTTCGCAAGTGAACTCTATCTTCCTTACATCGAACTCCGTACAAAAAATCCCTCATGGTATCTAGAAGAGCTGAGGAGTCCATTGTCACACACTGTAATCTGATGCTCCGTAAGGGAACGACGTCGAAGCGCTTCCCCATTAGGGCAGCGTTCCGGTTCTCCGACTGTATACTTTCCCACATCCAGCTGCTTTTCGGTCTTGCGTTCGAGTTCTCGTTCCAACAACACGAGAAACGGCAGAATGAAGCGATAACATCTTTCTTCATCTTTTTACATATCTGATATTTTGTCTGCTGGGTTGAGCAGCCTCAGAAAAGCACGGTGCTCTTGAATAGCCGCCGGGATTACAGAATCTTCATTCCTTCTCCTGCGTAGTATCTTCTTGCCGACAAATTCGATCTCCTCTTCATGCTGGCGACCGTTGGTGATGCCATTGATGATGGCCATATACCTTTGCGAGAGAAGCTCGGGTACAGCGCAGAGGTGGAGCGTATCATGAAGCGTTCGAGGTTCACAATCATGTGTTTCTCCAGGTTGGTGAGGTACTTCATGGCCCCAGAGCAGTAAATATCCCCGTCGCCCTTGTGTCGAGAATTGTTGAACCGGAATTCGGCGTTGGTTTCGTGGAGGGAATGCACTAGCCCATTTATCGTAGACGTTTCCCCGTGCCAACCATCAGGTGGCGAATAAAGGTCTTGTCGAAGAGTTCTTCCGGAATCTGGTCTCTTTTGATGCACGTAACGTCGTAGTATATCTCCTTGACCATATAAACCAGTGCTAAAGAAGCTTTACGAATACTCCTGGAGTACAAATTGACACAGTTTCTGATGGCCTCTCGCAAATTTTCCTTGTACGGGTTCTTAATATGTTTAAGAAGAGAGGCATTCACCAGCATCTCGTCGTACTGTCGCTTCCTTGCATCCTTTGACGTAGGGCCTCCTGCCTTTGGTTCTTGGTCCTCTCCCGTTCCTATGAGCTTGGCACTGGTTTTCGATTTTTCTCCCGCAGCCGGCGATACCGGCTCTCCAGGATCCTCCACTCCCTATTCCACAACTTTCCTTTCTTATTATTTTGAAAATGAACGCATTCTGAATGCTTCTGGCATAAACCGCGAAAAATCAGTTGGACATACTTACTTGGGGATTGGTATACGGTTGAACTGAAATCTATTCTTTGCTACGACTTTAGTAAATATATTTTACGTTAGCGCAACACGCGAATACAAAGGATCGCGTCTCGCTTTAGCTGCGAGATGCAAGTCGTGTCTCATGCCTGCCAGCTATGAAGGTGCGCTTATCGACCGCGCAACAGAAAAAAAAGAACAGAAACTAAACACTAACTAGTAACGAAAGATAAATTTCGTTCGAACTTCATGCTAAGCGATAAAAGAAGAAAAGGTTTCCGTATTTTAGAAAGCTTGCCTTCTAGGAGGAAGGCCACGCGAGCCGCACATGTGTGCGGGGCACGTGCTCTATGCTTCCAAAGTGACAGGTGCTTTAGTGCGATCTGGGCAACTCATCCACAACGCAGTTCATTCTTCCGGTGGGAGAGGGTATGCTGCAGGTGAGCGTCGCACTGGTCGAAGATGACTCCCAGTATAAAGCGCCGCGCTGTTACAGGCAGTAGGTCAGCCTGTCCAGCTTGGAGGCTCCCAGAAGTATAAATAGCCCTGGTTCCGTGTCAAGGGAACCAAGCCTCTTCCGACGCGCTCAGTGGTATGCCGAAGCTGTTCTGTTTCCGTAGCGCATCCGCATCAGCGATAGAGATGCTACGGCGGGTGCTCATGGCAAGCAAACGGAGCACGATAGAAAGTATGAATCAACCAGTACAGCCGAGAGTAAATAAAAACGTTGGAACGTACAGAAATTTTTCACCATGATGGACGCATTCCCGACAGCCAATATCTATCAAGCAATCTGGGATATATGTTGAGTGGACACGTTCCGTCGAACCAAAGAAAGCATAGCACGTGAGGGAATTCCCTAATGTCTCTGGTATTCGAAGCATCGCCTTGGCAGATGCATGTGCGCTCAAATTATCCCGCAGGAGTAAATTCCCTTATACCTCCGCTGCGCTATTCGTCGGCAGGCAGCGATCGTCGTGATCTCGGAGGAAGACTTTGCGGAGCTCTTAGCGCGAAGTATTTGCGAGGTTACTGGTCCGAAAACTGGGAGCTTTAACTGGTTTCTGAAAAGGATACAGAGCGCTTGTGCTAGTTCCACTCAACGCTTGGAAGTCTACACGAGACTGAGGTCAGAATCTGTGTAATTGACGGACGATCACTCGTGCAGCTACACCAAAGAGGTTTTTGACTGGATACGCACGCTTACGCGAACGTTCCTAGTTGGTGGCGCGATTGGCAGCTTTGCACCGGAGAAAATCTAATCCAAGAAAATGCAAGCTCTTTTCGTTTCTGTTCCGCTGTACCAGGAAAGACATATTGTTTGCGCGCGCGCTGCAACTCGAGCACCGTTCCCGCTGTGTACCGAACATGACAGGTGCTTCGCAGCTCGATACCGTCACCGCTGTCACCATCCGCTGCCCGTGGGGGTGCAGCGTTCGCCTATAGTGCGCCGGCATCGTATGCCGCATCTTCGTATGAGCCCGAAACAGTCGCAGATCGCCGTGATCACTGGCGCGTCCTCTGGGGTCGGTCTGTATGCAGCTCGCGCTCTGATCAACAAGGGCAACTGG
>Ga0123519_10016534_pt1 | contig 10232 bp, 9 predicted proteins | sample YelNatPaOPRAMG02_FD_87396 | JGI IMG/M metagenome (GOLD analysis project Ga0123519, IMG submission 87396) | Hot spring microbial communities from Yellowstone National Park - Yellowstone National Park OP-RAMG-02 (version 2) | ecosystem: Environmental > Aquatic > Thermal springs > Hot (42-90C) ...
AGTCTGCGGATGCAGGCTTGTCTTCGCTGCACGACACGCTGGAGAAACTTGGCTGTTAGGATATATCCTGGGAGCCGCCTCTCTCCTTCGTGATCATGCATGGAATGCGTTGTTTTCGGCTGGCAATGCGGGTTTGTGCTTGACACCCACCACAGTGGGTAACTGCAGAAAGCGCACTAGACCCGTCTGCGCATCCGATTCGCTGGACCTCATACCTGGAAGGTGTCGAGGTGTTCGATACCATCGTCCTCGGCGACTTGCTAGCCACGCGATGCCGTCGCCGCGCGCGCGCGCGGACGTCAGACGCTGCAGTCGTGCAGGTCGAGGTTTTCGTGCTCGCAGGGCCTCTACGAACCCCCGCCGCCTACGAAGACACCGTGTTCGTTGCTGGGGTTAGGCCATGACGCGCGCTGCTTCATCAGGCGCGGATACCTGGAAAACATCCAAAGTTGATGCAAAGCAAGCGCTCGTAGACAGAGCGGTCAATGACGCCCTGGCTTCAACGCTTGTCGTCGAAAACGTTCCCGTGATCCCGGAAAGCAAACACGCGAAACTCGTGAACGTGATTCAAAAGATCTTTTCCCCGTTGGGTGTGATCAAGTATCTTGAAATTCCGCCGACCGGGGGTTATGGGATCGTGGAATATGCTACTGCAGAAGAGGCAGAGCGGGCTCGGAAGCAGACGGACGGTTTTCAGCTCGATAAAGCGCACCGCTTTCAAGTGAGTCTTCTTAGCGATGTGGAGCGGTTGCGTCAGCTGCCTCCGGATGCTTCTTTTGAGCCACCAGCAGAGCTGCTTGCGGAGCTGAGTGACGAGACCGCGCGACACATGGAAACTCGGCCGAACTTGCTATCACACTTGGCGGATCCACGCGGGCGCGATCAGTTCGTCGTCTGCACGGGCGTCGACACTGCCGTGTACTGGGTTGACCCACTGTTGCCTCCGGAACTTGAGCATGAGCGAGCAAACTGGACAGAGTCTGACGTAGCCTGGTCTCCGCAGGGCCTCTATTTGGCGACTTTTCATCGGCAGGGCATTGCCCTCTGGGGCGGCAGCGAGTTCCAGAAGATCGTACGCTTCGAGCATCCACAACCCCGTCTGATACATTTCTCTGGAAACGAGCGGTATCTAGTTACGTTTAATGCCCCGGACTCGCCAGAGCCCCTGGTCGTGTGGGAAACCGGCACTGGTCGCCGCCTAAAGGTTTTCGAGTCGCCCCTGCGTCTGCCGCCGCGCCTCTTGGAGCGTCTCTGGAGCGATGTTCTTGAGGAACGGGCACGAGCGGATGCAGCGAACCCAATGCTCGCGTCCATGCAGTCAGCGGAGTGGAAGCGTATGGAAACAGAACGGGAACGTGGGATGCCGCCTCCAGATATTGGGCGCTTCCCGTGGCCCCTCGTGCAGTTCTCCGCTGACGAGACAATGATGGCGCGACTCGGAGAGGACTGCATTCACGTGTTTGAGATGTTGCCTGATCGGATTGAGCTACTCGATCATCGTCCGGTGAGCGTTCCGGCTGCGCTCGGGTTTGCGTGGTCACCCACCACGCCGAACCTCCTGGCCATCTGGACGCCCGAGGAGGGCCAGTCGCCCGCACGCGTCTTGCTGCTGGAGATGCCAAGCCGCCGCGAACTGCGACAGAAAGCCCTGTACTCGGTCGCGAATATCGAACTCATCTGGCACCCGCAGGGCAAGTACCTCGCCTGCAGAGTCGAGCGGTATACACGCAGCAGAAAAGGTCGATTCACAAACTTTGAAATATTCCGTGTGAATGAAAAAGACGTACCAGTGGAGACGCTTGAGTTCTCCGAACGCGATAAGGTACTAGCGTTTGCGTGGGAACCCAAAAGCGACCGATTCGCGATTCTGCATCAGCAACAGTTGCCACCGAATACAGCAGCAGCAGCAGCAGCAGCAGCAACGACGACGACGCCATTGGGCGGGCTCGGAACCGCTGCTGGAGGCGTTGCCGGTGCCATGGGCCTGGCAAGCGGCTCGACGCGCCCCATGGTGACTTTCTACGAGGTCCAGAAGGATACCGTACGGACCCTGTTCAGGCTCGAACGGAAGCAGTGCAATCGAATCTGCTGGTCACCGACAGGTATGGGGCATGTTCTGCTGGCAGGCCTCGGCAGCATGGGAGGCGTCCTCGAGTGGTGGAATGTTGCCGACCATGAGCTCATGGGCGTTGATGAACACTTTGCCTGCTCCGACATCTGCTGGGATCCGAGTGGCCGCTTCGTGTGCACCTGGGTGAATGCGAGCGCTTCCCGTATTGAGCATGGATATCAACTCTGGACGTTTTACGGGCGGAAACTTGGTGCGCCCCATTTTATGGAGAACCTTTTTGAGTTTTCCTGGCGCCCGCGCCCCGCCAAGTGGTTCCTATCTGAGCAGGAGGAGCGGGAAGTACGCAAGAATCTGAAACAGTACCGTGCCAAGTACGAAGCCGAGGATACAGCGATGCGCGCCCATCGACGTCGTGACATTCGAGTTGCCCGCCGGGACGCGCTCGCGGAATGGCAGAAACTTGTGGAACGCAACCGTGCGCGGTATCGAGCGGAGACAGAAAAACGTGCAGCGCTATGGAAGCATATCCCCGGGGGCGAGCGCCATATCACCGATGCGCTCGCAGCGGATGCGGAAGGCGCTGCTCCCGGTGACGACGAAGTCCTCGAAGAATGGGTCGAACAAGTCCTTGAGGTCGAAGAAAAGGTGCTCGAAAAATATTTGGACGAGAACGACGAGCGGGACTGAACGTGAGCATCGTTGGCCTGGGATTCAGCGACCTACATTGGCGCGTGCTCAGCTATATAGTGGACCGCGACGCGAACAACCCGTCTGAGGATGCCGTTGCAGCTGAGGCGGTGTCTCTAGGACAGCATATGCCGGACACACGAGCTGATGAGAACGCGAGTGCCACCTGCTGTCCGCGCGGTTTGGTTGGATGCGCTCCGATGGGGTCCCGATTTCCCGAGAGCGTCTGGACGAGTCATACAGGGGCCGTGCTGCCTGCTGGCGCGGCAACACGCTTTAGACGCGACGTGTTGCGGCTGAGCGCGTAGCAAGACTTGCGCTCGAATGCAATGGAAACGAGTACTGGCGATAACCCGCTCGCGATTTCGTGTTCGTACCGACCACTCGGTCGGGAGCAGGGATCAATGCGTACTTGAAACGAGCGCTGGCAATCATGCGCTCGCGATATCGTATCCTAATGAGCAACGCCGTCGAGAGCAGTGCTCTGTGGTGTCCCCGGCTCCATGTGTCTAGCCAGACGCATTTGCGCAAAGTATTCATTCGGATGCTCGACAAGTCGCAGAGAGGCTATCGATAGTCGCTGCGAATCGCCGTAAACCCGTGTCAATGTCTCCGATGGAGCAGCAGTGCCGGCCTCATGCTGCTGCTGCTGCTGCTGCTGCTCCTCCTCAAACCGGTAACCGCGATGCTGCAGCCCGGATCGTAAGCAGCCCGCACACGCACGCTGTGGCTGTCCAGCTGCAGCATACCGAGTTATTTCCTCAATGTCCATGGGATCTGTGATCCGTAAGTGCGTTCGCACGGCTTGTTCAAGCGCTGGCTGGGCGAGCTCTTGAAAAGGACATCCGTGGTGCTCACCTGCCCCCGGGCGCATGTCTAGTATGCGCGCACAACTAAAGGCTGGACAATTTTTCCGTTTGCCCTCGAGACCGTAATTATAGCGAATGCCGTACGCGTACTCGCGTTCAAATTCATGATTCGCGATAGGTCGTCCATTGCTGTTGACGCGAAGAGCGTCTCGCCAGAACTGGAGCGAGTCGGATAGCGTGAATCCAGCCTCTTTGAGAAAGAGACCGAGCTGGAGGCGCCCTCCGTGCCGCAGATGTCCGCATTGTCGTAAGCGCTCCAGCAGCAGTCGCATACACAGCGGCATATCCGGAATGGCGGTATCGAGCTCCGTCAAATGCAACTCGGTACCCAGTGGTCGATCGATGCCCTGCAAGCGTCCAGTGCCGCGTATTCGGGTTCGCTTCCAAGCACTGTGTTGTTCTCGCAGGTAGAGCAGAATCGGGGTCAGGCGCTCACGGAGACGGGTTGCTTTGGGCGCCACCGCGAAGTGCTGCTCCGCGGTTGCGGTACCTCGGCGCAGGAATATTTCATACCACCCGAGGACGAGTTCATTTACGGCTAATGCCGGTACCCAGGCGTAGCCGGCTTGTAGCCAGAGTTGTCGGTGACGTACCCATTGCAAGACGAGCTCGAACGGCACGCGAAACATGGGCAGACCCATGTTCTCCAGGTTACCAGTCCCAGTGTGTCCCAGGTTTTTGAGCTGTTCGTGGATCAACGGATAGCCATCGCCTCGCAACGTATCGTAGACTTCTTTCGGGGCCTTTTCGCCAGGTACCGCCTCCAAGAGCGGCCGCGGGGCAGCACGCAGCTCGGGTGGTGCCACCTGCTCGGCTAGCGCAACGAGGCTGTCGATGCTGCGCAAACTCAGGGCACGTCGTCGCAGTCGAAAGCGCAAAAGTTGCCGTTCCGCTTGGATCCACCAGTCTCGCGCGAACTCAAATGAACCGAGCGCCAGTCGCAGAATAAAGTGCGACCAAGCGTCGGCCTTTCCAGGGTACTCCTGCAGAAACCGGTAGGCAGGCGAGCGTAACATACGCTCGATTTGCGCCTCAGCCTCAGCCGGCTCCAACTCCGAGTCGCTCAGCTCTTGGAGAAGCGCGAGTCGCTGCAAACCCCAACCGAGAAGCTCACGCAAGGTGCAAGAACCCGCTGAACACGTGAGGTAAAGCGCGTGTTCGGTAGCGTTCGCAGCGCCTGCATCACCTGTACTTTGCAAGAAGACGAGGCCGCCAGAGGCTCTTCTGCTATGTAGCGCCATGCCTATTACAGGAACCCCCAGGCTTGCGGATCGACGCTAAGATTAAACTTGTCTTTGGTCAATCAAGTCTGGAAGAGCCGCTGCGAGCACCCTGTCCCCGTTTCTGTGTATGTATCTAGGTGGCTGTGCCCGAGAGAGACAGGAACCCAGGAGGCCGCGCTGGATCGCCCGATCGCCGATGGCGCCAGCTGTGCAGCCAGCATCGCGCCATCTGGTGTGTTTCGCGCCAAATCGACGCTCTCTGGGTTGTATCGATCGACGGGTGCGCGCACCACACGCGAATTCGATTGCATCCTGGATACGCAGGCAGTCGGGGAAAGCGTCCATTGCTCCATGATCGATCTCAGACGAAATGGTCATTTCGTGTATTCTGCCGTATTCACGCGCGTTTGCGCTGCGGGGTGTCGCGGGGGCTCGCTACTAGCCGGCGGACACGTACACCATGGACGAGGGGTGGTAGGGATCGCTCCCCTGGTGGTGCCTGTGTTTCACAAGACTGGAAGCGGGGGAACGTTTGTGGTGCAAACTCCGAGGGCGCGAAGGAATCGACTGCTGCACTGGGGCTATGTGCGCTGCGTCGTGGCAAGCGCTGCAGTGCGACTCGCGCGACTTGACCGCAACGCAGTTCTTGTTGGCTGAGGAAAAGCAGGACAAGACAGAGAGGCGCCCAATACCCGAAATTTGCCTCAGTTGCAGCGTTTCAACACCGTGTCGTTGCACGCAGTGGCCAACGGCTTTGCCGATTTATTGCTCAGCGGAGCTGCGACCGAGAGAGACCCAGCCTCGCGCCAGGTCAGCCATGCCTCCACGCAACGCCTATGAGTGTTTCACAAAGCTATCCGGTTTCCATGTCTCTTCCAGTGCGTCAACGGAATGACCAAAATTCAGTTCACAAGGAGGATTCGTGACTCGGGCTAACGGAAACGTGAAGACGCACTTCAAAGAACGGCGGTATGCTTCGGGTCGCTGGCTGGACGCGCGCCATCAGGCGATGCTGTGTGTCGATCGATCGATACAACGCCATCCATATCGTACGACGCGTTCGCGTGGCAGTCCATCATTCGACCAACAACAGCTATCATCCATCATGACGTGCTGAGGCTCGTACCGCAGTCGACCGGACCAGCTGGCGGCGGAACTGAGGTTTCGCTTCACTAACGCGAAATCGACCCAGTGTATTCACCCGGAACCGTGCGTCAAATCCGTGCTGCCGGGCATCTTCAGCTCGAGGACCCTGCTAATGACTGGTCACCTCGAATATGCCTCGCGATCGCCCTGGATCTCGATTGCATCGTGAATGGGAGTGCGTTGCGGATAGTGTGCGCCCGAGCTTTGTCTTGTTGCAGGGCGAGTTGCGTTTGCGCTTACGTCGACCACGCTCCACTGGCAGATGCTGGCGGAATGGTGCATAGGTAACGGCTTGCTTGGTTACGTCTAATGCTACGGGAGCTACTCGGCGCAGTAGCGTCCGCACCTGCAAACCCACGAAATAGAGGTACGTGGTTTATGGCGACAATGGTATCCGTCGAAAGGTACCGATGCAGACACCCCGGGACAGTGGGAATCCTGGGGAGAACCTCAGACCGAATGCCGCCCCCGGATTTGAAAGCGACGACGTTGCATGTGCAGCACCTGACACGTCGTTTATCATTATCATCATCGTCGTCGTCGTCGTCATCTCCGTCGGGATTCGTAGAGAGGCTTTCCAGACTGGGCCTCAGCCACAGCGCTGGGCGCACGGGCTGCTGCAAAGGCGCCGATGCAGCCATCCAGTGTCTGGTGCTGAACTCGTGCCCGTTATTGATTTTTGGCGAAAGCACACGACTGCAGATAGCTCTGAACCCCGATCCCAGTTCCATTAGCCGAAAGGGCAATCGGTTTTTGTTCGCCTCGTGGCGCTCTGCCTCGCCTGCGACGAATGTAATCGACGCGCCATACGGGCAGTTTACCACTACCGCCGTCAACGCCGAGCTACCAACGACGCTGTAACACCGCAGATGCGGTTTCACGCTCGAAGGGCGACTCAGTCGCACTTGGGGAGCAGCTCCTTTCGCACTGCACAAAAAACGCAACGCAGCCAGGCTGCACGGCCGGTTTTGGCGCTTTTGCGGTGGCATTCGCCCAAGCGCACGCACCTTCGCATATGTTCTGCGGACGCTTGCTCTATCGATGTACCGCGCACGCACGTACACGCTTCCCGTAAGGCACTAGGTGAAACCGCGCATTGCTTTCTAAAGTTTGATCTGCGAAAGCCAACCCGAGGAAGTCGCCATCGCGCAGGACACTACAGATGCAGCACACAAACACCATTGAGCGTGGTCTTTGAGTCCTATGAGCGGGCTCGCCTCATTGGGCATAAAGTAAGCGCAGCAAGGCCGTATACGGCGAAGAGCTGTACACCCATCCGCCCCGAGTGCACCGGCGAAGAGCCTCATCGCGCGCTGCAGCGCACCAATGCGTTACTTTTAGAAACGGGACATATCGGACAGGGATCGAGTCTGATTCATTTTCAAATTTCAAGGAGAAATTCGTTCAGCTGTCTGGGTCATGAGGCGCAGCGCTGTGCTCGGCGAGTGCTCGCCTCAAGTGACTCGTGCAAAGCGATTCGCTGTCCTTGAGTGGAGAAGCTGGGTATGGCTCGGACGAGGAACCAGGCACAAAGCGAGTTCTCTTCTGAACAGCGGACCTGTCTACCTTCGGACGACCGCGTGCTCGGCGGCCCGCCGACCGTCGACTCCGCAACGCCTACCTCTTCAGCGATGCGTGCAGCGTCCAGCGGGCAAGCAGGCAGCGTGTTCAACGCTGGCTCGGAACGTCTGAGCAAGTCGGCGAACCGCTCACCGACGGTAACGAGTGCCGCGCTCGACACCGGTCAATCCGGACAGACGAGCTGTCGTCGGGCGACGCGACCTACGGCGTCAACACCACTGGACTACGTAGACGAGTCCAAACTACCGCAAATACCACCCAGTGTGAATGGACGTGGACCGTGGCAACCATGTGAAGATGAGAGGCTCAAGGCCCTGGTGAATATGCTTGGCGTCGGTGCTTGGCCACGAATTGCGCAGTACATGGTCAATCGCTCCGGGAAACAATGTCGCGAACGGTATATCAACAACTTGGCTCCGGGAATCGTCAAAACCGAGTGGACGCGCAACGAGGAAATGCGTCTCGTGCAATTACAAGCGATCTATGGAAACCGCTGGTCGGTCATTGCGAAAGAGTTTCCCGGTCGAACAGATAATGCTGTCAAAAATAGGTTCAATAGTTACCTGAGGAGGCTGGAGTACCAAAAGCGCCAGCAAACAGAAGCCCTGAAGAAAGAACGACTTCGGCAAGAACGCGCGCGTATCACTGAGGAAATCAGTAAGCAAAATCCGTCGAAACGACGAGAAAAGCTCCCAGACGTACGCCCTGCCGCTTTGACGATTCCGGTAGCCGATGAGGACGCAGCCGCAGTGACCTCACCCCGCGGGATCGAATCCTTACCGCGGTCGTTTTCGGGAAATTTGCACATCCATGATGTTCGAACGACCTGTTCCAGGCCAGAACTCAAGCGCAGACGAAGCGGTGAGCGCTCCTCCACGAGCACATCGTTCAGTGCGCTGGGATCAGAGGCGCTCGCGCAGCCGCTGCTTGCATCCGGTGCTGAGACGACAGCTCGACTCCATCAAGACGTCGAATTGCCGCCCTATGAAACCGATATTGAACACCGTATTGAGGTGGCCTTTCTACGATCCTCACCTGACTCGTTTTTGTCGCATGAAAATGCGATCGGTGCCGAGCTCACATCTCCAGTCCTGAGCGATATCAAATCGGTGCTCTTTCCAGAGCAGACGGCATCTCCAGCCGCGTTTGACGCATTGCGCAATGTGCTTAGCGAGGAGGAGTGCTCTCTTCTCGATAAGTATGCAAACCTGAAATTTGCCGAGCAGCAGACGGGTACCTCGCGGGACGCTGTCCGCGAAGTAGGTTCTTCACGAGCTCCGAGTCTACTGCTCACGAAAGCGGAGAGCGCCAACACCGAAAGCCAGCCCGGTGACACGACAGCGACCTCGCCAGCGTACTACGACGCACTCATAACACCGGTGACCCTGCGACCCAACGTCCAAGTCTCGGAAAAGTTGCCCATTGGTTCTCATACATCCCGTAGCGAGTTGCTTGACGACCAGTTACGGTACTTGCTCAACGAATGAGCGCTCATGACCTGGTTCAACTCGGGTGTTTACAACGCGATCGTCTCACGACGGAGTGCAGCAGCCAGGTTCAGCGCAAAACCCGTGGGTCATCGCAGCCGGTGTTTGCGCTGACCTCGTCTTTGGAACAGTGGTCGGGCTTGCTAGAGGCGGTTGGTCGACGATTTCCGTATACTGCACTGCTTGCGGGAAATAATCTTCTACTCGAGGAAAACAGGCCCAGACAAACGTTGAAGACTCTCCCGCAACCGGTGGTTGCAGGACCCTAAGAGAGCGATTGCGTTATGGCTCGGTTGAAGTCCCCTGTCGAGTAAACTTGGGTTCTTCGGGTCACGAGGAAATCGCTCGAGCGCGACAACGCCAGCGATTGCAACTAGTCATTGCCAGTGCTGTGCTTTGCCAGCGAGCGGGCTATTCGCAGTTGAGCGAACGCCGCGCTGTTTTCTACGGCGTGTTCCCTGGAGGCGTTTTCCGGTGAAATCGTGTCTATATGAACAGCTGGAGCATTCCTTTCAGGTTATACAAGTCCGGAAAAACACCAGGAAGTTGATGTATTCTGGACGCTCTGGAGTGCAGCTCAGCTAGACAAGGATGGATACACAGATAGAGATGGATGCCATCATGCTGGGCGACTTTGCGAGTCTCAGCGCACACAACTTCTCTGGTGCTGTGAGTGCGATGGGAGCATGGCATTTCCTGACATGTGAGTGTGCGTCACTAAATGTATGGTTTGCATACGCAGCAATCAAAGATTGCAAAGCGCACCAGCTATTAGCACTGACCGTTTCAGAACACCATGGATGGGTCGAGGTGTCTTGCTCGGGCGTACGCGCTCGAGCATCGCAAATTCTTCCCAGAACAACGAAAACCAGCCTTTGCGGACTTTTTCTGCGACTGCTTCCGCCGCTTCCCTCTTATCTCCAGCTTGACACACACCTGGCTCTCCTTTCGCTCGAGCTCTATTGTTAGCAGTCAATGGATGTTGGTGGCAGCGTTCAATTCCAGACAGCTGCGACCAGCTGTTCACGACGCAGTTCATGTACAGGTGCGCGTAGCGATGTACAGCTCGCTTGCTATTTTCATGTTGCTCGTATGTAGCCTCGGTGCGCCGGTCGCAATGGTAACACGTGCCTGTCGTTGGGCGTACCCGTCGGTCGAACTCGCCTGC
>Ga0123519_10016535_pt1 | contig 10232 bp, 9 predicted proteins | sample YelNatPaOPRAMG02_FD_87396 | JGI IMG/M metagenome (GOLD analysis project Ga0123519, IMG submission 87396) | Hot spring microbial communities from Yellowstone National Park - Yellowstone National Park OP-RAMG-02 (version 2) | ecosystem: Environmental > Aquatic > Thermal springs > Hot (42-90C) ...
CTCGCACCAATTGTAAAACTTCCTTTGAGAGAAAGTTCATAAACAGGAAAATAAAAAGCTGAAACTTGTAACGATGCTTGCTTTCTACCGTCAGAAATTAAGTGAGATGAAAAAATTGTATTCAGAAGAATTTTATAATGCGGATAATAATCCGTCCTGAAATAAATCTGATGTGATTGAATTTTACTATTTCCTTGTTGCTTAAAATATGAGTATCCACCGCCATAGTAAAATGGATAAACACCAGAAATAATTTCTGGAGAAATCAAATATCCATTATCAGCCAATGATCGAGTGATGTAATCATCTTTGTAATTTCCATCAACTTTCAAAAAGTCAAGTTTTAGTTTAAGATTAAGATCATCCAACCAGAAGTGAATGCCTCCACTGAAATTGTTTTGATTGTAATCCCAGCGATAAGTATTCGATTTATTTGAGATGTTAATTCGGTCGTAACCGACTACCACATAATCATAATTATTCCAGCTAAATGTTGTAAAGAAAGAAAATTGTTGAGATTTTGATTTATCAGTGTAATCTCCATAAGTGAAATAAAAAGAAGGTTGAAAGTAATAGCTATTCTGTGCAGACAAGATCGAAAATGAAATCAATATTAAAAACAAAATCTTATTTGACAAGCTTTAATCCCTCCAGAGCTGATTTATCATTTTCACTAATCATCAAAGTATTCACAAAATGAAATCTGGCATCTGACTTTTTATTTAAGTAAAAATATGTCCAGCCCAAATATAAATTTGCTTCATAATCACTTGGATAAAAACTAAAAACTTTCTTTAAATAACTTTCTGCTTTTGAATATTCTTTTCTGTTGAAATAAATCTGTCCGAGACGAAGATTTGCAGTGTAATTGTTTGGATCAATTGATAAAATTTTATGATAAGTTTTCTCGACTTCACTCCACTTCTCTTGTGAAGCGAGTGGTAAAGTCAAACCAAGATATGGCTCAACTGATTTCTCTTCAGTCAGCTGAATTGCCTTTTTATAATATTCAACTGACTTATCGTATTTCTTTTGTAAGAAATAAAGATAACCAAGTCTTAGATTAATCAAATAATCATTTTCATTGTTCTTGTAAACATTCAAAAGGACATCAATTGCTTTTTGATAATTTCCTTTTGTTGCTTCACTAATTGAAGTATTAAAAGCGGTTATCTTCTCATCCTTTTGCTGAGAGAAAACAACATTTGTTAAAATTATTGTGCTTACTAAAATAACGACGATACTGATGTAATAAATTAATTTTTTCATTGTGCTTCCTCCATTACAAATTTGAATTCACATTTTACTTGATTGTTTTGAATGCATTTAATAACTCTCAAAATTCCTTCTTTGTCTATTTCAATTAAGTAATCTCGATACAATTTAATAAAACCAAATATTCCATTGCCTTTGAATTCAATTTTGTTTCGATAAACATAATTTCCATCGTTTGTTTCATCAATTTCAAAATTTCCACTTGCTTCAAATGGATTTGTGATTAAAATCATCAAATCACTTAAAATCATTACTGGAATATTCGCAAGCATTGAGACTGGATACGAATCCCTCCATCTTAAATTTTTCATTGTCGTGAATGGAATTTGTATTGCTGCAAGATAGAAATGATAAAGAGCATCTTTTTTCTTTCCAATGTAACTTGTGAAGTAAAAAACTTCATCATCATTGAAGAATGTTGCGACTGATCCTGTTGAAGATTCGATGTATGGAATATTATAAGGATTAATTTTCACTTCCCAGATTTCGGAAATGATTTTTCCATCCTTTTCATATTCAAGAGTGTATTTATCACCATATTCAAAATTAAATGCTTCTTTAACTTTTGTATTAATTTCAATCTTTTGAACTTTATCATCCTTCTGTGGAAAATCATAAGACTTTAATTCGAAACACTCTCCAGTTCTGACAAGAAAATGTCCAAAAGGAAATTGAAGTGTTGGTGCACCAATCTTATCATTTTTTTGAAATTGAAAATGAATGTGTGGCTCTGGTGACCTTCCACTATTTCCACAACTTCCAATCACATCTCCTTTTTCTACCTCATCTCCTTCCTTCACTCGAATTGAGTGCTTTTTGAGATGAGAAACAGCAGAAAACAATCCTTGTCCATGATCAATAACAACAGTATTTCCCCAATTCTGCTTAATGTTAATTTTTCCAATTTCATTTTCATCAACTCCATCAATCACCTTTGCAACTTTACCTTTGTAAGGAGCAACAACCGGCAAACCATAGCAATGATAATCTTCTGGATTTAAACCAGGTTCATTATAAGTTTTTCCGTTCTCGTCTTTGATGACAAAATCGAAAGCATATCTCCAGTCTTTTTTGTGAGTAAATTCTCCATCAATTGCTTGAGATACATCCCATTCGCCATTAAAGGGCAGACTTGCATTAATGTATTTATATTTTTCAAATCTTGCCTTTTGATTTTTATGATAGTAATAATTTTCTTCCGGTGAACCAGGCTTGAAATAAAGAAGAACAATTTCTCCAGCTCTTTCTCTAAACTTCAAAGCATAAATAACCAGAAACACTGTGAGATTAAAAGGTAAAACAAAAACGCTGAGATTAAATTTTTGAAAGATGGCTTGCAATATGATTGTAAATACACTCGAAATTAAAACACCGATCAAACTTAAAAAGATTGTTCGGTTTGATGGAATAATCAACGAACCACCAAGTGCAATTGAAACAATAATTGCATTTAACGACATTAAAATTCCAGTCTTTGAGTCAATTGAGATATGTAAAAAATTCATTAAGAGTATAGAAAAAGCAAAACCAACAATTGAAAGAATAAACATTATTCTTGAAAAAAGTAGAATAGCAAAAACAACAATTACTCCAGCAACGATTGTATTCTGTAAAATGAAAAATCCAAAATCCTGAAAGATTAAATTGATCGAATGTGGTAGAAAGTCAATTCCCGTAAGTGATTGAAAATTTGCTGTATTAATTTCAAAAATTTTTAGTGACCTGTTAAAGATTACAAATAAATAAAACGAAACTAAAAATGGTAAACTAAGTCCTGGCAAATTGAAAGCGAATGCAAAGTAATTTTCAATCGAAGTGTTAATAAAGAAATTAATCAGCAGAAATAGAATCAAGATTGGAATGAAATATTCATTTGGTTTGTAGAAAAAACTCAGAGCTGCACCGAATAACAATCCATTAAATCCATAAAATCCATCACGAACTTTATTCTGTTCAAAATTCAAAAACAAAGCGATCAAATTCGTGATTAAAACAGAAAACAAAATAATTGAACCATGAATTGGAGAAATAAATGTCGCAATTAAAATTAAAGTCCCAAACCATCTTCGATTGGAAAAGAAAATTTGTGAGTAACTAAAAAGAGTTGAATCGATTAGAATTGAAAGATTTTTCATTTCCTAAGTTTTTCAGGAATTCTTTCGAGTTGAGTAATAGTTTCAAGAGTTTCTTTTTCTCGAACAACTTCAACATTTCCATCTTCCATCACCATTACAACAGCTGGTCTTGGATTTATAAATTGCATCCACTGAGTCATATTGTAAGCACCGACATTGTGAAAGATAATCTGTTTACCAACTGGAATTGGTGGTAAATAAACACCATCTCTCAAAAGATCTATATTCATACAAAGATTACCATAAATTGCTGTTTCGTCTCTTACTTCTCCATAAAATTCTGTCGTAGAAATTTTATGTTTATACCAGAAACTTGTAAATAAGAGATTTACGCCTGCATCTACAATGATTGCCTGTTTACCATTGCTCAGTCTTTTGTTTGCAACAACGCTTGTAATTAAATAACCAGCTTCATCGATTAATGCTCTACCAGTTTCTAAGATTAAAAGTGGAAGTTCATCCTGTTTAAGTCCATGTTCAAGTATTCCTGAAGTAATTGCATCTGCATAATCTTCAAATGAAGGTACGACAACTGAGGCATCAAGATAGTAGGCTTGCAGTGTATTCTTGCTTGCAAAACCACCACCAAGATCAATGTATTCTAATTGGTGATTATATTCATATTTCACCCTCTTGTACAAATCCACAAGTTTTGAAGCTGCAGTTCGATAAGCATCGGTGGAAAGCATATAGGTTCCAATGTGACAGTGTAATCCAACTAATTTTAATTTATCAGAAATCATAATTCTTCTAATCGCATCGTATGCTTCACCATTTTCATAATTCAAACCAAATCTATCCCACTTTGGATAAACACCAGTATCCATATTTACACGAATTGCAACTTTTGCTGTTTTGTTCATTTCTTCTGTGATTTCAATCAAGCTGTAAAGTTCATCAAAATGATCGATGTGAATTAGCGCACCATCGTTGATTGCTTTTTTTAATGCTGATTCTGGTTTGTGTGGACCATTGAAAATAATTTTTGATCCCGGAACACCGAGTGACTTTGCTTTATCATATTCAAACTCTGATACAACTTCTGCCCAAGAACCTTCTTGATGAAAAATTAAACAAACAGCATTGAGATAATTAGTTTTGTATGACCAGGCAAATTGAACTTTTGGATATCGTGTCTTAAAAATTCTCAAAGCTTTTCTTTGCGTCTGTCTTATCGTCTTTTCAGATAGGACAAATAGTGGAGAACCAAATTCTTCTACAAGTTTTTGAACTGGGACGCCATCAATATTTTCAAGAACAGTTAGTGTCCCTGCTTTACCAAATTTACTGACAAATCCTGTTCTTTGTCTTGTGATTACAGGTTTTGAGTAAGGTTTTTTCTGAGTGTTCATAGTTCACCATTAATTGAAATTTTTTCATAAGTTTTAATATCAGTGATTAGGTCGATAGAACATCTAACAAACATTTTTCCAATTTCATAATCTTCGTATGGCTTTACACTTTCACCGAGAGCAAGTTTTACAAGTAAGTAGGGAAGATTTTGACCAGAAGCCTGAGTTAAATAAACCCAAGCTGGCAATCTTGAATTAATTTCGAGCAGATAATATTTACCATCATTTCTTGATTTCAAAATTTCGAGTTCAAGTCCACTCCTCCATTTCAGAGCTTTGATAACTTTATGAGTCATTTCAATCAAATTATCATCTTTGATTGTAACTCCACTCCATCCTTTTCCTTTTTCGGTGATAAACAACTTTCTCATTGCAACTGCACCGAGAGTGTTTCCTTCTCCATCGCCAACTGCTGCAACATTTAATTCATCACCAACAAGATATTCCTGAATTAAAACCGGCAATCCCCATTTCGAAACAATCTTAGAAAAATTTGAATAGATTTCATCAATTGAATAACAGATATAAGCTTCGTAGAAAATTCCCTTTACAACAACCGGAAATTTTAAAGTTTTTAGAACTTCATTGATTTGAGATTGTGAATTGAGTATGAATGTCTTTGGTGTATCGATATTAGCACTCTTACAAAATTCAGATAATTTATCTTTTGATCGTTTTTCAAGGTTATCAAATGTTGGAAGGAAAGTTTTAATTCCCAATTTCTCTAATTCATTTGAAATGTAAATAAAATTATAAAGTTCTGAATCCAGTGTTGGCAGAATTACATTCAAACCTTCTCTGAAGTGAATGTATTTCAATCTTTCAAGAAGAGCCTCAGGTCCTTGAGAAGGATAAGGTATCATATATGAACGAGATTTAATTCCATCCATATAAATTCCTGGCTCGAGGTTATCATAGTGTAAACCAATAATCTCTCCTTCAAATTCTTTTTCAGCTAAAATTGAACGAATTACAGGCACACCCGGACCTGGATTATCAGTATTGTTCAATCCGGTTACTGCGATTTTCATTTTATTCCTCTAAAAGGTTGAATATTTTAAGCTGTGTAATAAAATCGTGAAGGTCTTTTTCAGCTTGAATGGAATTAACTTCGTATTCTTTGAGAATTAAATCTAAGATTTCTTTTTCAGATAGGCCTTCTTTAATTTTTTGAAGGATAAAAGTGGCTGTTTCGTTTAAGATAAATGAATCGCCCGTTGAACCATTAAAAGCGAAACCACTTTCACTTAAGGCAAGATTTTTTGTGATTTTCATATTTGGGGCTCTCAATTAGTTATAAATTTTTGCCCCTCTCTCCGTCAAACTTTGTGACCCCAACGGGAATCGAACCCGTATTTTCACCTTGAAAGAGTGATGTCCTAACCGTTAGACGATGGGGCCATTTTTAGGGTGAGCGATGGGGATCGAACCCACGACCACCAGAGCCACAATCTGGCGCTCTACCAACTGAGCTACGCTCACCATAAATTGGCAGTACGCCCGACTGGACTCGAACCAGTAACCCTCAGCTTAGAAGGCTGATGCTCTATCCTGTTGAGCTACGGGCGCATTCAAAACTTAAAAGAACTTTCAGTTTATTAACTCAACAAGTTTTCGCCTGTTATTACTAAAGAAACAACTTGATTGTTTCTTAAACAAATTTTTTAGAACGAATTAAGTTTTAAAGCGATGCAAATTTAAAAAAATTGCCAATCAATCAAAAATTATTTTGTTGTTTCTGTTTGAGGTAACTGAATAAATTTCTGAAGTTTTTCAAACAATTCTTTTTTCGACATTGGTTTTGCGATGTATTCATCACAACCTGCTTCAAGTAATCTTTCACGGTCACCTGCAAGTGCATAAGCAGTCAAAGCAATCACCGGCAAATCCTTAAACTTCTCATCGTTCTTTAATTCTTTGACCAAATCAACTCCATCTTTCTTTCCAGGTAGATTTATGTCTAAAAGAATTAAATCAACTTTATTGTCCTTGAGGAAATCCATTGTTTCCTCGTAAGTCTCAGTGATGAAGACCTCGCATTTATTCTTGAGAAGTGTTCTTACAAGTAAGGCACTTTCAAGATGATCTTCTACATAAAGTATTTTTGGTTTTTCCATTGGACGACTCTCAATTTTATTTTTACTGATGTAATTTTAAGAATTTTATCGCTTTCAAACAATTATTATATTGAAACAAATAATGAGGTGATAAATGAAAAAACTCTTGTTTATTTTAATCTTGACTACAATTAACGCTTTTACTCAAAGTGTTGTAATTAACAAATTTTTCAACAGCGGTAAATCCAGTGGCGTTGATGATGCTGTTGAATTACTTGTCATTCAGAAAGATTTAAATTTGTCTGGAATGATCTTGAAAGATTTTTCAAGCAGTATGGGAAATGACAATGGCGGCAAATACATTTTTAAGGATGTTGACCTCTGGTCTAAATTACCATCTGGAACTTTAATTGTTATTAAAGTCGATACACTTTCAAGCGATCTGGATACAACTGACTATCGTCTAGTAGTTGGTTTAAAAGATACAACTCTTTTTCAGCAAACTGGGACTGGCACATTTGACCTTGCAACAACTGAATTAGTTATGATAAAATCAGCTGGAAGTGATCCTGCAGGTTCTACTGGAAGTATCCATTGTTTTGGTAGTGGGAATGCAGGAACATTTTTCACTCAAGCTCCTGAACCAAAATTAAGAAGTGCTGGAACTTCTGGTTCAGGAAAATTTGCTTTTGCGAAAAATTCTACCTCTTCACTCACAGATTTCAATGGTCTTGATGCAGATACTTCTTCAACTCTAACTCTGGGTGAACCAAATAATCAAACAAATGCTGTATTCATTAATAAACTCAGAACTGGAGAAACATCTGTCGAGAAAGAATTTATTAACTTCAAAAACTTCTATCTTTATGATAATTATCCAAATCCATTCAATCCATCAACGAACATAAAATTCCAATTAAATAAAGATACGGAAATTGAATTGAGCGTTTTCAATCTTACAGGAACTAAAGTCCAGACATTAGCTAAGGGCTTTTATCGTTCAGGAACTTATGAAATCAATTTCGATGGTAAGAATTTATCAAGTGGAATTTATTTCTATAAATTACAAACCAAATTTGGAAGCACAATAAAGAAGATGATTTTAATTAAGTAATAGTTTCCTTCTAAGTTTGACTTTACAGGTCTTTATTTAAAATAAAAATGGGTTGTCTAAAAAGTAATGTTTTTTTTATGTGGATGAGTATGAAAAAACTTGATATTGCAAAAAAAATGTCAGTCTTCGATCCCTCGACAAGCTCGGGATAAACTTGCTCAGACTGACATTTTTTAACTTTTTAGACAGCCCATTATATTAATTATGATTGGACTTTCATACTTTGCTCAGAATACTCTCCGACAGTTTCTTTCCCACTTCATAAGCTTCTTTATTAAGTGGAATTAAATTATGATATCTTTCAGGAAGAACCTGTTGCAAACCATAGATAATTGAATCATCATTCAGAATTTTAATCACTTCGATAACAGCACCAAGCATTACCATATTCATCACACGAAGATTTTTTAATTTGTTCGCTTCTTCAGTGGCTGGTATGGGGAAAATATTTATATCTGTTCTTGTTGGTGGATTTATAATGTTGGTTGAGTCATAGAATAAATTTCCACCTGGTTTTACAGCAGGCTCAAATTTATCTAAAGATGGTTGATTTAATGCAATTACTGAATCAAATTTTGAAATTATTGGTGAACTTATCAGGTCATCGGAAATGATTGTTATACAATTTGCAGTTCCACCTCGCATTTCAGGTCCATACGAAGGCATCCAGCAAACTTCTTTACCTTCTTTCATTCCAGCATAGCATAAGATCATTCCCATTGTTAAAACGCCCTGTCCACCAAATCCAGCAAAGATTGCTTCGTGTTTCATTTTACTTCCTCCTTCGGGACTTTTAAGTCACCAAGTGGATAAAATGGAATCATTACTTCTTCAACAAATTTATTGGCTTCGACTGGAGTCATTTTCCAATTAGAAGGACAATTGGAAACAATCTCTATAAAGCAAGTTCCTTTCCTCTGCTGTAAATATTGAAAAGCTTTTTGAATTGCTTTTTTAGTTTTTCTAACATTACTTGCATTATTAACAGCCTGGCGAGTTACATAATAAGTTCCTGGAAGTTGAGCAACAAGGTCAGTAATTTTTAATGGATATCCAGCCATTTTAACATCACGACCAAATGGTGTTGTAGTTGTTTTCATTCCAGGCAATGTTGTAGGAGCCATTTGTCCACTTGTCATTCCATACACAGCATTGTTTATAAACACAATCAAAATATTCTCACCACGATTGCAAGTATGGATAGTTTCAGCGGTTCCAATAGCAGCAAGGTCACCATCGCCTTGATAAGTAAAAACAAGTTTATCTGGAAGTACACGAATTATTCCTGTTGCAACTGCTGTAGCTCTACCGTGTGCAGCTTCCTGCATATCAATGTTCATATAATTATATGCAAAAACAGCACATCCAACTGGAGCGACACCAATTACTTTATCCTGAATGTCCATTTCTTCAACAACTTCCATTAATAAGCGATGTACAACACCATGACCGCAACCTGGACAATAATGCAAATCAATATCAGTTAAGGTTTTTGGCTTGCGATAAACTAAATTCTCTTCTACACAAATGTCTTCTTCAAGAAATTCCTGTTCTTCTGTTTTGACAATTGTTTCATCCATGGCTATTCTCCTTTCAAAAAGGTTTTTTCAAAGTGTTCCAGAACTTCTTCTGGCGTTGGAATAATTCCACCCATTCTACCATAAAACTCAACTCGAGTTTTTCCTTCAACACTTAATTTTACATCTTCAACCATCTGTCCAGAGTTCATCTCAACATCAAGAATTCCTTTAACCTTAGTTGCAATTTCGGCAAAAACTTTTTTCGGGAATGGGAACAATGTAATTGGTCGAATTAGTCCGATCTTGTATCCTTTCTCTCGTCCAATCTCAACTACTTTCTTACAAATCCTTGCACCAAGACCATAACCTGTTAAAACATATTCAGCATCTTCCATTTTGAATAATTCATATCTGACTTCTTTTTCTTCAATCTTACGATATTTTGCCTGAAGTCTGAGATTGATTTTTTCCATTTCTCTTGGATCAATGTGAAGAGAAGTGATAATGTTTCTCTCTCTATCTTTAGTCTTACCAGTTGTTGCCCAAGGTTTGGGAGTTGTTCCGCCTTTCGGTTGTTGTTCAAAGAGTTCGACTTTTTCCATCATCTGACCAATTGCACCATCAGCAAGAATCATCACAGGATTTCTGTATTTATCTGCCAGATCAAATCCAAGTCGAACAAAGTCAGCCATTTCTTGAACACTCGATGGTGCAAGAACAATCAATCGATAGTCACCATGACCACCACCTTTTGTTGCCTGAAAATAATCACCTTGAGA